>JACCEA011723559.1_pt1 | contig 21581 bp, 10 predicted proteins | sample 7449851 | NCBI WGS metagenome assembly JACCEA01 (sample SAMN15323453, study PRJNA562643) | freshwater metagenome | isolation source: river surface water | place: USA:Blue River Watershed | collected 2017-08-18 | reverse complement strand
ATACTTGTATAAATACAACGAAAACCATATTATTGCACCAAGTGCCAAGTAGTAATACAATGACACCGTGCTCTTATAAGTGTCATATATCATCACTTCTAAAATACCCATAATAGAGGCACTCACCAGCGATAGATATAATTTACCGGTGCTATGTTTTATTGCATTGGATTTTAAAATACTAATAACCCAGTATTGAATAATAAATGCAACAATAAATGTTAAAAAAGTATATTGAAACAAGTGCATTATGTATAATATAAATGGCGTTAAAAATATGCTATGTCGGTTTTTCAGGAAACCCGGGGTTTCCTAACTGCGATATTTTGCGGAGGTTTTACTTAACCGAAGGTGCCTTTGGCAAAACCGAAGGTGCCAGTGGCAAAACCGAAGGTGCAAGTGGCAAAACCGACATAAATGTTACCAATCCCGCAGAAGCAAATGTGCTTATGATAGGCAATTTTATTCAAGAACACGAACTCAATATAATTGCCAACTTCAGAGGTATTCGCGTGTTATATATTGCAGAACCAATAACTAAGTTATCGTATTGCGCGTATTCTGGGTATTTATATGAAAACGACATGTGTGACTATTATATTGGTTGCGTCTCAAATGGTCCTAAGTCAATAAAGTATCCATTTTACGCATATGACACTATTGATTATGAATCCATCAATCAATATGTTAAAACGTGCGAATTGTATGGGAAGCATTTTTGCACAATGATTAATCGTCATGATTGGGGTAACACGCGCACTCCCATATACAATGAATTGAATAAAATACACCATGTTGTATGTCCTGGAAAACTGCATAACAATTGTTCGAATGAAGAGCTAGAACGCATTGGAAATGTGGAATATATTAAAAAATTCATATTCAACATTTGTTCAGAGAATTTTGGCACCAGTCATCCTGGATATATTACCGAAAAAATAAAACATTGTGCATTAGGCGGTGCCATTCCAGTATATTATGGCGCATTTGACGATATCGATGAAAAAGTATTCAATAAAAATCGCGTATTGTTTGTAAATGCTACTAATGTTGCCGATGTAGGAATGCGTGTGAAACATTTGGCATCAAATCCAGCTGAACTAATTGATTTTTACAGACAGCCCGTCTTTGAACCCACTGCCAAAGAAACTGTGGCTCATATGCTGGCTAATGTAGATGCTTGGTTTACAAAGTTGAGAGAACAAGTAGCAACAAATTCTTCATCGGACACGCGCTGAACCTTTTCATATTTCCCCTGCAACAATGAGACCACTATATAATCCAGCTCTTCTTCTGTAGCATCTAGCTCTTGAATTTCGTTCGTTTTAATGTTGTATATTTTAAACTGCTTATTTGTCTCTGGATATATCAGTCGATAAAGCCACGCATAAATGACTACTTGTAGTTGATGGTCCATCGTAATTTCTTTGGTGCATTTGATTTCCCATACTGTCGTCTCGGTAATCAAGTCCGTGCGAGCTGTGAAACGAAACTTGTGTCCATTTTCGAAATACTCGCGAAGTTTTGCATCGATGGGTTCATGTGCGGTTTCCTGTGATTGATGAATGATGGTGGTTTCAATGCTTGGTTTCGTTGACTGTTTTTCGATTGTTTTCTCAAGGCGTTTAAATGCTCTATCCATTTGTTCTGCATTAATCCAGTCGTATTTATTGATTTGCGCCAGTTTATAATACAACTTCTCTTGACATGCAGAATACACATTAGCCAAAAATAAATAATCAGCGGGTGTTGTAAACGTATCTGGCAATTGCGACGCAACCGTTTTTAAAAAGGCGTGTTCATGGTTATACAATTTATCCAATGTACTGTGTATTTCGTTTAATAACACGTTTACGTTGGCATTATTCTCTGAATATGCCTGTTCTATATGGTCGTAATAGAGAGCCGGAATTGCAAGTCCATTCAGGTCGCTTACTTCTTCACAAAACCCTTGTTCGGTAATTATTGTGGAGGGAATGTCAAGTTCTATTCCTGGATTACGAATTGTATTGTATACTGCATTCAAATATGGCGTTATTTGCTCTAGCGTTAGTTCGGGAATAAACTTGATTAAATCGGTCGGCGTTACATTATGCACGAGCGCTTCTTGCATCTCTGGTTCTATCACTTCATACACTGGGTAATATGGTGTTCCTTTGAAATCCACTTGCTCCATTTTACGCACTTCAAATTGCGTCTTTTTCAGAAAACTGGGTGGTTTATCTGTGTCGAATTCATTGCGCTCCAAAATGTAGAGACCTTCAGTGGCTCTTGTACATGCTACATAAATAGTGCTAGGACATTGTTCGGGAGGCAAGTCTTTACCGTAAAACCGCATGTATCCTTGGTCAAATCCTAAGACAAAGACGTATTTACGCTGGCGTCCTTTCACGCTGTGAAATGTGCAGAAGACAACCTTTTTTTGAATTACTTTTTCATCGACGGTGTCAGTTTCAAATATAGGAACGTGACATGGAATTCCATGCGACACGAGCATATTTTCCATTTTACGAATTTGATTATTGGGTCCTTTGACAGAGGCGCCAAGCACGAAAAAATCCGACGGCTGTGCCCCTTCAGATATAAGCTTTTTAATATGATACACGACTGTGTTTTCCAAATTGCGTCGATTATTGCGCAAATAATGCACTTTGAGTGCGCCTTCTCTGCACGCTTTAATTGTATTAGAGCCAAGAATCACGTCGTTGATAAATGTTGACATTTGATTTGTAATTCTGTATGATGTATTCAATGAACATAAGTGAAACGTTTTGGATTTTAAATTTGGATGGTTAATCCAGAGCTTGTGTGCTAACGTCAAAAATCGTGTATCCGCGCCTTTAAATTCATATAGACCCTGCATAAAATCGCCTAACACAACCAGTTGAAAAGGATGATTCATATCCATTGTGTATTTAATTACAAGCTGAAAATAGAGAGGCGTCATATCTTGAGCTTCGTCTATAACAATAATATCTTTTTTGGGAATATGGATGCGTGGTTCCAGCTTATTTGCTAATATGTGTCGTATTCCAGTGTCGGTGTATGCACCACTATAATAATATTTGACGGCCATACTATGATAAGTATGCACGTCTAGGTTTTTAATGCCAAGTGCCTCTGTTTTTTCTTTAATTTCGTGACGCAACATAGAGTTATAAGTAAATTGAATAGTTTTTAAACTTTTTACACAGGTGGCAACAGAGAGAACAGTTGTTGATTTGCCCGAACCGGCCACAGCATTCACAATAGCGTTTTCCCCGTTTTTTATGTGTTTAATAACAATTGCCTGTTCCTCACTTAAAGGCAGCGCCCAGTCGGGAAACTTCGTATTCAGAGGCAACTGCGTTGCCTCCTTTGCCCTTAGAGGATTCATTTAATTGTATAATAAACTTGAATACTATTTATGTTAATTTATAATTGTTTAATAGAATAAGTATTTGAATTATTATATTGCAATAAAATATAAAAATTATTGTTATTTTTCGAAGGATATCATGGGTTTTTCTTGCCATTTTTTTAAGTATGGGATTATAAGGGAACGACGAGTTCCCTTAATTCAAATACCTGTCGCGCTTATATCGCCAAGCAGTAGTAATGTCCGTCCACTTAGGGTCAACTGAAGTGGGGTCTTCAGGGTTCAGCAAAAAACTCTTTTGCTGGTGCAACTCGTACTCTGCGGGCGACTTGTAGAACAAGGTAAGCACCTTAGGCCCCGAGGTCATAACCATCTTGAAATACAGATGCTCGTCGTTTGACCCCACCTTATGCTCAAATCGCTCACCAGTTACCGCGCTTCGAATGTTGCCACATAGGCCAGTGCCATATATATTGTAATCAATGTTAATAATCTTTTTCTCCCCCCTTCGATTCACTTTGATTCCCTTCTTTCTCATGGTAATAACATTGTTATCAACATACTTGGACTTAGAGGCACTGGCGCTTTTTACGGATTCAATGTCGGACATCTTTGATTGTTAGGTGTGTATTAGATACACTTATAAGGGAGGTGGCTTTAAATATTTTTATATATTATAATGCCGTATACGATTCGTAAAGTTCGAGGGAAAAGATGTTATAGTGTGAAAAAATCGAAGGGAACAAAGCGTCGCGTTCTATCCAAATGCACATCCATGAAAAAAGCCAAGGCGCAAGTTCGCCTGTTGAATGCTATTGACCATAATCCAAACTTTAAGCCAAATCGTTCGTGAAGAAGGTAGCATGCATATTTTGCAATTTGTCATTTAGTGTTTTCACATAGAGTGTATACATTTCCAGTGATTTAAGTTCAGCCAAATATTTTTGGCACGTTGTTTCCTCGATTTTGCATAAATTGCCCCATTCGTAATCGGTTTTATTCATAATCATGGCGTTGATTTGTTCGCACGTTTTAGAGTCATGTTTAGTGCAAATATTATTGATACATTTGGCCTTGCATTCTTCGCGCAATTTTTTGGCATTTTGCATTTTTTGCGCAACTATAGATTCAACGTCTTTTAGCTTACGGTTTGATATTTCAGCCTCTAGTTGTTGTATGCTCTCTTGTGTTGTTTTATTACCAAAAAAACCTGCGCGCTGTCGTCGTTTACGCGTTTTCATATAATATTAAAGCGTAAAAAATTTTACTAGAAATGACATCCCTTTTTAAGGCGGGATTATATATCCGCGAAGCGGATTGGAAAGTTCCCTTAATCAGTATCACTGCTGTCATCGTCACTTACATCGGCTTGTCCACGGAAGAATGCATTCATATGATTTGTGGAACCCATATCCATTTGCACTTTGATTTTCACCAGGCGACGTGCTACTGATGCACCTTGGCAATTACGAATATCGCCTTTAGTTAAATCTCTGAACGTCTCAGGTTCATACTTGGGATTTTGAATGAGTTGCTTTACATACCAAACAATTTCATCACATATGATGCCATTGTTTATTATCCATGAACACACCGACAATCCAAGTACACCACTTAACTTACTATACAAGTTCTTCTTTGGTTTGGCAGTGGCTACACCGTTTGCCTTTTTTAGCATATCAAAATAAGCCTTGAAGAAATTAACAATATCGGTCTTTTGCTCCACACTAACTTCCATACTTAAATACTTGTAGTTCTGTTCATACGATGTGTTTATGCATGCTTGACCGCCTCTAGCGTCGTGGCGCGTAGCAATAGCCAAAATGGTACCCACCATATCACCAAGTCCCTTGCGCGTTTTACCAGTGCCAATAGGGCCAATAAACTTGTCAATGTCCGCGCGCAACTCTGAGTGCATTTTAATCCAAGACAATAATTGCATAATTGGCGTATTCATACGCGAATGATACTTATCGTTATCGCCGAGTGGCTTGCCACTATTGAGCCTATTGAAAATATCTGATATCACGTCGTCAGTGATTCCGCGACCAGAGAAGATTTCAAGCGTTACTTGGTAGTTTTTGAATCGTTGTTGATGCACGGTGTCAAGCTCCTTGAATAGTTTACCACTTGTCTCTGGACTATCGGGGTCTTCTTCGCATGGAAACTCGTTCAATAAGAATTCTTGGAGTGAGGTCATTCGGGTTTGACCATCTTCAATATTGCAAAACTCGATGACATCTATGCCATCGGGAATTAAATGACGGATTGCAATAATTGCGTGAATTGGATAGTTTCGAAAAATAGAATCGACGAGCTTTTGTTTCTTGTTTAAAGGCCACGACGGAAATCTCTGGTGTTCGGCTATTCTATACATGGTGCTGGATTCAACCGGAGTATCACCGGTGCCTCTTGGCGTAAAATACTCGGGGGAAATTAAATCCGAAAGAGGCTTGTGCGAGACGGTGCGCTTGAATGACATTATTAAATAGTTGTTTGTTGTTTATGCTCTTGTAAAATAGTGCAAAAATGGATTCAATTTTTCGAGGGAACTACGATTCAAGCACGCAGTGCGTGCCTTTGGCCCTCCGGTACCCTCCTTTACAATTAAGGAAGGGGGTCATAGGGCGTAAGCCCCCTGCGGGGGCGGAGAAACGTAGTTTCCCCTATAAAATCGAAATATTTATATCGTTGCACTAAAAATGCAATAATATAAAAATGCAAATTACTTTAGAATATTTGAACAACTACGTGTGCCAAACCAACGCCGAACGCGAAGTGTTTGAAAAGCACGGACACGCAATCCAGGCCTATATTGACGATACTAAGTCACGATATTATGGCGGAGGGTATTACTTGGGCGGGCAAATTAAGTGTTATCCGAATGACATAATTAGTCTTGAAAAGATTAATAAAGTTCGCGAAATAAATAAAAACGCGGTTCCGCCATGCAATTCATTTGAAGCACAAAGCGTGCAACGCTCTATTAACTTGTTAAATTCTATTGAACAAATTATTATGGTGCTATCTTATAATTCCTTTAATATTCAATAAACATACTTCTAGCCACTTTTTTATATAAGGAGGGGTCATAGGGGAACGTAGTTCCCCCTAAAATTGAATAATATGTACAAATATTTTTTATATCAACAAAAACAATGACAAACGAACACCTGCTTAGAGAAATAGAAGCTTTAAAACAAGAGAATTCCAAACTCCGTAATATGATTAACACTGGCTGGAATGAAGAACAAGAAACTTTTGAGTGGAAACAGCTTTGCCAAATAGTAAGCGACCATAATAACGAGCAATTTACCACAAAGCTCAGAGCCCGTATTTCATATTGTATGCATCATGTGAATTTTAAAAGCGAATTTATTAAGTTAAAGCGAGAGCTGGAACGCATTCCCGAATCAAACCGTGGCTCTGTTCTCAATTATATTTGCCACAAATCCGTGCAAACACCGATAGAAGAGGTGCTTGCTGAATACAATATTGTAAATAGTGATTATTGCAACAAAGCAACCCGAATTGTTGATTTATTGTTGCAGTTTGGAGCAATGCCAACACAACATGCTATGCAACTTGCATGTAAACACAATGTATATGGCGTGGTTGTTTTGCTATTACACTATGGCGCTACAATAGATGATAACTGCGTTTGCACGGGCGAAATCGAGAGATTAAAAGAACTTCAAACCAAATCTTAAAACTGGTGATGTTTGTTAACTTTTGAATTAAAAGTTGATGTTCGCGGTGGTGCAAACATAACCGGTGTCGTTACTTGACCTGTATACGTATTTGGCGTGCAGTTATTCATATTATCAGTAATGGGAATGTCGCCAATTTTGTTAGGCACCTCGTCTCCATATATGTCGTACTCTTTATTTTTTGTGATTGCACACATTTTTTTATTTTGCACATGACTGGCGGAATCAAAATACGGATATAAATTTTTGGTCTCTTTTATTTTTTTTAATTGAATATAATCGCTAAACGACATCTTATATTATTACACGAGTGAAAACATAAACGTTGTTCCGCGTTTTTCCATATTTTGGTCATAAAATTTCGGCGCCACTATCGACAGTTTTTCGCCTGGAACTAGATACAAAGTGTTTGGACTTGCATTAAACCCTAGTCCCGTATTTGATTTGAGCATTTGAATGGTTCCCCCGCCCAACAACGTGTCCATATTCACCGTATTATACCACGCCGTCATATTGGAAGGATGTGCATATTGAACAGAACTTCCGCCCACTAGAAAATATGTTCCATTGTATGTTGCCGAAGTCATTTTTGACATGCTTGTAATTGCCGAGCCAAATGAAAAATCGTATGTGCTATAATAAGCATATGAGGCGTCCGTTATTAGACTATATTCACCATTATAAGAATAAGAGGTTGCTACAGGACATGTAGTTTGCAATCCTCTGCCATTCAAGTGCGCAGAGGCTACATACAAATACTGAACATAGCCAACATTTGTAAACGAAGCGGTCCAGCTTTTATGAATAGCCAACGGTCGCGCCGTTCCTAATGAAGTGTAGAATGCCAGATTGTATACTTGTAAATCGTATGCTAAGTTATTAAACGTTAGCTTATAATATCTGTACGCTGTTGTATTTGTAAACGTCAAGAGAATGTCGTTTGCTGAGACGTCGAATGCACGCGTATCAAGTGTTGTCCATGTTAACGCATCTGCCGAGCCTTGCAATACCCACATTGTAGCATTTGTTTTTATTGCATAATGATTTACTTGTATTGACGAACCCATATCTACTTGAAGCCATTCGCTACTTGCATCATATATTGGTGTCCATGCAGTAGCCAAGGATGCATCAAATGCACTAGATGCGGGTCCATCCGACGACTCCGTATAACTTTGAATTGATGCCACTTGAATATTACCAGAGGCTAGAGCCTCTTGTGTCCAACTTATCAAGTTTGTCGACGAATATACATTGGAACCCGCGCTTACTAGCCATTTGTATCCGTTCCACGCTACATATGATGCACCATTTATACTAATATCAACAGAAGACCAAGCAATACCGTCGGTTGATTTGGCAATCTGGCCAATGCCTCCTGCCAGCCACATGGAACCATTCCATGCAATACTGGTGCCTTCTGTAAGTGTTGCATCATATTGTTTTTGCCAATGCATACCATCGCGACTTAATGTATACCATGTATTTGTTCCAGAGCCCACGGCAATCCATATTGAGCCATTCCATTCAACTGCATTTGCTTTGGATAACATACTTGTTCCTGCTCCCTGCCATAATATTCCATCATATGAATAGAGAAGCGTGTTTTTAGAACTGTCTGCACAAGCAATAGTTAGAGGTTTGATGGTGGCTGTGCCTATATTGCTCATATTTGCACTTATAAATGACCCTGCACTTGGTTTTGCCACTTTAGACCATGACACTAAATCTTGTGTTAATAATACATACGAGCCACTTGTAAATGTATGGTATATACCAGTATATGCATAATCAGTAATAGAGCCGAGTGATGGGTCTGTATATGAATTCCATGAATTAGTATTACTGTAAATAGAATAATATACAGTTGAATCTGACAATGCGAAAATGGTATTATTATTGTATGCTATTTTGTAAATATTATATGCACTTAATGCGCTAATCAAATACCATTGAATTGCATTATTACTAGAATACAAGTTATTAGAACCATCGCAACTGGCAAGCCATTCACTGCCCGTCCAAGCAAGAGAATTTACTGATGTAGGGCCGTTGACAACATTAGTCCAATCCAATGCATTCGAGCTGTATTTAATATTTGTTCCGCCTGCCACCCACAATGTTCCATTATATAATATTGCATTCATGTCTATAAAATTGAAATATTTATTATTTCTTATGTTGTATTCAATAAATAAAATGAATTCTACTTTAACTATTCGCGTTCCGAAATCCTGGGAGGTTGTGCATCCCATCGTGTGCAAATATTTTGCAGACAATGATGTCAACTATAAGTATAATAAATGTGGCGTATTCAGAGATAGCGACCCTATTGCATATTATCAAGTTGATGATGATGATACAATGTTTGTAATTAGTGTTTATAAAGAGGCTGTATTGTATGATAATGATTATGATACAATATTAAAATTTGCTCGTTACGGAAGTAATGGAATGCCGATGTTGAGTATGTGCCGAGAATTGGAGAATATATTGTTAGATAAGCCTGCTATTGCATGTCTGCCGGGCGAATGCAGCTTTGATGACCTATAGGGTCCAATAAATGCCATCTTGTGACCGTGCTATGCTAGAGCCAACCGCTATCCATAGTGACCCATTCCACCATATATCATTAATTGTGGCCATTACGTCTTTGCCACCGCCAATCCAGTTTATTCCGTTATTACTAGTAGCAATATTATCGCTTGGACCATCACCTATTGCAATCCATAGTTTGCCGTTTGTATGAATCTTTTTTACTGTCGTTAACATGTTCATACTGGTGTCTGTCCATGTAAACCCACCATCATAACTATAGCTCTTACCCGATACAATAAGAGACCGTGGAAACACTACCGTATTCATGAATTCTGCATTAGCCTCCAAATCATATATAGTATCGCTATGTAAGTTGTGTCCTAAGTGCCAATCCGCATAGCCACCGTTTTGTTTCAATAATATCGAGTTACTTGGGTCTTGGCCAGCTATTACAAAATTTGAACCAGTCCATTTTGCAATATTGGCGCTCTGAATAATATTACCTTGTGTGTGGTCCCAATTAATGCCGTCAAAGCTGACAATATAATTGTGGTTTCCTGCTGATAATGTTGCATTCAACGTCACCACAAAGGCATTCCCGTCCCATTCAATAGACACTGGTTTATTCGTCAAATAATTGTTAGGACTATTACTTTTGATTATATCACTAGGCAATCCAACAGTTGTCCAGGCAGTGCCATTGTAACTGTATGCTATTGCATGACGACTTTGAATGGGTGCGCCTACCGCCACCCATATTGAGCCCGACCATGCCACATCAAACGCACCATATGATGGGTCAAATATACCTGGACCAGAGCTGTTCCAAGTAATGCCGTCATATGAATATATGAGTGAATTGTCCCCACCATTTCCAGCAACTACCCACATTGCCCCATTGTATACAACCTTACCATTGTGGTAGTTTGTGGTGTTATTCATTAATGCAGTGCCAGAGGCATTTGACGTCCAATGAATTGCATCGTAACTTGCATATACACCTGAATTACCGACCGCAATATACATATTATTCACGGGATTATATCCAATAGATGCATATTCGTTTGGCGTTGCATTGTGCAAGTAATTTACAAGGTCATACGTGTAAGAGATTTGATGGCTGTCCAAATACGTAATTATCCATTTACCACCGTCCCAGATAACACGCGATAATTCCGATGTGCTTGTATCGTATATTGGCGACCACGTGCTTAATGTGCGACTAGTTGATTTTCCATACACACTTGTGTTTCCAGTCAATGCCAAGTATATTGGTTGTTTATTTTTACCAAACGTATATACTACATCGGCATCTAATTGAATTACAGGCTCTTGTACAGAACTAATAATATTGGCACTATGCACCGTGTATGAATTAAGCGTTATTGTTTTGGAATACATTTGGCGTGTATGTGCCATAGTGTCCAAATAATTGTATTGTTTGGGTGGAACGGGACTCATGTCAATAACCGTGCCGGTGGGGCCCGTAGGGCCCCGTGTTCCGGTTGGTCCTGTGGACCCCGTTGTACCGGTTGTTCCTGTTGGTCCATATGAGCCACTAGGTCCAGTGGGTCCTGTTGGACCGGTTGTTCCATCAAATCCCGTGTATCCTGTTTGACCAGTGAGTCCGGTTGTTCCTTGCAATCCTTCTATTCCTATGTAACCGGCAGGTCCGTCGGGGCCATTGGAGCCAGTGGGACCTGTGAAGCCAGTTGGACCAGTTGTTCCCTGGAATCCAAGATATCCTTGATGCCCGAATCCAGTGGGTCCAGTTGAACCGGTTGTACCAGTGCGTCCTTGTTGTCCTACACTGCCTCTTGCTCCTTCTCCTCTAGGACCTGTGTTTCCAGTTTGACCGGTAATGCCAGTGGGTCCAGTGAAACCCGTATTTCCTCTGTATCCAACAGGTCCTTGAATGCCTTGAACGCCTTGGACACCTTGGACACCTTGTGGGCCCGTAGGTCCCGTATTAGATAATGGAAAGAAATATGTAACTGAAATATCCGCTCCTGTTCCCACGCCTTGGCTCGTTTCCACTGTGAATACATTTGTAGTATTATAAATGTTCAATGCCTCTGCATCCGTCAACGTTTTATTGTATATGCGAATGTCATCTACATAGCCGTGCATTTTGAAGCCATTCGTGGATGCGTCTTGTCCTACATACGCAGATACATATGTATTACTAAGGTCAATGCTCGTTATTCCAGTAGTAAATGTGGTTTTCAATCCATTAATATACAACGACCACGAAAGCCCGTCGTTGAGCGACACGATTATATTGTTCCAAGCATTGATAGTTGGTCTACCTACGCTCACAGTTGTTCCAACGTACGACAATGAATAATTATCCGCAGTCGCAGTTAAGTTTAAATACTTATTGGTTGCAGTACCGAACGACCAAATGGTGCGTGGAACAGTGTCCAACGACGATAAATTAAACCAACTGCTGACGGATACACCCGACAAGTCGGATGATAACGTTAATGGACCCAATTTTACGGACCCCGTGTAATTGGTGGAACTAAAATACAATGAACCAGTGCCAAGTCGAGAGGTAGATGATAACAAGTTTATATTTGTAATAGAGGCATCATACATACCAGTGGCATAATTTGCCAGACTGTATCCGACAAATGCATTTCCAGTTACAGATGACGCATCAAATGTGTAATAAGCTTTCAGTGCGTCCAATGTTATAGAGCCATCATAGAGCTGATTCAATTGGCCAGCGGTGAGCGTAGAATTATAGATGCGATAGTCGTCAATATAGCCGTCAAACTTGGTTCCTGCATATACATCTGAGCCAATCGTTGAATTTGTGTATGTTGTTGCAAGTGTTTGTGTTGTATTTGTGCTTATATCGGAGTATGAATAGGTGTATGGAACTTTATCAATATATACTGTCCAACGGTTTACATTACCAGACACGTCTATACTTGACGCAATGTGTGTCCAAGTATTTAATGTTGGCACCACTGGTACATAATATGCGCCAATTGTAAAATTATACAATGTCGATACTTCAGTAGCCGATATAACGCGGTTATACATTCTGAAATCGTCCATCACAGAGACGCCACCACTGTAACCGCTTTGTGATCCAAACGCTACTTTGGTATATATTCCTGTAGTAGGATATTGTTGCGCAGTATAAGTATTTAATAACACGTTATTTAAATATATTCGCCATTCTCCGCCCGACGATATAGTCCATACAATATGGTTCCATACACCATTGTTGACGGTAGCCGTAACACCTTGTTGTTGAGCTAATGCACCGTTTTTAAAGACTGTCAAATACAAAATATTGGAAATACCTGAAAATGTCATGTACACGCTTGCATTGAAATAACTTGTAATGTAAAACCAAAATAAGTCAATGTATGTGTTTGTGGCAGACGTATTCATCCATAAACTGAATGACATACCATTGCTTGGTATTACAGGTGCCAATTTATCAATGTTCGCGTTTAATGGAAGCGACGCATTGCCGTACTTGTAGACTGTTGTATTAAGTGCACCAACCGTGAGTGACGCGTCAAACACATAAGCATTAGTAGCCAAGTTCGCAATGTTTGAACTAGATGCAGTATTAGTGTCGAATGTATAGTACAAATACAAGTCACTAATATTAATAGTTGGCCTTGATAACATGTAATTACTGTTGGTTGCGCTCAATGTAATTGAATTATTCAAATTTGTGATTGCACATATAGTTTGGGGAACAGAACTTACTGAACTATGTTTTACCCACGCGCCAACGGTAATAGCATTATTGGACAATGTAAATGGATTCACGGCAACTGTGCCGGTGTAATTTGTTCCCGGGAATTGTAGAGACCTGGCGCCATATTTATAATCGGACGCCGTTGTAACAATTGGATTTGTATCCGTGTATAATACAGACCCGCCATATATGGATGATATTTCAGACTGGGTTAATACGCGATTAAACATCATAAAATCGTCCAAATATGCATCGGTGAACGCCCCGACACCAAGACCACATGTATTTCTTGTACCGATGGATGGATATAATTTGCCAGATGTATTGTCGGTCAAGGTGCCATTAATGTATGTTCTCCAAGTGCCATTTGGGTCAAGTGTCCAAACCAGGTGCGTCCATGTATTATTGTTGATATTGGCCGAACCAGATGCAGTTGAACTGCTTGAACTACTATTAATAACGTTCAATACATATGTGTTTGCACTAATATTGATGTTGATTGCCTGTTGCGTCAAATCGTTGTTATTCCGGAAACTGAATATATACGAGTTGTTGGCATTCGCATTCGACTTCAACCAAAACGCAAACGATGTGCCGAGCGAATAGATGGTTACAGACGGTTTGCTGAGCGCAAGCGTTGTGTTCATTATTAATGAACCCGTTCCTCGTTGCACGACACTTGTACTAATGCTAGTATTTATTGATGCATCGTAAATATAAGACCCAGTTGCTTTATTTCCGATGTTCAAACCAGAGACACTAGAGACGTCGAAATCGTAATAAATGGACATATCTTGTGCAATGTATGCGTCGACTGACGGCATTCCAGAATACGTATTGTCGGGGTATTTGACCAGTGTTGCATAGTTTGCAAGTTCAGAGCCAGTATCTTCGTATGGCAAATACAACACCGGTTTTGCATCGACAATGGAACCGTTAACACCATTATTTGGCATAGGCACATATATAGGACTATACGTTCCCAGTGTCACTTGATATGGCGACTGTGTTGCATATGGATGACCAGAGCCTAATGCTATATTCCATTTCCAAGCCAAATAACCTTCGATAATTTGTCGTTGACTTACTGTGGGGCTGGATTTGTATATTATAACCTCTGCATATTCGGTGGAATGCGTGGTGCCAGAATTGTCAAATGTATTGATTCCAACGCCCACTTCTTGCACCGATAACGTTGCGCTGTCTGAATACACATTATATATGCCGTTTATACCCGTGAACAGGGATGAACCAGTTAAGTATCCAGCTACCAAATATGGTGTTCCTAATGATACGTCACCAACTGCGTATTGTACATTATTGTGCCACACACTGAGCGAAGCATTATTGAGTCCAGATACAGAGCCAGTTAATATGAAACCACTCGAAGCATCATTTGCGCTACCATTTCCAAATGCTAATATGCGCGGAACAATCGAATAGAATCCATTGAATTTGGCAACAAGAAAGAATGATAACGTGGAGCCACTATATGAGAAATTCGATGTAAATCCGGCGCGAGAAAGTTGCAAATAACCAGAGCTTGATAATTGTCTTGTATACGGAAAGTTAGATTCAAAATTGTCATAATAAGCCAACAAATTGTTATTGATTGTGGATTTATCGCTGATTGCAAGTGCTGATGGATGTACACTCGTATTCGATGCAATATAATAACTATTGAATGTGTTGTTTTTTATTGACCATGACGTTCCATTTGTTGAATATGCGATTTTGCTGGAAGTACTAACTGCTATCCAAGCAGACCCATTCCATGTTATACTTTGACATCCACCAGAGAATGCAATCCGACTTGTCCAATTAATACCATCAGTGCTTGTAATTAATGGCGTTGTTCCGCTTGAACATGCTACGATTATAGAACCATTAAACGCTAGACGCGTTATAGATGGCACAACACCGGCTGTTCCTGTGAAACGATTTGTCCAATTGATACCATCTGGACTCGTTGAGATGAGTCCAATAGAACCTGCACCTATACCGCCTGCAATCCATTGATTAAATGCCCAGATAACCGTATTGCACGTGTTTATTCCAGTAGGTGTTCCACGACCTGTCCATGAAAATCCATCTTGAGACGTTGCAATAGAATTGCCTCCTGTTCCGCCCATCACCCATAAAGACCCATTCCAAGCTGCACTGTAAATATTAGATGACATTCTTGATGTTCTTGATGTCCATGTGATTGTATCGGGCGATGTACGAATCGAATTTGAACCCATTAATATCCAGAGTCCATTCCCGAACGCAATAGCATTTTGACTTGATACACCGGTTGTTGGAACTCGCCACACTAATCCATCTGTTGAAAACCCACATCCGTTTCCACCGCCGTGCGATATTGCCCATAGTCCATTTGCATACATTACACTTGTTGGATTGAATATTGCCGATACTAAATATGGTGTCCAGCTTAAACTATTGGATGATATGTAAAATGTGGATTGACCTGACAATAATGCAATGTAATTTACTTCATTAGTGTATGTGTTTGATGTTATGCCAATCGCTTCTGTAGTATACGAGCCTTTGCCTTGACCGACCCAGTTTATACCGTCGCCAGATGTAATAAAGTAATTGGATGCATCAGCGCCAACTGCAAGCCAGCGATTACTGAGCCATTTGACATCAGAGCCATATGTTGCAAATGTGGTTCCTGAAACCGCTTGCCATACGACGCCGTCTACTGAATATGCTACTGAATTGCCTGCTCCTGAAGAGGAACCAACCGCTACAAACGATGTCCCATTGTATGCAATAGCGGCACCGCGACTTGTGAACGTGGTTGCACCAAGACCAGTCCAACTTGTACCATTGTCGGTTGAGTATGCAATAGTATTAGAGCCTTCGCCAACCGCTATCCATTTGCCTTGTCCATATGTGGCACCCCAGCCAGTTGTGAATGGGCCAGATTGTCCAGTCCAGTTAATACCATTGTAACTGATTGCTACTGAATTGCCTCCACCACCAACGGCTATCCATTGATTATTGGCGTATGCTACGCCTCTGCCGGTTATACTGAATATACCGCTTACATCAGTCCAATTAATGCCATTGTAACTATACGCCAATGTATTTCCGCCATTACCGGTGGCTACCCACATTGAATTGGAACAAGCGAGTCCTAATCCATTGTTTGCAAATGTTGTTTTGCCAAGTCCAGTCCACGTGATTCCATCGTAACTGTATGCCATATTGTTGACGGCTCCTGTGCCAGTTGCAACATACATCGCGCCATTGTACGCTACTTGAAATCCACGGACAGAAAAGATGTTTGTGGCAGCGGTCCAATTTGTGCCATTGAAACTGTACGATACACTGTTCGTTCCATTGCCCACGGAGACATAAAAGTCTAGAGTATTGTATGTTGATTTTTGTGTCACGGTGCCTTGGCCATATGTTAAAGAGGCTGCCGGGCCATCATGCACAATTCCATATGCAGCGGTTGAAAACGGAACATTCGTGGCTCTGCTTGTCCATACAATACCGTCAGGACTAGATGCTATTCGGGTTGTACCTTGACCAGTTGCAAACCAGCTTTGCAAATCGCTATTCCAAGTAACGTTGAAACCGGCCGTGGAAAATACTGTTGTGCCAAGACCGTTCCAAGTAACACCATCATCTGACCATGCAACCGTGTGCGTTCCAGAACCGACTGCTACCCATCTGTTATTAGCCCAATACACACCGTTAGCTGAAGTAGAAAAAGGACTGGGTAATTGATACCAAGTAGTGCCATCAGTTGAACCTAGCAGAATATTGGATGGAGGTACAACACCAGAATACGAGCCGGCACCTGCAACAATATATTTTGGTTTAGTGTATGTATAAGTCCTTGATGTTATACCCGTAAGATACGAAGCAGATGCAGAACTCCATGTATTTCCATTGTCTGTTGAATACGATTTTTTTGAAATTTGTTGATTATAATCAATTGCACACCATAATCCGTTTGCATATTCTATTCCACCGGCGGCGGATTGAACTGTTTGGCGAAATGTAAAAGTTTCGCCATTGTCAAAAGAATTGTAAAATGACGACCCGTCATTTATTATCCATACATTATTTGCATATGCAACTTTAATATAAGAACCGGTTGTAGATTTACCGGTCCATGATACTCCATCGTTATCAGATACTGCAATTGAATTGCCACCCGTGCCAACTACAATCCATCTTCCATTTCCATACATTATTGATTGTGGAGATGTCATTATGGAATTCAATGAATTGTTTGTGGTCCATGATACACCATTATTTGTTGACTGAACTAATTTAATAGTTGATGCAGTAGGCGCTAACCATTTTCCATTTCCGTATTCGGCTTTTTTAATATCGCTTGCAAGAGATGTATATGGTGTAACACTCCAACTTATTCCGTCAGTTGATCTTGCAATAACTCCATTATAGGTTGTGATTGGAGCTTGAGTAGATGATGTCGCAATAAATACTCCATTATCGTATGTTATATTTTGAAATGAGTACATATTTGATATTATTGTTACATTAGACCATGTAGCGCCATTATCGGTTGAATATACTGATGTATTACCAGTACAGCATCCACCAACGACAAATGTGCCATTACCATATGCGATGCAATTAGTCGATGGTAATGATAGTGATATTTGTGTTGCAGATGAAAATGGTGTATTATTAAATATTTGTGCATTTGAACTGCTAGTTCTCACTATAATCCATAATACAGTATCTGCAGTTTGACTGCCACTATAAGTAGCCGGACCGCCTAGTGCATTCGCTTGTGTAAATCCATTCAATCCTAATCCAGTCCACGAACTAACGCTCGTTGCAGTGGCAATTGTATTAGTGCCCGCGCCTGCAGCCAACCATAATGCATTCGATGCATCATACAAGAGTCCATATCCAGCCGTTGTGAACACTTGATTTGGTGCAGTCCATGTTGAACCATTGTTTGTTGAATAAACCATTGTGTTACCACCTTGGCCTACTGCCACCCACGTACCTTGTCCGTACACTGCATCATTGCCCGCCGTCGTAAATGTGGTCAAGCCCTGGCCGGTCCAATTGAAACCATTTGTTGATGATGCAATTGTGTTGGTGCCTTGACCTGTGGCAATCCATATTCCATTGGACACATCATAATGCACCGAGTTGCCCTGGGTTGAAAATACCGTTGTTCTGCTTAATCCCGTCCATGTGTTTCCATCTTGCGACGCTGCAAACGAGTTACCTCCTGCACCAACCGCCACATATTTGGCCACACTCGTTGTTGTTGTGATTTGCTGAGTCGTAGCTACGCCGGCTCCACCATACACTTGTGCTCCGGCTGGAAATATAGAGGTGCCAAGTCCGGTCCATGTTGTTCCATTGCTCGACCAAGCAATATTATTTGTTGTTCCTAATCCAGTGGCAATCCAACGATATCCATTCCACCCAACAGACCATCCATTTGTAGAAAATATTGTTGTTCCTAGTCCAGTCCATACTAGGCCGTCGTATGACCATGCAATAGTATTAGTGCCTTGGCCAACGGCTACCCATATATTGTTGCCGTATGCGATTCCCATTCCAACCGTTGAAAACGTGGTCAATCCAAGACCCGTCCATGTTACACCGCCATCCAATGAATATGCCATTGTATGACTGGTGCCAACACCCACTGCCACTGTAACGCCATTGGCATAAGCAATTCCACGAGCCGACGTATTCAATGTCGTTGTCATATTCGCCATTGTCCATGTTGTCGTATCACTGCTGAAAGCGACTGAATTACCGCCGGTGCCGGGTGTTCCCACTGCAACATATCGACCATAATCCGGAATATATATTATTTCTCGTATATCTGTTCTGATTGCGGTCTGTGTTATAGTAGTCCATGCAATTCCATCCAAGCTCTGTGCCAGTGGATTTGTACCACTACCGCCGGCTAACCATTTGGTACCTGTCCATAACCCGCAAAACCCGGCACTCGAGAATATTGTTAATCCAGTTGTTTGTGTCCAGTTCAGTCCATCGCTACTGTATGCTATTGAATTTGAACCTTGACCAAATGCCAGCCACACATTGCCATTATATGCGGTTCCATTACACAACGTAGTAAATGTGTTATATCCAAGGCCTCTCCATGTAATTCCATCATATGAATATGCCATAGTGTTTCCACTACTACTATTTGAACCAATAACGTGACTGGGAACGCGAGTTTCTGTGTAAGATAATGCATTATCAGTGCCTATTTGACTGCTGTCTTTTGCATCAATCCAGAGAGACATCGTATCAAGTGTTGCAGTTATGTCGAGAACTTGTCCTTTGGCTTTTTCATTGACAGTATATGAGCCATATGCCCACGACATACCAGTTTCACCTGCTTGACCGGTGGGTCCTATTGCGCCTGTGGGTCCCGTTGCGCCGGTGTTACCGGTTGCACCGGTTGCGCCGGTTGTTCCCTGAGAACCCGCGGGTCCTGCTGGACCGGTTGCACCGGTTGCGCCAGTGCGACCAGTTGAACCTGTATTGCCGGTTGTACCAGTTGTACCTGTATTACCGGTTGAACCGGTTGCGCCAGTTTGGCCGGTTGAGCCAGTTTGGCCTGTTTGGCCTGTGCGACCCGTTGTACCGGTATTACCGGTTGCACCTCTTGTTCCTCTTGGACCCGTTGCACCAGTTTGGCCGGTTGTTCCTGTTGTACCTGTTGTGCCGGTGTCGCTTGGACCGCGTGGACCAGTGGCTCCTGTAGAACCGGTAGCTCCATATTCATTGTACAATAGACGCAATTCGGCCAATCTTGTGTATGTGCCAGAAAACACACTCGATACAAGCAATCGATAATATTTATAACTGGATGCATAAATGCTTACATTCAAATCATTCGACCACTCAACGTCTCTGGTTTCATTGCTTAAAATATTCCACACAATTCCATCTTTGGATCCGAGCAAGAACCACGACTTGGGTTTTCCAGCATCCGATATCAGAGCATACGCATTGACAAATTGTTTGAACGCGTCGCTCTCTAATTGAAGCCATTCTCCACTTGTAAATTCGTTAACCAAATTATCAAACTTATATGTGCCTTGACCAAGCACATTAAAGTAGGTGGCATTATTATTTACCGACATTATCTTGTTGTCAAGCGACGACGTGATTCCATAATCGGCAACAGTGCCTTGAGTCCATGAGGCCCCGCCATTGCGCGTATAATGTAATACACCGTCATATGCAAGCACAATAATATTAGATAAATCGGTCACGTAAAATGCCCGGAATTCTCTGGACCCAGTGAACGTCTCTGCATCCGTGTTTGTGTAAACTATAGTGTTTGTTTTCGTTGTATAATCAAATCGGCTTAACAAATACACTGGATTCTCAGAGCCCGATGCTAAAATGCTAATTTCGGCTGATGGCAACACACGATTAAACACGCGGAAATCATCAATGGCGCCATTGAAATAGGGGTCATTCAAGGATTCCCAGTGACTTTTACCAATATAGTTTAATGTGCGTGTGACTGCGTCTGGATACAGAGCCTCTGATTCAGTGTGTATTAGAGACCCGTTCATATAAAATTTCCAGTCCCCGCTGGGGTCTAATGTCCATACCATATGGCGCCAAACATTGTCATTGACCGACACATCCGTGTAAAAATTTACCAGGTCTTGGGCACCAGCGTCATTATGTACACCACATGCAATGTAATCGCTATTCACCGCAAACAATATGTTTTCCACGTTTTCGCCATTGCCGAAATCAAATATACGACCCCATGTGCCGGTATTGTCAGACCTAAACCAAAAAGCAAAAGTAAGACCATTATTTGCCGATGTAAATTGAGTGTTGCTCTGAACATATTGGTTTTGTGTTTCGTCAAGTATTAGAGCCCCCGAACCTACTTGGCCTTGGCCAATAGTTGCACCGTTGACAAGAGATGCATCATACACATAACTCATAGTGGGAGCTCGGTTGGCTAGGTTCACTCCATTGTTGGAATCCACGTCAAAGTTATAATACATTTGCAAGGTCGTGTCGTAATTGAGAGCCTGGGTGTCTTTGCCGGCTACAAATACAAAACTAGAATCATAGATTTTAACCGGTGCGGTTAATGATATTCCAGATTTTATGGTATAACTAGGACTAGATGTTAGAGATATTTGCCCAGAGCTGAAATCGCGAATCACACTTATTTCGCTGGAACCTGATGCATCTGTAGCCCAGGCTATATACAAACCGCTTACGTCTTCATTAT
>JACCEA011260722.1_pt1 | contig 21583 bp, 22 predicted proteins | sample 7449851 | NCBI WGS metagenome assembly JACCEA01 (sample SAMN15323453, study PRJNA562643) | freshwater metagenome | isolation source: river surface water | place: USA:Blue River Watershed | collected 2017-08-18 | reverse complement strand
TCAATAACTCCTGTCTTCTCATCCAGACGGTATGGGAAGGTCTCGAAGAACACTGATACTGCAGAAATCTTCTTGCTATCAGTTTGATATCCATGACTCAGATGACCACCATGAGGAAGATCTAAAGCCATAATGCGATCGTGAGGGGCCAAGACGGCAGAGTATGCTTGAAAATTGGCGGGAGATCCTGACAGAGATTGAACGTTGACTCCCCACTTCTCAGGGTCCAAACTGAAAGCCTCCAATGCTCTTTTTTGGCACAAAGATTCAGCATTATCAATGTTTTCATTACCACCGTAGTAACGGGCACCAGGATATCCCTCAGAATACTTATTGCTCATAACAGAACCCAAAGCATCGAAAACACTTTTGGAGGTGAAGTTTTCTGAAGCAATCAATACGAGAGAATCACGTTGTCTCACTTTCTCACTTTCCATGATATTCCATAATTCTGGATCGGTTTCGTAGAGAGGCTTGTTCAAAGCTTTGGCCCACTGCAAACATAGGAATGACATAAAATAACCATGATACAGGACTGCTTACCTCTAAAGTCGTGGCATTTGCCATACCACGAATAAAAACCTTGGTTGCAGGTACTCTTACACTGGATGCTCTTAATGCTGAAATCATCGTTAAAAACTCTCTGAAATACAATAGAGAAGCAGAAAAGGATGGTATGTAGATTTTCTTTGTGTTGTTTTGTGTTGTTGTTTATTAGTTATATTGTTGTACCCTCATGGATAAAATATATGGATATGGGCCGCTGCCAACCCAAAACTAACAACAGACCTAACTAGGCTCATTATCATGAAAAACAAAAATCCACCTGACTTTATGAAAGGTCTTTTGCTAATGGAAGTACAGGGATGTTAATTATTTCTTTCAAAATCATAACGAATCTTCCCACAAAAAAGAGCAAAGTTGAACTTGTAAAAAGCCGCCAGATTGCGTTGTAATGCACAAGACAAACGTTGAAACCAATACTGCCGAAAATGCACCGCTGCATAAACTGTTCTACACTGTTAATATTAGTGTTAGTAATTGCTATCTCTGCCTTCCTGGAATATGTAATTAGAGGCGAGACGAAGCCTAACATCACCCGCTCCATAACAGGTCCTTCCTGTTTTTATTTACCATAAGTATGGTCGATCTAGTATTATCTTATCCTCGATGCGAATCGATTGCAAGATGGTATATATATATTTACCATAAGTATGGTCGATCTAGTATTATCTTATCCTCGATGCGAATCGATTGCAAGTATGGTATATATACACTGGTATGCTTAAACAAATATGTAAGTCATACCACTTCAACCTATGAGTTTATTCTTGCCAGTCAACAATGGGAAACATCCTACCATCGGTATAAAAAAATAACGCTCGTACAATACTCCCAAAACACAAGTACCGTAGTACCGTAAAGTATATGGTACCACATCCTTCAACTCCATACGACACCGTTTCACATAACTACAATTTCATCCATAACGAACACCTGTACTGAAATGATTCACAAGCAAGACCACAAATCAGGGTGATCCAAGTATCCAAACTCAACAGCCACCATGCAAAACCATCATCCACCAACATCATTGGAGTCCGCTTCTTGGTATTGACAAATGACAGATTCTCACAGCAACATATATTACATCCTCTGTACCCTCAACACCACTGTAACAATTAGTAAATTATTTCCCCTGAACTGAAATTTGCGAATATTGTATTCTTCACAAAGAACCACTCACCATCAGGCAAAGACAACCAGATTGTGCGTTTGTTCGGAATCGGAATCAAATATATCAATGAATATTGCATCGAAAATTGTAGTATCTTTCGAATATACCATCCAGTGCTAAATTCACGTGTCATAAATTGCACGTTGAGGAAGAGTGATTGACATCATCGTATCTCTTCGAAACCAATATACGACCATTACCGATGGCAAAATGCTCTTCAAATCTGCTGCAACTTGCTTGGGCTTATTATGTACATGATGTAAGAAACTAGAACATGTCCATGCAATGAGGGTTTAGAGTGGTCATCATAGAAGGAACACAGCAGAGACCAATGATTGCTCTACCATTAACCACTTCTTCATCACCACTAACAACTACAACTAAGCATGTAATCGTCCTTCAAGCGAATGTCGTGCCATGTCAAAGGATCTGTCAACCAAGCCTGTTCCCACTGCTACAAAAATCAAAGATGCATTTATTTCACCCAACTAGACAACTATCATTAAAAAACCTTGACCGTTCTTTCTTCACGACAAACAATAATAGCAGTGCCACCCAGTTACGGCTGGAGCAACTTTCGATGGTTCTGATACAAGCGAATATGGTAAGAACATGCGCCTGAAAGACTGATTTTAGAGATAGAACATAAAACTTATTCAGAGACTGAGAGTAAGGACCCAAAATATTTCATGATGTGTATGGAAGGTGCTCAAATATCATCAGTCCGGTACAAGATTTTCGGTGGATTGCGGAGATATTCTGAATGATCTCACAGTTCAAGACCGCCTTCAACCCTTCCACTACCTTTCTACTTCAAATTCACATCATTCCTACATTAATCTCAAAAAGAATTCAAGTGGTGTAGATCGTAAATAATTATTTTAGTGATTTTCTATTTGCGGCAAGCATCAGCAGGCAGTAGGCAGTAGGTGCGGCGGGCGGCAGCAGCCACAGCGGGCCGCGGATAGTGGCCGTTCACCGATTTGTTAGTTCGTTAGTCCATTAATTCGCTGTTAAAAAGAATGACCACACCACACACCACAGACATTGTATAGAAAAGGTTCCCACAGCCACTAAATTGCTTGTAATGATCTCCAAATTCAATCGTTATCAGCTGTAGTATTGTAGATATGACTTCAGTCATCCAATCATCGGCTACTATATCAATATTGTTTGCTCTCCTGATTCTTTTAGCGCAGAATGCGACGCTACTTGATGGAAGGTCATGGTTTCGCTTGTTGCGTAGAGGGAAAGGAACTGTACCAACCATGGCCATTATGAAAACTACTAAGTGGTTCCCGTTGTTGGAATATCCAGGGAAAATTAGCTGGAAGTATCCGAAAGTAAAGTTGCCATCGTCATTAGGTGCTGATGATATTGATTATGAGGAAAAAGACAGAGAAGGACTGAGCTCGTATGAATGGTCACCATTTGCGTTCATAGCCGAACAGCAAGCTTCACATGAAAATAATCAAGATCATCATTCCTTTCTATATAGACACAAACTCATTATGCCAGATGATGTTATCGAAGTTCCGTCTTTAAAGACAGGGAATGACACGGATATTTCTTTTTTCCAAACAGTTGTCGAAAAGTCCTTAACAAATTATCATGTTCATTTGCAAAAGTATTTAAAAGTACTATTTGTACCAGCCCCTTCATCTTTAAGAGCACTCACCGATTCAAGCAAAGAATCAACAAAACCACCACAACTGCGTCGTATTTTAAACACTATCTTGGTGTCTCTTCCACAGTGGCCCCTATTTTGGAAACATTTTACGTTGTCAACGAAGTTAATTACTATTGAGTCACATCATTACAATACTTGCCATTTTTCTAATTCAGATCCTTATGCGCAATTGGAGATAACTATGGTTGACAATAGTGGTTCGCCCACAATTGTCACTCGTAAGAAAGTAGGAATGAAAATGTCTGTGAAGCTACTTCGATCATCAGATGGCGACAAAGTTATTTTGGCCTCATCTTTGGAGTATACAAGACTTCCGAAAGCAGAATGTGAGCTTATAGCCAATAGCATCTTGAAGGAGTTACATTCATTGATGCAGAGTGAGATAAAATTGTATTGTGCGAGACAAAATTTCTTGAAGAAGCTTCATGATGAGGTCGACGCTAAGCGCAAAGAAGAAAAAAAGTCAGCACTCGATAAAGTAATCAATCCAGAGAAATATCAAGGTAAAAGTCCAAATGTACGACGGGTTGGTGATGGATACATTCGCTATCGGCCAAGTTCTTCGGTACGATCACGACACCAACAGGTTCGATCAAAGTGAGGTTAAGGCTCACAAACATGAAGGCTTGGAATATCCTTCCCCAAGCTGGCGTAGCTCTGTGAATGAAGGTACTTTAAAATTTATTTTAAAGTAGCAGATATACTGGGTTATTTCGAAGGGGAAATATTTCTTATTCAAATCTTTGTGGTTTGTGCGAACGTTAACAGTATATAATCATGAATAATCATCTACATATATTCTGTTAGAAAGTTACCGAGTCGCTCTCATTGAGGAGTATATGCTAAGTTACTCTGTAAAAAAATAAGCATTATTATCCACAAACTGTTCAGCATAATACCGCAAAGGACTTTGCAAACACCGATCAATTGGAATTTATATAGTCGATCGTTCACTCTCTTTTTGATATCTTCCTTGTCAATAATGAATTTTGATGCTTCAGCATCAAACAAATTTCCTTCATCATCGCATTCACCTTCCATCTGGAAAACACGAGGGCTCAAGGAACTCCATAAGAGAGAGAGAACGCCGCTGCAAATAAGGATCCTTTGAAAAGGAAGCTAATGTTAGTATCATCAAATAATATCAACAACTAAACATACCTGGACAGATTCAGCACTACATATATCAACAAAGAAATGAAAAGTTGGATCAAGTACCCATTCCCGTACCATTCTGCCATACATGCACAATCTTTTCCAGTTGCGTGTAAGGAGTCAACGTTTGGCCCTTTACAAGTAATGTGGCATTCCGGCAATACATCACACTGAAAAATGCTTGATTGAAGTCTACCAAAGTGATTCGTGAAAGTTGAACCATCACTAAACAAAAGATTTTCCGTGGAACAAAATAAAGGATCAAGCATTGACTCATACAATGTTAGCGGGGACACGTTGTCAAAAGAAATAGGACACTATCAGATAATTTGAAATTGGAGTTAATTTACCAATAAGAGCTGGATGGAATATAGTTTACCTTCTTTGACAGCGCAAGTTTAGGGATTTCAAACTTGGTGCACATCGAAGGATTCTTGCAACATGATGAAACAACAGATGCATCCAATGTTGCGATATCAACACACGATAATAGAACTGCTGCTTGATTAATTGAATTCTATGCAAGGCCTTGTGAATAAACATAAGCTTTGAAACGTTGGAACCTACCTTGAGTGTTGCGTTCAATGACAGCATGGAAGACAATGTTTTGGAATATGTGGAGGTACTCTGACCGATACCCTTTGTACAGGCTGCTCCCAACGCAATATTATAAGCACTAATTCCAGTGGCGAGGTCACTATTACCATCCATTGCGGCGTAATTTATAGACAAGGCAGCAAGATTGGCCGATACAAAAGAATGATTCAAAGAATGAAAAACACAACCGGCACGATAAGAATTATATTCAGGGATCATTATTTCTAATAGATTCGAATAATGAGAAAATATGCACTTGTCGGTCTAATATCGTCAACTTCAACTTACCAGCAATTAGCCAAGTAATCAAAATAAATATACCAATGATGACACAAAGTTGGAACCAAAGGAAAGGAAGAACCTTCAGAAACCAAGAAACATAGGTTAGCCAAGTCATTCTATGACTGGACACAAAAGTTCTGGAATTCGAAAGCTGAATCTTTGGCAACCGAACAATACTCCTCGACCAAAACTGTGCAACTAATTTTGCGGTTTGTACACCCCTGTATAAATAATCCAGCAAGTAGAATAATCCATTTACAGACCCAAAAACGTTCCAAAGGAAAGAAAAGCTAAGACCACCTTGCTGAAAGCTGGACCAAGCTGTTTCAAACTTTGATATCATTGCACTAGAAAATGAATTCACCGTAGCATTAACAGATTTAGATGTATCTGCAGTAGCGGTACTGACTGAAAGAGTTGTATTGTAGATTGATTTTTCTATAACATCGACAAATGTCTTCCATAGGCATAGGGAATACTTTTCAGTTTACTTTCTGGGAGAATTGCCACTTACTTACTTTAGAATATTGTTGCTGCTTCTTAATCTCTTGTGAAGTGTTCCCACCAGAATAAACGGGGGGATTATAATCATCTGGAAAGGCATTCACACCATGTACAGCAGTCAAAATGTCTTCACGCCATAAATTGATATTTTTCCTCATTCTGCCCTGCAACTGTAACACCTTCATGTCCATATTTTCTACTGTGTCCATCATGCCACCCCATATTTCACTTGAATCTATCCATGCGATCAGCGATGGTGAGCAGGATAAAGCAAAAAAATGATATAATGAATGAAATCCAGTTTATCAACTTTATCCTTACCAGGCATTCTATCGAGGGATTGAATTTTTGTGAATCCTTTAATGGGAACAAACCAATCTGCCTATTCAACATTGGAAAATCATTTTCGGCATAAATTATACAATATAAAATTGTACCTTACTAAAACTGCACCAATTAGGAGACGATTTCCCACATAACTGCTTGGCACTGCCAAAAAGACCTTGCGAAGAGACAAGCCAAGCAATCAACCCTCTTGCTCCGTTGATGCTATCGTAAAATGAATTGGCTTTGTCTATTGCATCCTCCACTTCAGAGACATAGTCATCAATCATTAAGTTCAGTTCACGCAATGCAGTTTCGATTCGAGATAGATACGCATTCATGTTATAAGCAACAGCCATATATACCGAATATAAACTAGGGCCATATGGACAGTGCTGGTTCTTCGTATCCATTCCAAGGCAACTCTCCATATCAAAAATTAGCTGATTTAAATCTTGTACAGTATCATTTAAACGTTTCATACTTGTTGTGGTGGCCAATGATGTTGTGTGGAGATATTCAATTTCCAATGATTTCGTTTTGTTGTAGACATAGTCAGAATTGTAACTGGATAGTTCAATGGAATAATCCACAAGTCGAGCAACAAGAGTATTCGTTGTTTCTACATAGGAATTGACCAAGGACACAGTAGTCTCCTTTGATATAGATTGATCCCCTATCATAGTTTTCACAAGTTCCCGTTGTTCGGCAGGGCACGATGGTAGGATAGGAACATTATAACCTATCCCCCCTGACTGCCATGCAGTCATTATTGCTTTCGAATGATCAATACTAGAAGTGCAGTTTGCAGAAGAAGACTGGAGATGAATTAAAAGTGCGGAGTTTGAAGCTTCAATCGACTTAATACGTCGCCATTCATCCAATTCAGCGCTTTCCAAATTCGCATTGCAGGTCGATATCTGATAGTCCACACATTTTTCATACTGTCTCTTGTTTTCTGAAGCTTGATCATAGGCAAATTGACAATGTGAAACCACAGTAGAAAATGGAGGAGTAGGGATCACCCAGCTTGCTAATGATGAACATATCTGAAGTGAAGTACTCCACAGGAAAGTGACAGCGAAAGTACACATTATGATTCGGTTGAACCATAAAATTGGTGAATCCACTGTGTGGTCTTCCTCGTCGCAGTCAATGACAGGTTGCATCTCCTGTGTATTCCGACCAAGAGGATTATTCCCCATGGGGTTCACGTGAATAGATTTCGGATAAATTGTACCCAGATCAAGATCTTCTTTGTCGGCAGATGTTTTAGTGGAATACACGTAACGATACAAATTAATTTCCTCCGATGCTGATAGTATTATTTTCTTCATGATGTCATACAGTGTTGTAAGGCGAATAAGACAACAAGAAATGAGGAAGAATTCTATTTCACTTCTGATTAAGTGCAAAAACGTAACATTCTACAAGCTGGACCAGCTTGTAAAGAAAAACCTCTGCTTAGCCACAAGTGTAGATATTCCCATCTTTTCAAAGCAACATTGGTGACTGATGACTCTGTATGATGATCTGGGCCTGTGGACTTGTGTTGTGTTCCACTACTCATACAATCATACCAGCACATATGGAATAAATACAGTATATGGAGCACGTCAAGACCATGGGCAAAAAATTTATTCCCAATACTCTATTCCACATCTACATATTACATGTTTAGGGCCCCATTCTGTATGACAAGTGTTGTAGTGGCGAGCAAAATAGCTACCTAATAAGCAATAGCTACTATTGTATAAGGTGCTATTCTTCGAATGAGAGATATTGTACCGATACAATACCAACCATGGCTCCTCAGATGTAAATTTGTCCAAAATAAGGAACGCTTGACTATTCTAGTAGACGAGCAAATAATGTTGAAATTGGTTTCACCTTTTACATTGGCTGTGACCTTATTGCTATGTAGCTTTGGCATGAGCAGAAATTTCCCCAAAGATTTGGCAGATCAGCAACATAAAGAATTCAAACACGAGCAAGAAAACATCAGGTTTATGCGAAACGATTCTACATCTCACCCGTTTCAACTTCGACATTTGGCATCTGTTGATACTCATTCAAAATTATCCATTGAACAAATCAAAAATCACTTCGATGCCTATTATGCACATCATCCAAGACAATGTGGTTCCCAGTGGCAAGAAGAGTATGCGAAATTCCACAAAGATATGCTAAATTCTCCAAACAAGAAGACACTTGTCGCGGTGCCGAATCTTAGCGGCATGGCTGATCGAGTGATAGGATTTGTAACCACCTTTTTGATTGCCTATCTAACTGATAGAGTTTTCCAGATTGGTGAAAGAAGTCCTTTACCGCGAATGAATGTTGCATTTATTTCTCCTTATATTAATTGGACTCGAGTGGAGGATGAACCATGGCTCATTGAGCCCTTGATGCACAAGGCAAAGGTCCGAAATTATAATGACACTGTTCTTGCGAGTAAGAAATATTTTGCAGTAAATACCATCGATGATTGGAAGTTGCAAGATAAATTCCTCCGACAAAATTTGAATGACTTGATAGGAAGAGATGTCGAAACAACGCTCTTGGTTATTAATCGTGGTAAGACAATCCGTATGTTCGAAAATACGAATCACGTGGAAAAGTTGAAGCACACAGGTTTGACTCAGAACAATGCTTTTGGGTGCATTGCAACATATCTCTTACAACCAAGACTTGAGAACTTTCAACTTGTCCCGAGCGAAATGTTCATGTCAATGACTGATCCATCTGATTCTGTCCTGAAGATTGCAATTCAAATCCGTGCAGGAGATTGGTACCTCGAAAACTCTAAACATGATATCGATATCAAACAATATTCTGCTTATTTTAATTGTGCGAAGCAAATCGAATTATTTGCATTGGCTGATACTAACGACACCAAGACATCTTACAAGTCTGTAATTTGGTATTTGGTGACAGATTCATTGCCTTTGCGAGAAGCAACAATCAAAGAATATGGATCAACGCAGAAGATAATCACTTCGCTACAAAGCGTTATTGAGCATTCTTCGAAAGAACAAAATGTATGCAATGAAAAAGATTGTAGTATCAGTGAAGTTGGGGTAAAAACTGCAGCCGCAGAGTGGTGGTTAATGAAGTTTGCGAGATACCATGTAATTACAGAATATAGTGGGTATGGAAGAAGCGCTGCGATGAACTCATTGCATAAAAACTCTATATACACTATTGAACATAATAAAGCCAACCGAGACGTTACATGCAATCTGAAGACATATACCCCTTTAGAAGATTTGCCTTATTATTGGTCTGGTATCTGAACAATCTTGCAAAATTAACTAGATCTACTACTATATTAGGCCTTTAACTTTTTTATATTCCCTACTTATTACATTATTATTATAATGAAAGCACCTCACACTACCCGATTCTATAAACACATGATGATTACGGGGGCAAAGGCCTAATAACACTCCGAAAGAGTTCATTTTTGCAACATGGGTTTATATGGCGTAAATTAGTGTTCAAGACCTAGAAATGCTTAATTTTGAGAGACCTTGTGTGACGAAATCACACATTCAATCACCACTCAAGTTTTAGAAGTTCAAAAATTAAGTGTGAAATTGAATGTGTGTATCACCACTTAACAAAACTAGTTATAATTACGAAATTTATAGGTCTTGAACACAAAATTCTGCCATACAAACCTATCCAGCTATGTTGCAAAAGTAAGGGGCCCTAAGCAACGAACGGAGTGCCTAACTAGGGTGTTTGCGGAAAACGCTCAATGTTCACGTTGGATAAGGGATAGCAAACAAACATAATTATCGATTTCTATGAACAAAATAACGACGAACGACGAACAAAGTCGATTTCCGCAAACTCGTTTGGTTATAAAATAGGAGTTTAGCTATCCCAATTGGAGAATTGAGACGATCATATATGCGATAAACCTATGTCGTAAAAAACATAAGGCGTAGGTTTACCGCATATATGGTCGTCTCAATTCTCACTCCTACTTCTATTCTATAACCAAACGACAATAAATACCGTCTGGAAGCATTAAGGGGTGCGACTTAAGCTGAGAGTCCGTTGAACAGAATATTTTAACCGAATCAAAATAAGACATCGAAAAGGCATATATATACAATTTTCTATCCCCCTCCACTTACTTCTCACCCCCCGCTTAATTTTGCTGACGGAATATTATACCATATACTACTAACTAAAATCCTAAATAAAATTATTAAAAAAATTGCTTTGCTTTATTATCATAAATTACAATACCAAATAATAACGCCTGGTTGTTGTTTTATCTTTGCAAAGAAAAGAATTCGACATCCAGAGATGCTACGCAATATTTTAAAAGTCTCCACATCTTTTCCGTTAAGGCATGCCGGTAGTGGATTCAAACTCAATGCTGTTTTCAGAGCATATTCTGCATCAAAAGTTCGTGCCACAACGATTCTCTGTGTTAGAAAGGACGGACATGTGGTAATGGCAGGAGATGGGCAAGTGTCTCTTGGGTCCACTGTTGTCAAAGGAACAGTTCGGAAAGTACGTAAACTTCCAAATGACATCATGATTGGTTTCGCTGGGTCAACAGCCGATGCTTTGACTTTATTGGAGCGGTTGGAGAAAAAGTTGGAAGAATATCCGGGTCAGTTAATGCGAGCATGTGTTGAGCTTGCAAAGGCATGGCGATCAGACAAGTATTTGCGTCGCTTAGAGGTGGTCACATATTTTATCTCTGTTTGGTTGTTAACCATTTTTGTGTATAGGCGACAATGATTGTTGCAGATGCAAATCATAGTTTTGAATTAACTGGTAATGGTGATGTTTTAGAGCCTGATAATGGGGCCATTGGAATCGGTTCTGGTGGAACTTTCGCTTTATCGGCTGCCCTTGCGTTGATAGATATCCCCGCGATGTCTGCTGAAGAAATTGTGAAGAAGTCTATGAAGATTGCTGGTGACATTTGTGTATATACCAATCACAACTTAACAATAGAGAAAATTGAACCAAAGAAGGTAGAGGATGCGGCGAAGGAAACATTAGTGTAAATAGTGCAGTAGTGTGTGTTAGCATCTTCTATTTTCATCTTCTAAAACAATTTAGTTATTGTACATCATCGACCTTTGCACCACTCCTAGATTTTGCTGATATTGATTTTATGTCGATACCTAACTCGTTCATATAACGCTTGATTACAAAATCTTCTTCTTTTTGAATCAATGTAATCACTTTTCCTGGCCGATAAAATCTTCCAGTTCTGCCAGCTCTATGAACATAATCATCAGCAGACTTCGGCAAACTCATCTAAAAATGAATTAGTGTGTTTTCTCGCCTCTGTACAGCTCAGCTCACCTGAATGACCAAAGAGTTATTTGGAATATCTAATCCTCTCGATGCTATGTCTGAACACAGTAAAATATGTGCCTCACCGCTTCGGAAGCAATTCAAACTTGATCGTCGGCTTTCAACACTGAGCGATGGAACTAAGCAAGAAATCTTATCGACATTATCAATAACGCCTATTTTGTGCAAAACTGAGCCTAGTTTTTCTCGATAAATATTTACGTTCTTGATTTCATCAACGAAAACTATGCATTGAAAAGATTTGTCAGAATGGATGCTATGGTTCAAATGTTGTTTTAATAGATAAGCGACAACGGCCAGGCGATCAACTCTATTGCAAATAACGCAAGTGTGGTCCACAAGTGGAGGAAGCACATAATCTTCAGACACATTGATGAGCACTGGTTTTTGTTGGGTCCATCCATTCTTTGCACAGATATCTGCGAAGTGGTTTCTGAAGACAATCCATGAATGATGGACAATTTTAAACATATTGTTACCTTTGTGGAATAGTTGCAGAGCAAAATATTGTCTGTCTGTTGGAACGAAATCTTCCAAGTTGACGATCCGGGGAACCTCGTTCTTTTATTTTCATATTCTTTGTCCTCATTTCTTCTTCGTCATCTGAGAAGAGTGAGCAAGAAGTTGTAAGATGCAAAGACCGAAAATGCATCAAATATAGTTCACCCACCATGAAAGATATTCAAATTCATAAATGTTGGGGATAGGTATCGAGAGAGTAAAATATGTAGTTCCTGGGGTTATATTCTCAAATAATATTGAATCCTTCAAACGTGTGCTATGTTAATTACCACCTCACTCGTTTCGGGCTTAAGTAGACAAGCGTCAACCTCGTCGACGACAACAAACTTGATTCCATTGAGTCTCACTTTTCTACGTTCTAAAAACGTTAGCAGAGCTTTTGGGTTTCCTATGATAATGTTAGGCGGTTCCACCACCACCCAAACTTGTTGCCTAGTAAGGTAGAGTTATTGAAGTAAGAATATTACAACGAACATAACCTGCGATTATGCGATCCCTCCATCACGGGCATAACTGAAATATCGTTCGGAGAATCCTTAGTGATCTTTTTTATCTCGCTGCAAATCTGCATCACCAATTCTCTCGTTGGTGCAACAATAATGGCTTGAGATCCACGGTGAGGGTCAATTGAAGCCAATATCGGCAATAAATACGCTAATGTCTTCCCACTACCAGTTTGGGATTGAAGAATAATGTCTTGCCCATTGAAGATGACCTTTGCAAAACATGCAATGGTGATGATGCAAGGAAACAATATCACTATAATAATACCGGAAATGCAACAGCCTGTGGATGAGTGGGATAAATATACCCCAGTCGGTTGCAAGAACGTAGCAGCCAATCAGGTATGTAATCACAATATGAATCAAGGGTCTTTGCTGTTTCGAGAACCGAAGTCACTTTATCATCAGCCCCATGAATTATTGGTTTGGGTTTGTTACTGCCAGTTGCGAACATGAGGGAGTTTGAGTTTTTTGGTGGCTGCACTTTCATTTGAATTTTCAATGCACTTCGATAGGCGAAACACACATCCCAAAATGCCCATATCATAACTGAGTAGCATAGAGGAAGGAGCCTCATCCATCTTCCGTGTGGTCCCCAATATTGTTTTTATTTATATTTATTATATTATATTCATTCGCATTGATTCAATTTTTAAGACATAGAATCGTAAAAATATCGTTTTGTCCGACGCCGAGAGTACAATACATACATCCGAAAAATCGTTTCACCGTAGTATTGCACGATATTTTTAGTAGGTACCAATAAAACCAATGAACAATAGCAAACAATCGTCTTTAACAGTTAAACTACCTTTTCATCGATATGACGAATTACTATGAACTATCCAATGACTTACAACCAACATACAATCAGCACTACACTACTGCTCATACCCATCTATCTGGTCCTGGTCCTAATCATGCTTAGCTGGCTTCCGCTTCTTCCACTTCTTCTCATTCACCACATCCTAATGTGGTACCATTGCTTCTTGATCATGGTTGGTTGTTGTGAACTTGATGGCACCGGCGCAAAGTATTTTTATATTAAGAGTCCTAATAAATGTACAAAAATTGGATTGTGGGACTTTTTAGAATTTTGTGTGAATGTATATCTCGGGTTTTCGATGTTTCGATGAACATTCGATTTTTCATGTCCAAATTTGTGAGGGGCTTTCACAATTTTATCTTAAGAATTGTTCTTCTTCTTAACTACTAGCTTCAACAATCAAGACTTCAAGTCCAATTTTTTTCCTCTCAAAAGATTTCAAAAGAATAAACATAATTTTTTGTTCTTTGAAAAATTTTAATTGTGTTCTGAATATTACATTTACATCTACCTGCACATACCAGTCTTGCGCGTTTAGGTGTTGTTCTGTGAGATTTTTTTCTTTCTGACTCCAAGCAGACTTGTTCTCTAAAGCTCAAGTCCTAGGGTTTTCAAAAATCAATCAATATCCCTTTCTGATTGTTCTTTTTTCTTTTTCTTTTAACTTTGCACTTGTTTTCGATCACATCCAAGGAGACTTGTGATCCTAATGGAAAAAAGTAAATTCCCCATCAACAATCCACTATTTTTTAGTATTTCAACCAAATTATCATATGTCGAATTCGATCCAAATTTTTGAAGGACTTCCGGTCCGCTCTAATCAGACAGTTGATGTCAGCAATTGCTCTATTACCTTTCTGGAGCAACAATTGATGATGCTCATGGTGAGTCATTTTGTTTCAGCCCCGGCCTTATATAATTATATGTTTCATTATATTAGACGATTGTATCTCGCGTGAAAGCGTTGGATCATGTTTCAATCAAGCAGATTCCATTCACTACTCGTAATGGTGATGTTGTTCTCATTCCAGGTCCGTGGTCTCTTGAAGTTTCCAGTCGTACGCGCGATACTTCATTCGATGATGATGGAGAAGACTGTTTGTCCAGAAGAGATTGTCCATCGCCAGATAGATTCGTTGTTAGAAACGAATTTGGCCATGCTCGCCTTCAACAACTCTTGGAGTACATCGATGCCTATTGTGATGATGCGGAATCTGATAACCGTATCAACCACAGAGCTGTTGAAGTTGGTGGCCATTGTGTCTTACCTCCAGATATATTTGAGGAGTGTCTTGACAAAGGATGGGGTTGCAAACATCCATTTGCAGGTCGCTATCACCCTATTGCTGGCACGATGGTCCCAGACACCACGTTGTTGTATTTCACTCCTCGTGATCAACAAGAGTTGGAGGCACTTTGGAAAGTCATTTTGAAGTCGTACGAGTGGGCTAAAGCGGGAGAGATCTAATGTACCCATTCCAAGATAATGACGTGGATATGATCTACATTCAATGTCTTCAGGATTGAGGCACGAACCAGTACTAGTAGTTCCTTCAATCTTTTGACGATAATCTCGAGCATGTCCCTCTGTAACTATTGTTTCTCTTAGTAGTTGGGTATGTATTTGATATTGTTTTCTTGTACCACTTTCTCTTTAGAACGAATCAGCCATCCTCGTTGATGTGCAATTTTCATTTTTCGAATACATACATCTTAACTTAAGCTATTTTACAGTCATTATATATTTCAATACAAAAATTGTATGCAATTCTGAATAGGTATTCAATTGTCGATCCAACTTAAGAGCATAAAGCATGACGTATCTGCATTTAGCGAGTGATAAATTTGTCACAATAATGAAGTCTACACATTATGGTGATTCGAACATCAATACCAACAAAAGCATCAAAATAATAACTTCCACCACAATACAAATATATAGCCAGCATACTTTTGCCTTTTCTTTAATTTGTTCAGCGTGCTTCGCCTCAGCCTAACCAACCAAGAAAATAAACACGACCATGATGTAAAATTTCATTTTCTCACCTGTAATGCTGCTGTAGCAATGTCAACATTACTATCCAAATCATCTAATAAACGGTTATGTTGTTTTGCTTCATCCCCAATCACTAATGCCTGAAATAAATGATGGAAAACATAAAGTCAACGAAAGTTCGAATATCAAACCACGTCATGCCTTTTCGTGCAATCTTCCAACACCCACTTCTATATCGAGTAACATTTCATCTTGAATTTTCATCATGTCTCTCTGACGTTGTAATAAGGCTTGATCGGACGTGAGAGGATTCTGAGTGGCCCCATTGCTGGACTTGGAGTCCATCGACAATCGCGCCCCACCAGTCCGAACATTGGAGCCGGTAGTGAGTGGACTGTTCTCTTTTATCGTACCATTTGCAATCAATTTCTTTAAATTGTCCAAAAGTACTTGTCGTCTCCCAATCTCACTGACAACTCTAATGTCAATGCCGACATTAAATATCATCAATAAAATATTTTAGTAATTTACATTTCATAGCGCAGAGGGTTTTCGTTCATGGACTTCAGTTGAGCATCAAGGTTTCCTATTGTGGCAATTGTTGACTTGACCTGTACAAATTGTAACTTGCTGTAGGATCCATTTAGTCAAGACATTGCATTACCTCATCGCTTGTGAATGTGCCCGTTGTTGTACGAATATTTTGGATTCTCTTTTTTAAATTGTCATACTGGATTGACCACTCACGAGCAGTGAACTCCGACATGGCAAAAAATTAAATCTTTGGGATCTCTATCACTTTTTGCACTTTTGAGGATACAATTGCAGAAATTTTAATCTCCAATGCTATCTGGTTGAGCGACTTATCTTCCCAAGATCTGGAATGGAATCCCACTCTATTCCAAATTGTACAAGAATACATTGTTTGTTTCCAGCTCTGGGTTTGGACAGGCGCGCAGGCGCGGACCAGCATGCAGGAGGAGCGCGCAGCACCAGCAGCAGCAGGCAGCAGCAGGACGCTAAAAAAATGTTCTTGTGCGTGGCGAGAATTGGGAATCATTTTATATGCTTTCTATTTTTTTATGCTTTATTATGCAGTTGGAGACGGATATTGAAAATCCATAATATGACATCAGAAAATCTTTTGAATTCAAACTCAACATTTCGGTCAAGGTTGGGAAACTTTGCAAATCACATAAATTTGACAGTTGTCGGTGGTAAGGATGAAGTGAGCGTGGCGGTGGAAAAGGCAGCAAATGATCAGCCAGGACCCATAAAACACAAGCACATCCAGTTCTTGACGGAATTCATATCAAACAGCTCGGAGTTAGATAGTGGGTCTCATATAGAGGATGTGATGCTGAAGTTCAATGCATTGACTAGATGGTCGGATTCGACTGTCGCTGCTTGTAAAGTCTTAATGTGTATTAATATCCTCATGAATCGTTGTTATCAATCTCTTCAACATCATTTGCAAACCACGATGCTCATGTTACGAGAAATCAACCAACATTACACTGGAAAGTCATCTTATCTTGAGAGATATGTGAAATCTTTGCACAGTAAGGTATGTTTGATTGAGAATCACCCATTGGTCAGTGATTTATTGTTTCTACATAACGTAATATCAGTGAGTCAAATCACGAATTTCTTGAATCGTTTTGGTTCAAAGGTGGAGTTGTCTGAAGTTGTGAATGTTGTAACGTTATGCCTTTCATTACAAAATGAACGTCTGGCAATTTTGAGGACATCCATGGAAACTTACAATGCCAAGGAAGTATCAACATTTGCTGAATCACACAAGCTAATATTTGAAGATTGTCAATCAATGACTTATAACATAGCATGTCTGATCAATTATGTCAGCAACAATGATAAAAAAGATAGGTACAATGTGGGTTTATTACGAGATCAGCTTGATACACATGAACATGAATTACGACGGAGAGATTGGGGATCAGACAGCTTTAATCAACTTTAGATTTTCGCAGCATGCAATAGATATTAAATTATCAAATAGAAGTAATCCTTTACGGCATAAATAATAAACAATTTAACTATCTTTCGAGATAATTCTCAAAAAAAGAAGAAGAAAAAAAACACAGGAGAAAAATATCTATTAAAATTTCCTCGAATAACAAATATGTAAGAGGATAGTCATGTACCGAAAAGAAAATACCAAATAATAACACATAATAAAAATATAAAAGCACAGTTAATTAAACTTGTCGATTTTTATCTTGAAAGTTTCTTGAATGTTATGACTCTCCTTTACTCGGTCATATATGTGCTTCCTGTCAAGGAGGCTAACAAGAGATGATTATTGGACAATGAAAATCATCAATAGATGAAACTTACGTAAAAAAATAGAATGGCTTGTATTTCAGTTGCATCACTTTCTTTCCATACCGATCATTGATAATTCGATGCAAATTGTCGGTTTGACCTCGCAATAACTGAGCAGCATGGTGTTCTTTGAAAGTCTATCAGTTTTATTATCACGAAAATGGATTTAGGGAGCCAAATATTCTCAATATGTAGCAAAGATTACCGCATCTAATTCAATTTGTTTCCTCAGAGCATTCCTTTGTGTCACATAAAATTCTTTCCGCTAAATAAAAAAAAAAATCAACATCAAAATACTGAGGAAATGGGAAAGGAACCACTACCTACCACTTTTTCTAAATATTGTTTGAGTGACGTTTTCCTCATTTGTTCTGGCACAACCAATCGAGCAATTATTTCTTCTTCAGTTTCTTCTTGAATTACGCCGGTCAACTTCAATGTGTTAACCATCAGTTCCATACGATTATCTATTTTTGACCAAACCTTTGCTTGTTGTTTCATTTCGGAAAACATTCTGCTGCTGATCTCACTGAATTGTTGGTCACTACTTCTCTTTGCAGCATGCAAATCGCGCATTCGAGCCCTCTTTTGTTCCAGTTTTCTTCGGATGTATTGAACTTCTTGCTTGTTCCAAATCTTCTCCATGGCCTCTACTTTCGCGTTTTTACAAGTGATGTAAGATCTAATCATCGCTTGAACTTTCCGGACACTTTGCAAGTAGCGATGCACGATAACTGTCATCTTAAAAATCAAAATTCGGTATGTTTGTGATTGTTTCCTCGACAGAAAGTATTTCAATACTCACCTTGTGATGACCCTTGTGATCAATTAAAAATTGTTTTATGCGATTCGTGGAGCGACGCTTGCGAATGATTCTAACTCGCAATTTTAGAGTGGACTCAATTTTTGCGAAAGCTTTTTTGTATGTAGCTTGAAACTTTTGAAACACATGCTTGCGATACCACCAAATTAAAAACCGTTTTACTACAGCCAAGCATCTGGTTATTTTCATGAATTCCTTCTCGCTGTGGAATGAGTTCCGAAATCGCGGTGCTAGATTTCCCATGAAACGACAAATGTGAATAATGCGAAGCCATTGATACTGAAACTGTTTTAATGCCAATGCTGCTGCATAACGTTCAGCTCTTGAAAATTTCCATTTGATCGCATCATCAATTTCTTTCACTCTCTCTTCACATTTTTGTTGTTTCAGCTTCAGGGCATCCTCCTGTTTTCGCATTCGTTTGTCAGCTTTCGCAAGGACGAGCTCGATCGGATGCAAACAGCCAATAATATTAACAGATGGATCGTCTTTGCTTCGTTGACTCTTGGGGACCTTTTTATTCCAACTGATAAAAGAAGGATCTAATTCGTGTAATGGAGCAACGTAATCTGGTGGTGCCCTTCCCCTCTTGGCCCTTTCTTTGATTTCCAACAAGAGTTCACGGTTGGTCAAGAGACGTCCACTCGAAAGCGAGTGCTCTGTTCCAAGTGAGTAGTTATCGCCGATCGACCTTTTCGTGTTCATGACACTGCCCAGACTACGCAAGGATCTGTCACTTGCAAGATCATGCTGATTGAGACCTTTCCTACGAGGACTTCCATAATACGAGCTATTTTCTCCATCAGAATCACCACCACCAATTAATTTATTGTTTGATTTGTACTCCAATGTTAATTTTAACCTTTCACTTGGTACATTGATGGTTGCTGTCTCTAGGGAGGCAATATTTTGTAGAGTCCTTTCCAAAAGTTCATCGACTTTTGATTTGCCGCCTTCTTTCTTGTCCACTTCTGAGTGCTTCTTCTTTCGGCGGTTCGAGCTGGTGGATAATTCCGATACCTGGGAGAATTGAGACCTTTCTGTGATGAGCGGCTCCATATTATGAGTTCCTGATGGAAAATAAGCAATCTGGAATCCCCTACCAATCCCAATACCCCTATTCCATTGTATTGTAATATACTGATATAGAGAGAGCAATTTTAAGAATTACTACAATACAATACGGCGAAACGCATGAGGATATTAGCACAATTCCTTTCAAAATATTCTAAATAAAGGAATTACACAATCATGCACTGCCCTGGGGCGGACATGTAAAATACTTCATCATATAGAAGTATACACTGTATTCCATATTGTACTTACTAAAAAAACTTACAATAGCTAAATAATAATTTCCCAATTTGAGTATTGTAAAGGATTCTTCATATCAAGAATGTCAAGAAAACGTAAATTGTTTCTTGGAGCAAAGCCCATTGGAGGTCCCTCTCTGAAGTCACGCAGGGTTGCTCGGCGAGTAACTTCGCAATATCACAACATCCGTCAATTATGTTCAGCCATACAAGAAAGGTCTGACTTGACAGATGTTCAAAAGAAGAAGGAATTGAATATTTTGAAAGACCAGATGGCAGCGATGGGCGGAATCAATCGTTATCAGCAAGCATCAGTAATCTCAACACAACACTTTCAAACTTCCAAGTGGATTATCCAAGCACTCAAAAGACTTCATCGTATATGTTGTCAAAACGAGAATGAAGGTTCAACATCAATAATACCACGCAAGAAATTGAAAACTCTCGAGGTTGGGGCGATCAACGATCAGTTGTATAAGAGTTCATATTTGGATGTGAAACCCATCGATATCAACGCCCAGTTACCATGCATTCAAGAAATAGATTTTTTCAACCTCGTGCCTGCTCAAGAATACGATGTTGTAGCGTGTAGCATGGTAATAAACTTTGTAACGGATCCTTCTAAAAGAATGGAAATGCTCGGGAGGTAAGTGGGTTAAGTTTTAATGCTCATTTTACATCTCAACTTCAACGTGGTAGGCTGTGTATGCATCTATCACAAGGTGGGGTACTCTTCCTAATATTACCGAAGCGCTGCATTCAAAACAAGAACATTGAAGGGTCTGATCAATTTGTTAATCTTCTTAAAGTATTTGGTTTCAGATTACTGGAAGATCCTCATTTCACTCCACGATTAGCCTTTTATGTATTATCTCGAGACGATGGACTTTACGAATGTTCTATTCGCAAATTGAAATCCAATAGTTTAGGTTCCCAAGACTCCAACGATCCACTTCACGGTTCATGGAGTCACGTTATGAAGTTGGTCGTCAAGGATTCAAAGGATAAAGCTACAAAGGAATTCTTCCGTAAGGAAGATATGATTACAGATGAATTTTGTTTGCGCTTTCCAAGCTATTGGTAAATGTCCATTGTTTGTCACAAACTTGAAAAGTACTTAATAATCTATTAACTAGTTAAGGTTTCTGTGCACTTTCACCAATGCTACTGTATGAAAATAAAATCTACAATAATGAGTTTGTAAACCTGGGTAAATTACAGCAATTCGGTAATCAGCCGAATTGAGGAACTATTAACTCATGTAAACGCACAAGTCGTTTTAAATATAAATGGACGCAAAATATTTTTATTATTAGATGCCATTTGTATCCACATAATTAACGGGGAAAAGACCCTCCTTCCCATTGCATTTTCCTTTCCACCAACCGTCATCACTTGTAGCGACAACTTCAATGAGTTGGCCAACGTTGAAAGTAAGTTCATCGTCAGCTTCAGCAACGTGATCGTAAAGAGCTTTAACCTGAACCTTCTTCTTAGCGGGAGGAGGTCCCGGTGGAGGAGGTGGTAGAGCACCAGTTCTCGGAGCAGGTGGCTTTTCGTCCTCGAATGGATTGGAGCTCTTACTAGTCATAGTAACAACTGCTGCAGG
>JACCEA010776139.1_pt1 | contig 21621 bp, 21 predicted proteins | sample 7449851 | NCBI WGS metagenome assembly JACCEA01 (sample SAMN15323453, study PRJNA562643) | freshwater metagenome | isolation source: river surface water | place: USA:Blue River Watershed | collected 2017-08-18 | reverse complement strand
GTGCTGGCATGAAGCCTATGCAGTTCGTGGCAATATTTGTTGAGAACGGCCATCAGCAGCAAGTCACGCAATAATCATACTGTAGTATTTGGCACTGAGTCTTTGGCTAGTTTGCGACTCGTTTGGCTCTAGTTTCAGGGTACTCAAACCGACCAATTTTCTTCATTTTTTCTCCCGCGTCAGTTCTTTGACTCCTTTGAAATGATCTAAGTTGTTGTTTTTAATGTCAAAAATATTGGCACGCCTTGTGCTTATTAAAGCTATCAGAGGTTTTAACCAAAAGGTAGCTCTATCATGGATATTAAAAGTGCCGCACTTTTTCAAGAAATGCAGGCGTATGCACGCCAAGCGCAGAATATTTCCAATGATCTTCGTCCACAGCAAAGTGTGGTGGAAAACACCAGTCAAAGTGACTTCCAAGGGCTATTCAAAATGGCATTAGATAATGTCAATGCTCTGCAGAAACACACCAATCAGTTGCAAACCGCGGTTGAAATGGGCGATCCGAAAGTAACCTTGGCGCAAGCCATGATTGCCAGCCAAAAGTCATCGATTGCCTTTGAAGCAACGGTACAAGTGCGTAACAAGCTGGTTGAAGCCTATAAAGAAATCATGGCAATGCCGGTCTGATGGAGGATTAACAAGTGGCTGAATCGACCGAACTTACCCTGAGCAGTAATGATTTTAATAATGCCTCTCAGGACAATAACGTGCAGCAAGAGCAAAAGTCAGGTTTCCTTGGCAATATGGGGGGCCCAGATATTGTTCGCCAAATTACCATGATTGTGGCGCTGACCATTTGTATTGCGATTTCCATCCTGATTATTCTGTGGGCGAAATCACCCGAAATGCGGCCATTAGGCAGCTTTGAAACGACTGAGCTTATTCAACATCTTGATTATTTGGATGCGCAAAAGGTCGACTACAAACTGGAAGGCAACGTGATTTTGGTGCCAGATGACAAGTATCAGAGCATCAAACTAGGCTTAACTCGGGCTGGCGTCAAACCAGAAAACAACTCTGGCGAAAATATCCTGATGCAGGATAGTGGCTTTGGTGTCAGTCAGCGTTTGGAGATGGAGCGCTTAAAACATAGCCGTGAACAACAACTGGCTCGCACTATTGAAGAATTTGACAACGTAGCAAGAGCACGCGTGTTATTGGCCATTCCAAAAGAAAACATCTTCGCACGCGTTGAAAAACAGCCTTCAGCCACTGTAATGATTACTGCGAAAGGCGGCAGAGCGCTGAAGGATAGTGAAGTTGATGCGATTGTTGATTTGGTTGCCTCGGCGGTTCAAGGTTTAGAGCCTAGTAAAGTCACAGTGACGGATCAAAATGGCCGCTTACTCAATAGTGGGTCGCAAGATGCAGCTTCTGCCAGAACTCGCAAAGAATATGAAATTGAGCAAAAGCGGGAAGAAGAATATCGTCAGAAAATTGACTCGATTTTAATTCCAGTGCTCGGTGTTGATAATTACACAGCGCAAGTTGATTTGTTAATGGACTTCACTGCCACCGAACAAACCCAAAAACGCTTCAATCCTGATTTACCGGCTGTTCGCAGTGAAATGACCGCTGAAGAAAATAGTGTGGGCGGTGGTTCGGTCGGTATTCCAGGTGCTTTGTCGAATCAGCCGCCAGTTGATTCGAATATCCCAGAAACTACTGGCACAGGTTCAAGCCCTGTAGTGCCAGGCCGTAATAGCAAAGAAGTCACTCGAAATTATGAATTGGATACCACCATCAGCCATTCTACTCAGCAGTCTGGGGTGATCCGTCGGATCAGTGTCTCGGTGGCTGTCGATTACAAAATGGGTGAAGCCAAGGGCGATGAAGCAGCAAAACCTGAGCCTCGCTCACAAGCTGAGTTACAAAATATTCGCCGCTTGCTGCAAGGCGGGGTTGGTTTTGATGTGCAACGTGGCGACACTATTGAAGTGGTGTCAGTACCATTCACTCGCCCAGAAATTGGTGAAGCGAAGGAAGTGCCTCTTTGGGAGCAGGAGTGGTTCTTCAAAGTTGCGCGTTTACTTGCAGCAGTAATTGTGATTGTGGTACTCATCTTCGCGATAATTAAACCGATGTTGAAACGGTTGATCTATCCTGAAGATACCACCGAAGTCTATGACGAGAATTCACTGTCACGCGGTGTTGATTTAGGCGACGATACCTTGGATATGTTGACCAAGGAGTTTGATGCGAAATCTGTTGGTTTCGCTGCAGATGGTACCTTAATGTTGCCAGATCTGCATGGTGATGAAGACTTATTAAAAGCGGTGCGGGCTCTGGTTGCCAATGAGCCTGAACTTTCCTCTCTGGTTGTGAAGAATTGGTTGGCTGAAGATGAGTAATGTCGAAACTACCCAAAAACCAGCATTTGATGTTGGTAAACTCGATGGCGTCGAAAAAGCTGCGATCTTATTGCTGAGTTTGTCAGAAGAGGATGCTGCGCAAATTCTGAAGCATCTAGAACCCAAGCAGGTGCAACGGGTTGGTATGGCGATGGCGCAAATCGAAGATTTGAACCAGGCTAAGATCTCGGCGGTACATCGGTTGTTCATCGAACAAATCCAGAATTTCAGTACTATCGGTTTCCAAAGTGAGGAATTTATCCGTCGGGCCTTAACGGCAGCATTGGGTGAAGAAAAAGCATCGAACTTAATCGACCAAATTATTTTGGGCGGCGGTGCTAAAGGTTTGGATTCATTGAAGTGGATGGATTCGAAGCAGGTGGCTAATATCATCCGCAACGAACACCCGCAGATCCAAACCATTGTATTGTCTTATTTAGAGCCTGAGCAATCGGCTGAAATTTTAAGTCAGTTCCCAGAAAAAGTGCGGCTTGATTTAACGATGCGTATCGCCAATTTAGAGGAAGTTCAACCGGCGGCATTGCAAGAGTTGAATGAAATCATGGAGAAACAATTCGCCGGTCAAGCCGGTGCGCAAGCTGCGAAAATGGGCGGCTTGAAGGCAGCTGCAGACATCATGAACTACTTGGATACCAATATTGAAGGTCAGTTGATGGATTCAATTCGTGAACATGACGAAGAAATGGCGCAACAAATCCAAGATCTGATGTTTGTGTTTGAAAACTTACTGGAAGTGGACGATCGCGCTATCCAAGCCATTCTGCGCGAAGTGCAGCAAGATGTGTTGATGAAAGCACTGAAAGGTGCTGATGAAACACTGCGTGAGAAGATCCTGAAAAATATGTCCAAACGGGCTGCTGAAATGCTCAAAGACGATTTGGAAGCCATGGGTCCAGTGCGTGTGAGTGAAGTGGAAACCGCCCAAAAAGAAATTTTATCGACGGCGCGTCGCTTAGCTGATGCCGGTGAAATCATGTTGGGTGGCGGTGGTGGGGAAGACTTCCTGTAAGTCTGCTTAGTCGTTTGATGTTGGAGTAATGGCTGATGAGTCTGAATTCATTTATTAAAAATCGGCCTTTTGAACCCGATGCTGAAGTATTGGAGTTGTTAAAACAATGGCCAACGCCTGATTTTCAGCAAGGGGTGAAAAAAAATCCAGCCAAGACCAATGCGCTTTTTAAGACAGAGCCTGAGCGGCGGCCTGTCGTCAGTAAAGCCGAAGTTGAGGAAGTGAAACCGCTCACAGCTGAGGATATAGAAGAAATCCGACAAGCGGCTTATGAAGATGGCATTGCGCAGGGCAAAGAAGAAGGCTTTAGTCAGGGTTACAGCCAAGGCCGCGATCAGGGCTACCAAGATGGCTTGCAACAAGGCCAAGCTGAGGGCAAAAAACTAGGCTATGCCGAAGGTGAGCAACTGTTACGAGATCAGTTAAATCAACTGCAAGCACTCTTCAACCAACTGCAAATGCCTTTGACCAAACTTGATGAGCAAGTGGAACAATCGCTGTTAGATTTAGCGTTGGCGATGGCTGAAGCCGTTATTCAAGTCGAAGTCAAAACCAACCCTGGAGTGTTATTACAAACTTTGCGTCAGGCAATTGACGCTTTACCGCATCAAACGAAAAATATCCGAATTTTACTAAATCCACAGGATCTGGAAGTCGTGCATCAGCACTTCTCGGCAGAGGAAATCGAGCAACGCGGATGGCAGTTACAACAAGAACCTGCGTTAAATCAAGGTGATTGCCGGATTGATGCCGGTGATTCCACCGTCGAAAGGCAATTAAAAACCCGCATTGCTAAAAGCTTGGAGCATTTCTTGCAAAGTCCTCGACAAGAGTAACTTTGTGGATTTCGTCAATGAGTCAAATCAGCCTTGCTGAACGCATTAAACAGCAACAGCAACATATCCGGATCAGTAGGCCTGTAGTCGCGGGTAGATTAATTCGTGTGGTTGGCTTGACGCTTGAAGCCACGGGCTGCAGTGCTGCGATTGGTCAAACCTGTCATGTGGAAACTGCCTCGGGAGAGTTGTTCGCCGAGGTCGTTGGTTTTTCACAAGATCGTATTTTTTTAATGCCCAAAGATGATGTCAATGGCGTGCTGCCAGGTGCCAGAGTGACACCACTCCAAGATTATCAGGGCGTGCCTTTGACGATGGCATTATTAGGCCGAGTCATTGATGGTGCAGGCAATCCACTGGATGGCAAAGGCCCTGTCCGCTCGAACGAATATGCCTCTAGTAAAAAAACGCCAATTAACCCTTTGCAACGTCGGCCTATTCGCCAGCCACTTGACGTGGGCGTCCGAGCAATTAACTCCATTATTACTGTTGGCAAAGGACAGCGCATGGGCTTGTTCGCAGGCTCTGGTGTCGGTAAATCGGTGCTGCTCGGGATGATGACCCGAGGCACTGCCGCTGACGTGATTGTGGTCGGTTTAGTCGGTGAGCGGGGGCGCGAAGTCAAAGAATTTATTGATGAAATCTTAGGCGATGAAGGCCGTAAGCGCTCTGTTGTTGTTGCCGCACCAGCGGATGTGTCGCCATTGATGCGCCTAAAAGGCTGCGAAACCGCAGTGCAAATTGCTGAGTATTTCCGCGATCAAGGTTTAGATGTGTTGTTATTGTTGGATTCGGTCACGCGGTATGCCCAGGCACAACGGGAGATTGCGCTAGCAGTCGGCGAGCCACCAGCCACGAAAGGCTATCCACCCTCGGTCTTTGCCAAATTACCGGCATTAGTTGAACGTGCGGGCAATGGCGCGGATGGTCAAGGGTCGATCACTGCTTTTTACACGGTATTATCTGAAGGTGATGATTTGCAAGATCCGATTGCTGATGCGGCGCGCGCTATTTTGGACGGCCACATCGTGCTTTCGCGTCAATTGGCTGACAGTGGCCACTTTCCCGCCATTGATGTTGAGAAATCAATTAGTCGGGTGATGCCCGCAGTGACGAGTCCAGAGCATCAGCAGATGGCCAGAGCTATCAAACAAATGGTGGCCAGTTATTCACAAAGTAAGGATTTGATTGCAATTGGCGCTTACGTGCGGGGTTCAGATCCACTGCTTGATATTGCCATGGCGCAAATGCCCAAAATTAATAAATTCCTGCAACAAGGAATGCTTGATGTGGTGCCTTACGATGAATGTTTAGCAGGATTAGTTCAGCTGATCCCGCAAGGTAGAGGATTCTAAGCATGGCGATGTCACAACTGGCGTTATTGATCAAAGTTCATCAAGAAAAAGAAGAAAAGCTGCAAGCACAGTTTGTGCAAGCACAGCAATTTATGCTGCAAGCCCAACAAAAATATGATGGTCTGGCAAATTATCGCACCGATTACGTCCGTCAAAGCCAACAGCGCGGTGCGCAAGGCATGCAAAGTCGCCAGTTTAACCAATATCTCAACTTCATTACTAAACTCGACCTCGCTTTAGAGCAACAAAACCGGCAAATCCTCCAAGCAAAAAAAGTGGTGGAACAGCGTCGTCAAGTGTGGCTGGACATGCAAAAAAAACGCAAAGCGCTTGAGTTGTTGATCGAAAAAGAACGCATGGCACAAGCGGCTAAAGCTGCAAAAGCCGAACAGAAATTGTTTGATGAAATAGCCGGTCAGCAGTATTTCCGCAGGCTGCAGCAAGCAAATATGTAGTACCAATCGGCCAATAAAACTTTGAAAAGCACTGACCTCTTGACCAACATCGCTCATATGACAGGATAACAATAGGGCTTAGTCAAGTTGCCAACAAAATTGGCCTGATTATTGAATGAGTTTAAAAGTTGAGAGATAAAAGCGCAAAACATCAGTCAATGCGCAGCGCTTGAGGGCGGCAGGTCAAATCCGATAGCCCTTTCGCCACAATGAATTTTAGTTTTTAAACATCCCAAGTCACCTGAGCAATGAATGCGGTGCATCAATGTGGAGTCATGATGAATATTAATCTTCCGTTGAATATAAATGTGACTGAAGTGGTTGGTTCCAAAGGGAATTCTGACCGAGCTCCACTTTGGGGAGAAGAGCCGATCGCGGGTGATTTTGAACAAATATTTGAAGACGAGCTACAAACGGCAGATGATGCGGTTACCCTGACTGATGCCAAGGAGCAGGTTGGCTCATCCAAAGTGCAGACAGGGCAGGAAATTGCCATGCCTGAATCTGTGTTAGGCGCCACTGCAATCCTCAACACAGCGCAATCAGCCGATATACTCTCAGCAAACTTTACAGACCAAGACATTGCCGCTGACAGCGATTTGGCGAGTAGTGGCGATGAGGCTGAGCTTTATAACTTAATTACTCACGCCAGATCTTATGATGTTGCGCTGGAAAAACCAGCTGCGAAAGAACTCTCGACACAACTGACAGAAATTTCACAAACCTTGCGCAATAGGCAGCCGACAGATTTGGCCTCTGTAGAAACTGAACAGAGCTCTGGGCTTCATGGGTTGAATGGACAAGCGCAGGGCGCTGGCGATGGTTTAATCGCGTCTGGGGGAGCAGTTATTGCTAAAGTGACAGGTGTTGCTAATTCACAAACTTTGGCAGCAAACGGCGGATTGTCAAAAGCTGATGAGGCAACATTAACCTCTGTTCAGCTTTCCACTGAACTCGAGAAGAATACATCTTCGCCTTCCGAGCTTTCTGCCACAGCTCTCATCGCGGATGCTGAGCAAGTTGATGCCTTTAAACGAGTCAGCAATGAAGTGCCTGCCGTAGGGCAATTCAAAGTATCGGCAGAAGTATCTGAGAAAGCCGCAAAAGCAATTTCTGTGGCAAGCACGATGTTAGGCGATGAAGGTAAAAATGAAAGCAAAGCTGCGAATGCACAAGTGATTACCGATAAAACTGGACTTGCAAGAACTATCGAGACCTCAGCAACTTACAGTGAGAAAAATGGCGTTGCAGCTGGCAACAATACCAGCCAATCGCCAGCAACATCAACGGCCTTGGACGCTTCTGAAACGAGCGAAAATTTGGTCAAAGGTGCGAATGGCACCATCGACCCCACTAGCATACAGTCTGGTAGCAAAGCTTCTAGTGTGGTTTCGCAGACTGTCAATCAACAGAATGTTAGTCAGCCAAATTCATTGACGTTGCATGGCACATTAGTGAATGAGACTGGGGATGAACCAAGTTTGTTTGTGCAATTGTCAGAACAGGCTGAACTGAGCCCTGAACCAGCGAGCAGTCAATCCAGCAATCAATCCAGCAGTCAATCGAGTAGCCAATCCAACAAATTAGTCGGCCTGAATGAGAGTAAAATTCAACCTACACCGCAGATGGTGCAGAATCAATCCGCTCAACTCACCAATAGTCAACCTATTGAAAATGGGCTGGATCCGCTGTTGAGTGCTCACGCTGTGGCGGGTGGCGACATGCAAAGTAACGCGTTGACAACTACTGCAAATCCAACTCAGATGGCAGTGAATGCACAAGCGCCAAAAACTTTTGCTGAGCATCAAAAACAACAACAGCAACAACAGCAGCAACAGCAGCAACAACATACTGAGCGCTTGTTATCTGAAACGGTTGCTGTAACCAGCACTGAGGATGGTTCGCAACAAGTATCCCCAGTCTTCGCTGAATTGATGCAAACGCCAACCCATGCCAAGGGGTTGAGTATTGCGGCTTCCCAATTCCAAACGACAGCTTCATCTGCGACCGGCCAAATGAATTCTTTGCAAGCAAACAATCCTTTGACACAAAGTCAGCCGTTGGAGAGCGTCAATTTAGCAACGATGGAGCGGCAATTACAGTTGCTTGAACCGAATGCAGCCATGCAGTTACGCGATCGGGTGCTTTATCAATTTAATCAAAAAATTCATACCGCTGAAGTGCGGATCAGTCCCGAAGATTTGGGAACTGTGCAAATCAAAGTGAATTTACAACAAGATCAGCTTGCGGTGCAGTTTGTTGTGCAACAGGCCAATGCGAAAGAATTAATTGAACAACAAATGCCTAAATTAAAAGAGTTGCTGCAACAACAAGGCATGAACCTGACCGAAGGGCAGGTTGAACAGCGCCAATCGAATGAGCGGCAAGGTTCTCAGCAGCCAGACGAACGCCAAGCCAATCGAGGCTATGCGATGGGTAAGGATATTGAAGTGGAGTTGCCAGTTACTCCAAAATCGGCCAAAGCCAGCGAACGAATGGTTGATTATTATGCATAAGTTTGCGAATTTTCGATCACAGCTCTATTAAATCAAGGCTTTCTTAGTTTCTACATTGCGTTTGTAGCGAGCTGCGGTAAATAATAAGAAAAAGCACAACACATTAGGAGTTGGTATGGCTGGCGAAAAAGATCTCGAAATCGCTGAAGGCGGTGGCAAGAAGAAAAAATTAATCATCATTGGTGCCGCAGTGGTCTTACTGCTTGCTGGCGGCGGTGGTGCATTTTTGATGATGGGCGGAGAAGAGCCGCCTCCAGCAGCGACAGCTGAAGCTGGTGCTGCTGAGGGGAGTGCAGATGCGACTGCCGAAAAACCAGCGGAAGCGGCGGCGGGTGAAGCAACTGTGGGGACTGCGCTTTATGTCGGCATGCCGAGGCCTTTTGTTTTCAATGTGCCTGGTGCTTCGCGTGAACGTTTAGTGCAAATCAAAGCACAGCTGTTGGTTCGTGGTCAGAACAATGAAGAACTGGCAAAACAACATATTCCGCTAATTGAAAGCACGATGCTGCGCACATTTAGCAAAGCAAACGCTGATGATTTAGTGACTGCTGCCGGAAAAGAAACCTTAAAAGCAGCAGCCTTGAAAGACGTACAAGATGCGCTGGTTGGCGTTGCTAGTAGCAAAGTGGTTGAAGAAATTTTATTTACTGGTTTTGTTATGCAATAACCATTGCAAAGGGGTAAGCATTGACTGATTTACTGTCCCAAGACGAAATTGACGCGCTACTCCATGGCGTTGATGATGTCGAAGAAGAAGAGGTTGACGAAAGTTCCGGTCCCGGTGGACGGTCGGCACTTGAGTATGACTTTTCTTCGCAGGATCGGATCGTTCGGGGTCGCATGCCGACCTTGGAAATGGTCAATGAGCGGTTTGCTCGCCATATGCGGATCAGTTTATTTAACATGATGCGCCGTACCGCCGAAGTGTCGATCAACGGCGTGCAAATGATTAAGTTTGGTGAATATGTCCACACCTTATTCGTACCAACCAGTTTAAACATGGTGAGGTTCAGGCCGCTCAAAGGCACTGGCCTCATCACCATGGAAGCGCGCTTGGTGTTTATCCTGGTGGATAACTTCTTTGGCGGCGATGGTCGTTATCACGCCAAAATTGAAGGCCGTGAATTTACCCCGACCGAACGTCGTATCATCCAAATGTTACTCAAGCTCATCTTTGAGGATTACAAAGAAGCTTGGGCGCCTGTGATGGATGTCTCGTTCGAGTATCTAGATTCTGAAGTCAACCCGGCGATGGCCAACATTGTGAGTCCAACCGAAGTGGTAGTGATCAGTTCGTTCCATATTGAATTGGATGGCGGTGGGGGCGATTTCCATGTTGCTTTGCCTTACTCGATGCTTGAGCCTATTCGTGAATTGTTAGATGCGGGTGTGCAGAGCGACAAAGAAGATACGGATTTAAGGTGGAGTAAGGCACTGCGCGACGAAATTATGGATGTCAAAGTCAATCTGACAACCAAAATGATGGATGTTGAGTTGACGCTAGAGCAAGTGATGAACTTAAAAGCAGGCGATATTATCCCTGTTGAAATCCCTGAAACGATCACAGTGTTGATTGAAGATTTGCCGACTTATCGGGCGAAAATGGGTAAATCTCGCGATAATGTGGCATTAAAAATTGTCGAGAAAATTAAACGGCCTGAATCAGTCAAATCTGAATTGCATGTCTTTACTAAGGGCGGTCGTCGTCTGGATAGCGATGCAGATATTAGTGAATTGGAAGCTGATTTGATTTTATCAGAACGTTCTGAGGAAAGATGGTAATGGCAGACGATAAAGATACGATGGATGAATGGGCTGCAGCGCTTGCTGAGGCTGAAGGTGGCGCGCAGGCGGTCGAGCTGGAAGAGCTGGAAGAGGACAAAACTCCAATCACAGCAGATGAAAAACGCAAACTCGATACCATTTTGGATATCCCAGTCACCATTTCGATGGAAGTAGGGCGTGCCAAAATCAGTATTCGTAATTTATTACAGCTCAACCAAGGTTCGGTGGTTGAACTTGAACGGGTTGCGGGTGAACCACTGGATGTGTTGGTCAACGGCACCTTAATTGCCCATGGTGAAGTGGTTGTGGTCAACGATAAGTTCGGGATCCGCTTGACCGACGTCATCAGTCAGATTGAACGAATTAAGAAGTTGCGTTAATGCAAGACGTATTGCTTGGTTTTACCTTATTGCTCAGTGAAACGCTGGCAAAAGCGCCGCAGACTGCTGCGGTCGCTGGGGCAGTCACTGAGACTGTCAAAACTCCGGCAGCCATTCCAAGTCTTAGTCAACTCGTCATTTCTTTGGCGCTGGTTGTTGGGTTGGTTGTCTTGTTAGCGTTTTTATACAAAAAAATGCAGCTGAAAATGCCAGGAACCAAACATTTTAAAGTGGTTGGAACCTTCAATCTTGGCCCGAGAGAAAAGCTGTTAGTTATTGAAATACAAGGAAAACAGCGTGTAATCGGCGTCACAGCGCACAACATCAATTTCCTGTTTGAATTAGAAAATCCACTCCCTGAAGAAAAGTTGGCATTAGATTTTCATACGCAGTTACAGTCGTTCCTGAAAAAATAGTTGCCCGTATGCTTCGAATCTTCTTTTTGCTGCTGTTGCTAGTAAGCCCAGCAGCGTTTGCTGACAACAGTGTGATGTCAGCGCTGCAAGTGACCACCAATCCTGATGGTAGTCAGGAATATAGCGTAACCCTACAAGTTCTTGCGATGATGACCGCCTTAAGCTTTATCCCGGCGATGGTCATCATGATGACCAGTTTCACGCGCATTATCATCGTCCTTGCGATTTTGCGGCAAGCCATGGGCTTGATGCAAAGTCCATCCAACCAAGTCTTGACGGGCATCGCCTTATTTCTGACATTCTTCATTATGGCGCCGACTTTTAAGCAAGTGAACGATCAAGCTTTACAGCCATATTTGAATGAGGAAATGACCTCACTGCAAGCCTTTGATGCCGCCATCAAACCGATGAAAGCCTTCATGTTGCAACAAACTCGGGTGAAGGATTTAGAAACTTTCGCAGAGATTGCCAATCACCCTCAGGTCGCAAGTCATCAAGATTACCCAATCACTATTGTGATCCCCGCTTTTGTGACTAGCGAACTCAAAACCGCTTTTCAAATCGGTTTCATGATTTTCATTCCATTTTTGATTATCGACTTAGTGGTTGCCAGTGTTTTGATGGCAATGGGGATGATGATGTTATCGCCGATGATCGTGTCATTGCCCTTCAAATTAATGATGTTTGTGCTCGTCGATGGCTGGTTATTAGTGATGGGTACATTAGCCAACAGTTATGGCATAGGAACTTAAAATGACTCCAGAAGTATTTGTCGATATCTTAAATGGTGCCTTATATCTGGTTATCATCATCGTTTGTGCGATTGTTTTACCCAGTCTCTTAATAGGCTTGGTGGTTTCAGTCTTTCAAGCGGCGACTTCAATTAACGAGCAAACTTTAAGTTTTTTACCGCGCTTAATTGTCACGCTGCTCGCATTGATGTTCGGTGGTCATTGGATGACGCAAGTGCTGATGGATTACACCACTGATTTGTTTTTAAGTATTCCAACCGTGGTCAGTTAAATGGAATTCCCGCTATCCACCTTAATGCAGGCAATTGCCGACTTTATGTTGCCGCTCAGTCGCATCGCGGCGATGTTTGCGTTAATGGCTGGAATTGGCGCGAAAACTGTGCCAGCTCGCATCAAAATGGGTTTGATCGTCTTTTTTACTTTGCTGATTATGCCGGTGATCCCGCCCAGTGCGCCTATTGATTTGATGTCATTTAATGTCGTGATCCAGGTCATGCAACAAATTATGATTGGCATGGCGATGGGGTTTATCTCGCTGATGTTCATCAATACTTTTATTCAAGCGGGGCAAATTCTAGCAACGCAAACGGGTCTTGCTTTTGCTTCACTGGTCGATCCGGCCAGTGGTATCAACGTCCCCACCATCGGTCAGTTTTATTTAGTCCTAGCCACTTTGCTGTTCTGGGTGTATGACGGGCATTTGGTCATGTTCCAAATGGTGGTGTTTAGTTTTCATTCCTTACCGATTAATGGCACTTGGCTGGATGTCTCCAATTATTGGACCATCATTGAATTCGGTGGTTGGATTTTTGCGACTTCACTGGCGATTGTGCTCGCGCCAGTGACGGCGATGTTACTCGTTAACTTAGCTTTCGGCGTGATGACTCGTGCCTCACCGCAATTGAACATCTTTTCGATTGGCTTCCCGGTAACAATGGTGGCGGGCTTGATCATTTTGTGGCTAACCATGAACACCTTTGTTTTTCATTTCAACCTACAATGGCAGCATGGTATTGAATATACCTGCCGCATCATTGGCTGTTAGCGGAGTAATGCATGGCTGCCGACAGTGATATGGAAAAAACCGAAGACCCCACGGGTAAGAAACTCGATGAGGCGGCGGAAAAGGGCAATATAGCCCGCTCAAGAGATATGGCGACGGCTTTTGTGTTAATGGGCAGTAGTCTGGCTTTGTTGGTTTTTGGCGCACAACTCGCTGATGCGGTTTTAATGGTGTGCCGACGTTTATTAAGCCTTGATCAAAAAGATATTCAAGACCCGAATCAAATGTTTGCGGGGCTAGGCAATGCAGTGATGGCGGTGATGCCTCCGTTTATGGCGATATCTGCAGTCATTCTGATTGCTGCCTTTGTGGGCAATATCTTATTGGGTGGCTTTAACTTTACTTGGTATGGCGCTAGTTTTCGGGGCAGCAAACTCGATCCGCTCGCGGGTATCAAGCGCATGTTCGGCATGCAAGCCTTGGTTGAACTGCTGAAAAGTATCCTTAAAGTTTTAGTGATTGCCGGATGCTCTTATGCGCTGTTGACTATCTTCTTTGGCGATATCATGGCACTTAGTTTAATGAGCAGCCCAGATGACATTATCAGTGCGATGTATCTGCTGGGGTGGATGTTCTTTGGCTTATGCGCCAGTACTTTACTGATTGGGATTGTCGATGCGCCTTATCAAAAATGGCATCATCACAATCAAATGAAAATGACCAAACAAGAGGTCAAAGACGAGTATAAAAACTCCGAGGGTAACCCCGAAATCAAAGGGCGCATTCGCTCCATGCAAATTCAGATGTCCCGCCGTCGGATGATGCAAGATGTGCCAACGGCTGATGTCATTGTTACCAACCCGACGCATTACTCAGTCGCATTGAAATATGAACAAGGCAAAACGCGTGCTCCAGTTGTTGTTGCCAAAGGGGTCGATCAAATGGCGTTTTATATCCGACAAATTGCTGACGCTCACAAAATTCCGATCATTGAATCCCCAGCGCTGGCTCGTTCGATTTACTACACCACTGAAGTGGAAGCGCCCATTCCTGAGCAATTATTCGCCGCAGTCGCCCAAGTATTGGCATACGTCTATCAATTGAAAATTTATAAACGTGGCAGGGGCAATAAACCGAAACCGCTGGCGAAGGATTTACCAATTCCTGAGGGATTTAGACACTAAGCAACACTGTTTTACTAGCCTTAGCCAGCTGAGGAATAGGCTGGGAGAACATGCCGCTCCAAATTTTGTGGGCTGCGACTAAAAGCTGGAATGAATTTTGCGTTAAGGCAGTTAGATGTCAATTTACTGTCGGAACCATTATGCAGCTGCCGCAATTTCTTAATCGCTTTGACCGCAGTCAGTTAGCCTACGCCAAAGGCTTTGGAACTCCAGTGCTGATTATGGCGGCGCTGGCCATGGTGGTATTGCCAATGCCACCGTTTTTATTAGACATCCTCTTTTCCTTCAATATTGCGCTGGCATTAGTGGTTTTGTTGGTCACTATCTATGTGAAAAAACCCTTAGAATTTGCCATCTTCCCGTCGGTATTACTCGTTGCAACCATTCTGCGTTTGGCGCTGAACGTTGCCAGTACGCGGGTGGTGTTATTGGAAGGTCATAACGGTCCTGATGCCGCGGGTGCCGTGATTGAAGCTTTCGGCCATGTTGTGATTGGCGGTAATTATGCGGTGGGTATCGTCGTTTTTATCATCTTGATTGTCATTAACTTTGTGGTAGTCACTAAAGGTGCGGGCCGGATCGCAGAAGTAACAGCGCGTTTTACCCTGGATGCCATGCCTGGTAAGCAGATGGCTATTGATGCGGATTTAAATTCTGGGTTTATTGACCAAGATCAAGCGCGTAAACGGCGGGAAGAGGTGACTGCAGAAGCTGACTTTTACGGTTCGATGGATGGTGCGACCAAATTTGTGAAAGGCGATGCAATTGCAGGGATTGTGATTTTATTTATTAACCTGATCGGTGGTTTATTCATCGGCATGTTGCAGCATGATTTGCCTTTTTCCGAAGCAATGGAAATTTATACCTTGCTGACAATTGGGGATGGCTTGGTTGCTCAAATCCCTGGTTTATTGCTGTCTATCGGTACTGCAATCATCGTAACCCGCCAAAATAAAGAAACCAATATGGGCGAGCAGATGACCGGGCAACTGGGCGATTTGCGGGTTCTGACAGTTTCCGCGTCATTACTGGGAATTATGGGTATTGTTCCAGGTATGCCGCATGTTGCTTTCTTGAGTTTAGCTGCTGCCTTAGGAGGTACGGCATGGTACATCAACCATCAAAAGACCAAAGCGCAAGCGGATGCACCAGCTGGAAAAGCTGAAATTGTGCCCGCAGCAGGGGATAATTCACCGCAAAAAGAAATCAGTTGGGATGATGTGCAACCTGTTGATGTGATTGGTCTTGAGGTGGGGTATCGGTTAATTCCACTGGTCGATAAATCACAAGGGGGGGAGTTGCTATCTCGCATCAAAGGTGTGCGTAAAAAACTGTCCCAAGAGCTGGGTTTTTTGGTCCCCGCTGTGCATATTCGCGATAATTTGGACTTAGAACCCAATACCTATCGTGTCGCTTTGATGGGCGTCACCAGTGGACAATCAGAATTGCGCCATGACAACGAGTTAGCGATCAATCCAGGCCAAGTATTTGGCCAGCTCAAAGGGATAGCGACCAAAGATCCAGCCTTTGGTTTGGATGCTGTCTGGATCCCGAAAAATCAACGCGATCATGCGCAAACCTTGGGGTACACCGTTGTCGATGCTGCAACCGTGGTGGCTACCCATTTAAGCCAAATTCTGACGAACAATGCAGCCAGCCTATTAGGGCATGAAGAAGTGCAAAATCTGTTGGATATGCTGGCTAAAACATCGCCCAAATTGGTTGAGGCTCTTGTTCCGGACACAATGCCGCTCACATCGGTGGTGAAAGTGCTGCAAAATTTATTGCATGAAGGCGTGCCAATTCGTGATATGCGCACCATTGTACAAACCTTGGTGGATTATGGTGCGCGCAGCCAAGATATTGATGTCTTGACCGCGTCTTGTCGCATTGCCTTACGACGCTTAATTGTGCAAGAGGTCGCAGGTCCAGTTGCTGAAATTCCTGTGATGACCTTTGCGCCAGAGCTTGAACAAATGCTGCATCAATCGATGCAAGCGGCTGGCAGCGATGGTTCTGGCATAGAACCAGGCTTGGCTGAACGGATCCAGCAGTCACTGAGAGAAGCCGCTTCTGCGCAAGAATTGTCTGGTGAACCGGCAGTTTTACTGACGTCAGGAATTTTACGCTCAGTCATGGCACGATTCGTGAAATACACCATACCAGGGTTAAGAGTATTGTCTTACCAAGAAATTCCAGATGATAAACAAGTCCGGATCGTCAGTGTGGTGGGTCAGGCAGGTTAGGAGTTAACAGATGAAAATTAAACGCTTCGTTGCAAAAGATATGCGTACCGCCTTGACGGAAGTCAAAGAATTTTTAGGTCCAGATGCCATTATTTTATCCAATAAAAAGGTGGCTGGCGGTGTGGAAATTGTGGCAGCTGTTGACCCGGAAGCCGCGCCAGTCAAGGCCTCTGCGCCAAAGTCGGAACCTGCATCACCTGCGCGAGTCGCGGAATCACGTCTGAATATCAAAGTCGGGGATGATGAAGAAACTGGGGCAGAACCGGCGGATTCACTGCGCGAATTATTAGCGCGGCAAATGTTGAAGCAACAAAAAGCTGCCTTAGAAACCGAAACGGCTCCAACGCTAAAGAAAACAGCAGCAACAGCCAGCGCCAGTGTTTTGACGAAACCCTTTGCTAATGCTCGCACTGATTCTCCCTTGTTGGCGAAAAATCGCCCTGTAGAACCGATTGAGCGTCAGAATTCTGGCGTCAGCCAAGCGAATTTAGCTGAATTCACCAAACTTCAACAGCAACAAGCATCACAAATGCAACAGCAGTTTGATGCGATGAGAAAAGAGATGTTGTCGATGAAGCAGTTGCTGACCCATCAAGTCTCTGGCCTGATGTGGCAGGATCTGGCACGGAAGGAGCCTATTCGGGCCTTAGTGATTGAAAAATTAACCGAGCTAGGGCTTTCTGAAGCGATGGCCGATCAACTCGCTTGCTTTATGCCAGAAGATATCAGTGACTCAGAGGCTTGGAGTTGTGCACTTGAACTCTTATCAGGCCAACTGATTACGACTAATGACGATATTATGCGCCGTGGCGGAGTCGTGGCATTAGTTGGACCGACCGGTGTTGGCAAAACCACCACGGTTGCCAAACTTGCGGCGCAATTTGCAAAACGCCATGGACATGATCAAGTGGCTCTCATTACAACAGATACATTTAGAATTGGGGCATTTGAACAATTAGCCACTTTTGGTCGTATTATTGGCTGTCCGGTGAAACAAGCCAAAGATCATGAGGAGTTGGCTATCTTGTTAACCCAGTTAGCGCAACGTAAATTAGTCTTAATTGATACTGCCGGTATGAGTCAGCGAGATGTGCGTCTTGCCGAGAAACTATCTGCACTCATGCAAAATACGCGTGTAAAAATAAAGAGTTATCTGGTATTGTCTGCAACATCTCAAGCGCGAGTCATGCAAGAGACCGTGGACCATTTCAAACGAATTTCGTTGGCGGGTTGTATTTTTACCAAACTTGATGAATGCTTAAGCTTAGGTGAAATCATCAATGTGGCCATTCAAAATGCTTTACCAGTCAGTTATTTGACGAATGGTCAACGAGTGCCAGAAGATATTGATGTGGCGGATGCAAAATTGATGGTGCAACAAGCGGAGGAACTGCGAGTGACTCAAGGTTCAGGTTCGCACCAGTGGTATCAAGATGTTGCAGGCCGGATGGACGGAACCTATGCATAATCATGAATTAACTTACGATCAAGCCAGTGGCCTGAGAAGAATGAAAAAGCAGATGGTAAAAGTAATTGCAGTGACAGGTGGGAAAGGCGGGGTTGGCAAAACCAACGTAACGTTGAATCTCGCAATGGCCATGGCGCAAATGGGCAAAAGAGTGTTGGTTCTCGATGCTGACCTTGGTCTCGCCAATTGTGACGTGATGTTAGGCTTGCGAGTTGAAAAAAACCTATCCCATGTCCTTTCTGGCGAAGTCGAGCTGGATGATATTCTGATTGAAGGCCCGTTCGGCATTAAAATTGTGCCAGCGACTTCGGGTACTCAATCCATGACTGAACTCACACCCGCTGAACATGCGGGTTTAATTCGTGCTTTTAGTGAGTTAAAAACGCCCTTTGATGTGATGTTGGTTGATACTGCGGCCGGTATTTCAGACATGGTGCTTAGTTTCTCACGAGCTTCCCAAGATGTGTTAGTGGTGGTTTGTGATGAACCGTCATCAATTACCGATGCTTATGCTTTGATGAAAATTTTAAGTCGAGAGCATGCCGTACAAAAGTTTAAAATTGTCGCCAATATGGTGCGTAGTCTACGTGAAGGCCAAGAATTATTTGCCAAACTCAGTCGAGTCACTGATCGATTTCTCGATGTAACCTTGGAATTGGTGGCGACGATTCCGTTTGATGAAAATGTCAGGAAAGCGGCGCGCAAACAAAAGGCATTTGTTGATGCCTTTCCAAAGACCCCTGCGTCGCTGGCTGTGAAGACTTTAGCGACACGCGCTGTGCAATGGCCAGTACCTCCGAGTGCTTCAGGCCATTTAGAATTCTTTTTAGAACAATTAGTGCAACCCCAGGCTGAACGTCGGAGTTTGTCGTGAATAGTCGTCTTGCTGCCTACACCAATGGCAATCAGCTGCAAATGCTGGTTGAACGCCATGCGCCCCTCGTGAAACGGATTGCTTATCATCTGTTAGCCAGGTTGCCGGCGAGTGTGCAGGTTGATGACTTAATTCAATCAGGCATGATAGGCCTGTTTGAAGCTGCGAAAAATTTTGATGGCTCAAAAGGCGCAAGTTTTGAAACTTTTGCTGGCATTCGGATTAGAGGTGCTATGCTTGATGAAATCAGACGCGGTGATTGGACACCTCGTTCGGTTCATCGAAACTCACGTTTAATTGCTGAAACAATCGCCGAATTGGAAGCAGAATTAGGTCGTGATGTAAAAGATGTTGAAGTTGCTGAAAAACTTGATATAACTTTAGATGAGTATCATGCAATGTTGAGTGATGCGAGCAATGGCCGCATCATTGGCTTTGAAGATTTGGGTGTATCGGAAGATGTTTTGGTGACTGCAGATGATAAAGATCATGATCATTTGTATGAAGAGCAAGCCAGCGATGCATTCCAGCAAGCATTAATAAAAAATATCAGTAGCTTACCTGAACGGGAAGCAATAGTATTATCGCTATATTATAATGACGAACTAAACTTAAAAGAGATTGGCGAAGTGTTAAGCGTTAGCGAATCTCGGGTCAGTCAAATCCATAGTCAAGCGCTCGTGCGATTAAGAGCAAGAATGCAAGACTGGTTGTAATACTTGAGAATAACCATTGAGGTATCTCGTCGGAGGGGATTTTGGATAAGAACATGAAAATCCTTGTAGTAGATGACTTTTCTACTATGAGACGCATCATCAAAAACCTGTTACGTGACCTTGGTTTTACCAATGTCCAAGAAGCAGATGACGGTAGCACTGCATTACCTATGCTACAAAACAGTGATTTTGATTTTGTCGTAACCGACTGGAATATGCCAGGCATGCAAGGTATCGATTTGTTGCGTGCAATTCGTGCCGATGCTCGCTTAAAGCATATCCCAGTCCTGATGGTAACGGCAGAAGCGAAAAAAGAACAAATCATTGCTGCAGCGCAAGCTGGGGTGAATGGTTATATTGTTAAACCTTTTACTGCTGCAACTCTGCAAGAGAAGCTGTCGAAAGTTTTTGAACGCCTAGGTTAACCGTATCTGACAGAGGAGCGACGCCATGTCTGAGCTAACGGCACCTATGATAACCCTGGAGCAAGCCCGGGAGCTTGTGCAGTTATTGGAGATGGGGCAGCAGCAAGAGGCGAATGAATTCATTCAAGGGCTTGCAGTGCCTGGTTCTTCAGAGCTTTTTGCTGAAGTCGGAAAGTTAACGCGTCAATTACACGATTCACTCAAAACATTTCAGGTCGACCCGCAAATTAGTTCTTTGCTGGAAGACGATATTCCTGATGCCAAGCGCCGCCTCATTCATGTCATTGATATGACAGAGCAGGCGGCAAACAAAACTATGGATGCTGTCGAAACTTGTTTGCCTATTGCCGATAAATTGCATTCTGGGTTGACCAATATCATGCCTGATTGGCAAAAATTGATGACTCGTGATTTAAAAGTTGGTGAATTCAAAGCCTTATGCCATAGTTTGAATGGTTTCTTACGCGAATCAGCGGATGATGCCAATGCTTTGCAAGGGTCATTGACGGAAGTTCTGATGGCCCAGGGGTTCCAAGATCTCACTGGCCAAATATTACGACGTGTGATTGAGCTGGTTCGAGAAGTTGAAGATAGTTTAATTGGATTGTTGACTGCGTTTGGTCATACCAATCTGCACCAGGAAGAGCGGCCTGCAGTGGCGAAAAAAGCCAAAGCTTCGCATGAAGCGGAAGGTCCAATCATTGATGCTGGTTCACGAGACGATGTGGTGCAGGGCCAGGATGACGTCGACGATTTGTTGTCGAGTTTAGGTTTCTAAGAGAGGTAGAACGCATGGGCTTTGATGTTGATGAGGACATTTTACAGGATTTCCTAGTCGAAGCCGGTGAGATCCTTGAATTGTTGCAGGAGCAGTTGGTCGAACTAGAAAATAATCCCGACGACTCCAATCTTTTAAATGCAATTTTCCGCGGATTCCACACGGTCAAAGGTGGCGCAGGCTTCCTGTCATTAACTGAATTAGTTGATGCTTGTCATGGCGCAGAAAACGTATTCGATATTTTGCGAACCGGCAAACGTCGAGTCACTTCTGAGTTGATGGATGTCATCCTGCAAGCATTGGACGCCATCAATGCCATGTTCCAAAATGTTCAACAGCGTCAACCCTTAGAGCCTTGCGACTCTGCAGTTTTACATGCGCTTCACCGTTTAAGTGAGCCAGAATCCGCTGATGAACAAGCTCAGCATCATGCCGCAGCTCACCATGCAGCAGAAGCTCATCCTATCCCTGAACCTGAGCCAGAAATGAGCTTAGAAACATTTGATGCAGCCGTCTCACTTGAAGTTGAGGGGAATGAACCCACGGCAGCTTCAGATTCAATTGATGATATTAGCGAAGATGAATTTGAACGGCTGTTAGATGAATTACATGGTTCTGGTGCACCTGGCCGAAGCCAAGCCGCACCTGCGCCAGTTGCGCCACCTGTAGCACCAACGCTCACGGTGAGCGCCGGTGATGGTGATATTACCGACGACGAATTTGAGGCCATCCTCGACCAGCTGCATGGTAAAGGTTCATTTATACCAGGGCAAACTGACGTGCCAGTTGCACCAGTCGTTCCAGCAGCGCCGCAACCAGCTAAAGTCTCAGCACCTTCAGTTTCAGCATCTACTTCATCATCTGATGATATTACCGATGATGAATTTGAATCCTTACTTGATGAATTACATGGTAAAGGTAAAGCGCCGGTTGGCGTTGCTCCAGTTGCAGCCAAACCTGCAGCACCTGTTGCTGCAAAGCCTGCCGCTCCAGCAGCCAAGCCAGTAGAACCTGCAAAAGCTGTTGAACCAGCCAAACCAGCACCGAG
>JACCEA012085852.1_pt1 | contig 21639 bp, 21 predicted proteins | sample 7449851 | NCBI WGS metagenome assembly JACCEA01 (sample SAMN15323453, study PRJNA562643) | freshwater metagenome | isolation source: river surface water | place: USA:Blue River Watershed | collected 2017-08-18 | reverse complement strand
TGTGAATTTCTTTTGGTTTTTGTTCCAAATGTAATTTGTGAAGTACAGCTACCAATGATTGTCCAGTAGCCAACATTGGATCAATTAAGATCAAATTTTTTCCTTCGAATGATGGAGCTGCTTGATATTCCACTAAAATTTCAAATTTATCATCGTTATCATAATGATGACGGTAAGCCGAAACAAATCCGTTTTCTGCATTATCAAAAAAGCTCATGAAACCTTGATGTAAAGCTAAACCAGCACGTAAAATCGAACATAAAACTACAGGTTCAGCAATGGTTGTGGTGTGTTTGATGCCAAGTGGCGTTTGTACATCGATATTTTTATAATCAAGTGTTTTACTTAATTCGTAGGCCATTATTTCTCCAATACGCTCAATATTTTTTCTAAATCGCATACTATCTTTTTGGATGTTCACATCACGAATTTGCGCCAAAAAATGATTAAGAATACTGTTTTGTTCGGAGATATAATGAATGTGCATTGGATTTTCTTTTAAATTTCAGGCTAAAAGTACAAAAAAACCTTATTTTTGTATTCACTTAAATACGAATATTATGTTTGCTGAATTTGCATTTCCCATTTTTGAACAAAGTATCAAAACATATCACATTGTAGATGATGTTTATCAACCCGTTGTAAATCCTTATGAAAAAGGAACTATTGAATATTTATTGTTTGCTAAAAATTGGGTAGATACTGTGCAATGGCATTACGAAGATATCGTTCGTGATCCAAATATTGATCCAGTTGCAGCTTTAGATTTAAAACGTAAAATTGATGCTTCAAATCAAGTTCGTACGGATATGGTGGAATACATCGACAGTTATTTCTTAGATAAATACAAAGACGTTCAAGTAAAACCAAATGCAAAAATCAACACTGAAAGTCCTGCTTGGGCAATTGACCGTTTGTCGATTTTAGCTTTGAAAATTTACCACATGAACGAAGAAGCAACTCGTGCTGAAGCTACGGCAGAACACAGAGCAAAATGTCAAGTGAAGTTAGATGTTTTGTTAGATCAAAAAAACGATATGTTTACTTCAATCAGTCAATTAATTGAAGATATTGAGGCGGGTGACAAATACATGAAAGTGTACAAACAAATGAAAATGTACAACGACGAGGAGTTAAATCCGGTGTTGTATCAGAATAAAAAGTAATTATGGATAAAAGATCGTACTTCGCAAGTGAAAACATCTTTTTTAAAATAATATTTATTTTAGCTTTTATTTTGTTTTTCATTGCGATGTATGAATATATTTTTTTACCGAGATTTGAAAGAACAAAATATTTAAGCTTAGTTGTAATGATTTTGTTTTCTTTGTTATTTTTTAGAAGAAAATTTAGAAATAGGTGGTAAACAAAAATCATATATTGGTAATAAGGCTCTCAGCCATGGGCGATGTCGCGATGACAGTTCCTGTGTTGAGAGCCTTAGTTTTGCAATATCCCGAAGTAAAAATTACCGTTGTATCCCGACCATTTTTTCAACCTTTTTTTGACGGAATTCCGAATGTGAATTTCTTTGGTGTGGATTTGAATAAACGCCATAAAGGTTTCATCGGATTACTTCGATTATTTTCCGATTTACGAAAATTGAACATTGATGCAGTTGCCGATTTACACAATGTACTTCGTTCCAAAGTTGTCCGAACATTATTCGTATTAAGCGGAAAAAAAGTCGCCGCAACGGATAAAGGAAGAGCCGAAAAGAAAGCCTTAACAAGTTTAACTAACAAAGTTTTTGCTCCAGTAAAATCAATGGTTGAAAGACATGTAGAAACGTTCAAACAACTTGGGTTTTCAGTAGATTTATCGAATCCACATTTTCTTGAAAAAGCTAATCTGTCGGAAGAAATCATCTCAATTACGGGGATTAAAAATCAAAATTGGATTGGAATTGCGCCGTTTGCTCAATACGAAAGTAAAGTGTATCCAATCGATTTGATGCAAGAAGTAACTGATGGTTTAGCAGAAAATAAAAATCATAAAATCTTCTTATTCGGAGGTGGTGAGAAAGAAATTCAGTTGTTGAATCAATTACAAAACAATCATGAGAACGTTATTGTTTTAGCCGGAAAACTTAAGTTTAAGCAGGAATTAGAAGTGATTTCTAATTTAGATGTAATGCTTTCTATGGATTCTGGAAATGCTCATATTGCTGCCATGTTAGGTGTTAAAGTCATTACGCTTTGGGGAGCCACGCATCCTTATGCAGGTTTTAAACCTTTTAATCAACCCGATGATTTTTGTTTGACTTCAGATAGAGAAAAATATCCATTATTACCAACTTCTATCTATGGAAATAAAAAAGTGGAAGGTTATAAGGATGTGATGCGAACGATTTTGCCCAAAAAAGTAGTGTTCAGTATCCAGTCGCAGTTGACAGATACAACTGAACACTAAATACTGAACACTGTTTACTGATTAAACATCATCAAAATCAATCTTAATCATAGCTGTTGTTGGATGCGCTTGACACGCTAATGTTAACCCTTCAGCGATTTCAGCATCGGTTAGAATTTGGTTCTTTTTCAAGACCGCTTCACCTTCTGTAATTCTACAAATACAACTGCTACAAATACCACCTTGACAAGAATACGGAACATCTAAACCTTGTTTCAACGCCGCTTCTAATAAGGTTTGTTTTTGACTCATTTCGAAAGTAGTTTCTTCATCATCAACAAGGATTGAAATTTTAGTATGACCATCAGCACTTGCAACGGTTTCTCCTTCGCTTGAAGAAGTAGAGAACAATTCGAATTTAATATCTGAATCGGAAATGTTATTTTCTTTTAAAGTATCCGAAACCAAATTAATCATCTCTTCTGGTCCGCACAGATAGAATTTTGAAAATTCCATTTCAGCATGTTTGTTTTTCAAGATGAAATTCACCGTTGATTTATCAATTCGACCAAACAAAGCATTATCAGCCGTTGATTGACTATATACGTATTGCACAAACAAACGTCCCACATATTGCAATTGCAAATCGTGTAATTGGTTGTGGAAAATGGTGTCTTTTTCTGATTTATTTCCATAAACCAAAACAAAAGTACTATTTGGCTCTTCTTCTAAAACCGATTTTAAAATCGAATAAACAGGCGTAATTCCGCTACCAGCCACGAAAGCCGCATAGTTTTTCTGACGTTCTGCTTTAGGTTCGAAAGTGAATTTTCCTTCTGGAGTTCCTACTTCGATTACGTTTCCAACGGCTAATTTTTCATTGGCAAACTTAGAGAAGAAACCGTTTTGGATTGCTTTAACAGCAATTCGTAATTCGCCACTTTTTGGAGAAGAACAAATCGAATACGCTCTTCTAATTTCTTGTCCGTCAAGCGTGATTTTTAAGTTTACGTATTGTCCAGCCACGAATTGGTAATACGATTTTAATTCGTCGGGAACATTAAAAAGAATCGAAACTGCATCGGTTGTTTCTTTGATGATTTCTTTAATGCTTAATTTATAAAATGATGACATGTGATTTATTTTTTACAAAAATAAAAAAAAGAACCCGAAGGTTCTCAATTTATTCCACAAACAACGCTTTTAATTCCGTTGCTTCGCTTGGTTTCATTTTTCCTGCTAAGACTAAACTTAGTTGTTTTCTTCTTAATGCCGCGGCAAATCGTTCTTTTTCCAAATCGGTTTCAGGCACAATTGGTGGAACTGGAATTGGTCTTCCCGTTTCATCAACGGCAACAAAAGTATAAATAGCTTCGTTCGCTTTGTTTTTAATTCCTGATTCTCTGTCTTCAATCCAAACATCAATAAAAATTTCCATTGAAGTGTTGAATGTTCTGGAAACTTTTGATTCAACAGTTACTACGCTTCCTAACGGAATAGCTCTGTTAAACGCCACGTGATTCACCGATGCCGTTACACAAATTCTACGTGAATGTCTTCTAGCGGTAATACTCGCCGCTCTATCCATACGAGCAAGCAATTCACCACCAAATAAATTGTTTAATGGATTCGTTTCACCTGGTAAAACTAAGTCGGTTAAAGTAGTTACCGATTCTGAAGGAAATTTTGGTTGCATTGTTTTTTTTGCAAAGATAAAGAGGAATTTGAAAATAAAATGCAAAAAAAAATCCCAAAATTGGGATTTCAATAATTTTTATACAAAGTGTTAAAAATTTATTCGATTAATAACCAAGCCTCTGCATTGTGCGATTTTTGAATGTTTTTTCTTTCCGTTTGAGCCTCGTTTAAGTTTTTGAAACTTCCATAAATCACAGGGTATAAGTTGTGTTTATTCATCGGTAGCATCTTAGCATTTTCAAAACCAGCGGCTTTTAGTTCAGTAATCGCTTTGTTAGCATTTTCTTCACTTCTATAAGCGCCAGCCACTAAATGATAAGGCATTTTTTCTTCAACTGGAGCCGCTACACTTAATTCAACCGCTTCAACCGGAGCGCTAATTACAAAAGTCGCTTCTTGAATTTGTTGTTGTACTTTTTCTTGTACGTTTTTCTGAACCGCTAAAGTTTTAGTCTCAATTTGTTGATCGTAATACGTTTTATAACCAAAACCACCAGCACCCAACATCACTACAAAAACAGCTGCATATTTCAAATACGAGTAATCTCTTTTTCTTTCAGGAGTAAAAATAATTGGCGCTTTTTCTTCTAAAGCTTCTACTTCTTGTTTTAAAACTTCTCTTGTAATTTCAGGAGAAACAAAACTGCTCAAACCAAAAGAATCTGTTAAATAATTTACTGTATTCGCTGGTTCAAAAACCCAATTCATTTCATTATTTACCGAAATCTCACCAATGTTTTTCAACACCACACGATTGCGGTTTTGCAACAAATACGTCCATTCGTTCACCACATCACCAATTTTGATTACGGCTAGTTCGTACGACATTTTTTCTTGTAATGCCACATGATTTGCCAATAAACCATCATTGTTTTTTACATTCGCATTAAACGAAACCACTTTTTTAGGTGGAAAAAACGAACTCGCGCTTCCAGTAACGTGAGCGGACACAGTTTCGGTTAAAAACGCACCAAAACCAGGAACAGTAACGCACTGATAACGATATAATAAGTCAGATATATGTTTTTCTATAAGCATAACAACAAAGTTAGATAATCAATAGCAATATCAAAATTTTATCAACAAAAATTATTAACAATTGCGATTTTTACTGTAAATAATTGGAAGCGAATGGCTTGGGCTTTCTTGGTTTCCATGTTCCTGCTTTACGTTACAATCTTTTTTTTGTTGCCTGAGGTTCTCGAAGGCAACAAAAAAAAGGATTTCCACTACAATCAGGGCTAATTAGGTTTTCATTTTCTTTCTTGGTCTTTGTTTTCTATGTAAAATGGAATGTCTTGTGCGGTTAAGATAATTTTCTATGTTTCTATGTGGTAAAAACCTTTGGATTATTGCTAAAAAGAACTATTTTTGTTCTTCAATTATACGCCAAATAAATTTTATACACGCCATGACACAGTCAGAATTATACCACACGCTTGCGCTCATGCAAGTGGAAGGAGTAGGAGATGTAATCGCCAAAAAACTCATCCAACATTGCGGAAACGCTACAGAAGTCTTCGCTTCGAAAAAATCCCAACTTCAAAAAATTGACGGCATTGGTTCGGTTGTAATTAAAAATTTGCAAGACAAATCGGTATTTGTAAAAGCAGAAGCCGAACTCCAATTTCTTGCACAAGAAAACATTTCCACTACTTATTTTCAAGAAGAAAACTATCCTGAGCGATTAAAAAACTGCTACGATAGTCCCGTGCTTTTATTCCAAGCCGGAAATATCGATTTACAAAATCAAAGAATTATTAGCATTGTCGGTACACGTCAAATTACGACGTATGGCATGGAATTTACTAAAAAATTAATCGAAGAAATTTCACCTTTAAATCCAATTATTGTTAGTGGTTTTGCTTATGGCGTAGACATTTATGCCCATCAAATAGCAATGGATTGTGGTTTGCAAACCATCGGTGTTTTAGCACACGGATTAAACCAAATTTATCCGAAAACACACAAAAAGTACATGGCAAAAATGGAACAAAATGGCGGTTTTTTAACCGAATTTTGGAGTACCAGTAATCCCGATAAAGAAAATTTCATCAAACGAAATCGCATTGTGGCTGGCATTAGCGAAGCTACTATCGTAATTGAAAGTGCTGAAAGAGGTGGTTCGTTAGTCACCGCTAATTTAGCCAACGATTATAACCGAGAAGTTTTCGCAGTTCCAGGAAGAACTACGGATAAGTACAGTCAAGGTTGCAACAATTTGATTAAAACACAACGCGCCAATTTGCTTACTTCGGCAGCAGATTTGGTGTATATTTTGAATTGGGAATTACAACGCGAATCACAAAAAGTAGTACAAAAGCAATTGTTCGTTACCTTAACCGATGAAGAACAAATCATTTACGATTACCTTCAAAAAACAGGCAAAGAAATGATGGACATCATCGCTTTAGAATGCGATTTTCCCATTTATCGAATTTCTTCCATTTTGTTAAATATGGAATTAAAAGGAGTGATTAGACCTTTGCCAGGTAAGATGTTTGAGGTGGTTTGATTTTTTTTGGCTTATTTTTTGATTGAAATTCCTAAATTTAGAACATGAAAAAAGCACTTAGCATCTTATCGATAGTTTTGTTTTTATGCTCTTGCTCCGAGAAAGAAAAAACCTATGAAGAATTAGAAGCAGAAGTTTTGTGCGATGTGTTACCGGAAATTGCAAAATATGAATTAAATCAAAGTCAAAACAATTTTCTTCCTCCACCTTTAGAAGTCGATAGTTTAAAATTTTCTAAAGAGAAGATTCAACAATTAAATAAGAAACGAGATGAGGATTGGATTAATTTTAAGTTAGAATTAAAACAAAACATTGAAACTGCAATCAAAAAAGTAGATGAATTTAAAAAATATAAGTATGCTGTTATTGATACTTTACTTTCAGTAAATAAGCCATTTAGTGAAGATTTTAAATATGAATATGATTCATTACCTGAGCGTAAATTAAGTAAAAATGAATTTGACAAATCAAATCTTGATGTTACTTTAGTTTCTTACAAAGACACTTTTGAAGGCGGTGTCAGAAATAATGAACATCTTCCACTTTCTGGGTTGAGTAGAGTTTTAATACACAAAAATGGAAAAGCTTATTTCCAATGTAATAAAATGTATTATCACTATAACGTATTTTGTAATTTCTCACAAAAGGAGAATAAATGGAAAATCGAAAAAATCATTAAAGAATAAAAAACCTCAAAATTTAGACATCTAAACTTTGAGGTTTTACTTTATTGAATTTTGAGTTTTCTTAGTAACCCAATTTTTCTCTAACTCTTTTCAAAACGCCATTTGCTACTTCACTAGCTTTTGCAGCACCTTCAAGCAATAATTTATCTACTTCTTCTAAGTTGTTGATGTAGTAATTGTATTTTTCTCTTTCGGTTTTGAATTTTTCAACGATTAATTCAAATAAAGCTTGTTTGGCGTGACCATAGCCGTAATTTCCTGCTTCGTATTTGGCACGTAAATCAGCCACTTCTTCTGCAGATCCTAATAATTTGTAAAGAGCGAACACGTTACAAGTGTCTGGGTTTTTTGGTTCTTCAAGTGGAGTGCTGTCGGTTTCAATTGTTTTTATTTGTTTGAGTAAGGCTTTATCATCTAAAAAGATATTGATAAAATTGTTTCTCGATTTACTCATTTTTTGTCCGTCTGTTCCTGGGATAATCATGATTTGCTCATCGATTTTTGCTTCAGGTAATACAAAGGTTTCACCCATTTGGTGATTGAATCTCGAAGCTACATCGCGTGTAATTTCTAAATGTTGCAATTGATCTTTTCCAACAGGAACAAAGTTTGCATCATACAATAAAATATCAGCCGCCATTAACATCGGATACGAAAACAATCCGGCATTTACATCGTCTAATCTATCGGCTTTATCTTTGAAAGAATGTGCTAATGTTAAACGTTGAAACGGAAAAAAGCAACTCAAATACCAAGAAAGCTCTGTAGTTTGAGGCACATCTGATTGGCGATAAAAAACCACACGATTTGTATCTAAACCACACGCCAGCCAAGCCGCCGCAACACTATACGTATTTTGTCTTAATTCTGCTCCATTTTTGATTTGCGTAATCGAATGCAAATCGGCAATAAAAAGAAAAGACTCGTTATCAGGATTGTTTGCCATTTGAATAGCAGGAATAATTGCTCCTAATAAATTACCTAAGTGTGGTGTTCCTGTACTTTGAACTCCGGTTAAGATTTTTGCCATTGTTGTTTTTTAACGCTAAGCGTTGCTAATTTGTTATTTAGAAATGCAAATGTAAAGTAAAAACAGAAAAGTAAAAAGAGATGTGTTTTATTAAAATGATTACTTTTGGAAATCAAATAATCACGCTTAATGAAATTTTTAAAATATCCGCTTACTCTTCTATATCGCATTTGGTTTTATATCTTGGTTTTAGTTCCAATTATTGTGTTGTTCCCGTTTATTTTGGCTACCATTTTAAGCGAGAAAACCTATCCGTTATTTTTTAAAATTGCGAGGTTATGGTCTAAGATTATTTTAATTGGAATGGGTTTTAATTATTCTATTGAAGGTGATGAAGTTTTTGAAGATGGAAAAAGTTATATGTTGGTAGCTAATCACACTTCAATGACCGATATTATGTTGATGTTGATTGCAGTAAAAAATCATCCGTTTGTTTTTGTGGGAAAGAAAGAATTGGCTAAAATTCCTATTTTTGGCTTTATTTATAAACGCGTTTGTATTTTAGTAGATAGAAGCAATAGCAAAAGTCGTTACCAGGTTTTTGAACGTGCACAAAAAAGAATTCACCAAGGATTGAGTATTTGTATTTTTCCCGAAGGTGGTGTTCCAGAGGAACATATAGTATTAGACGAATTTAAAGACGGCGCTTTCAGAATTGCTATTGAACACGGTTTACCAATTGTTCCGATGGTATTTTTTGATAATAAAAAACGATTCTCTTATACTTTTTTTAGTGGAAGTCCAGGAAAAATGCGTGCTAAAATTTATCCAATAATTGAAACGAAAGGCAAAACATTGGAAGACAGAAATGCATTGAAACAACAAGTAAGAGATATCATTTTACAACCGTTGCTTCAGGATTTAAAATAAAAAAGTCTAGACGCATCTAGACTTTCTCAGTTTCATTTTAACTAGAAATGAAACAACTTAACTATAAATTTAAGCTTAACCAACAAAGCTTAAAAACTAAAACTAAACCCAGTATACAAGCCGATAAAATAAGGCTTGAAATTACTTGAGTTTTCACTGAATGAATTGATTTGATATTTAAACATAGGCTGGAAGTTAGCATCAAAACTTTTCCAAAAATTATATTTAAAGCCAAATCCCACATTACTACTAAAATGTATATTGTTTAAATTGTTTGCTTTTCCTACATTCATTTCCATACCATCAGTTAATAAAGAAATGCTATTATTGTTTAGAAATAAAGTACTCATTCCGCCTATTATTTCTACTTTAAATTTTTTGTCTAATATTTTATATGAAATTTCTAAAGGGACTTCAATATAACTTATATTTTGTTTTAAGGAACCAGTATTTTCAGTTATGGCAATATTTTCAACATCGCTCGAAAGAGTTTCAATTATATTGTTTTTTGAAGTAAAAACAATATTTGTAGCTTTTTCATTTCTTGAAATATTAGGAACATTATTTTCTACACTTCTCATTTTTGAATCATAAACAACATCATTAGTGTTGTAGCTTAAATTAATATTGTTAATTCCTGCTCTTACACTCAATTTGTTTGAAATAAAAAAAGAAGTTGATATCCCGTAACTTAAAGTTGTTGTATAGTCCTTACGATTAGAATTAAATTGTTCATCAATAGAAGATCCTTCTGCTAATGAATTAAAATAAACAGGCGACGCATTTGTGCTAACCGCCCATTTATTTCTTTTTTCTTCTTTTTCATCTTCATTTTTCCCAGCCTCTTTTTCTTTGAGCAATTCTTCTAGCGGATTGGTATCTTTAGAAATTTCAGCCACTAGTGTACTATTTTGAGTAATTATTTTATTGGAAACAACAACATCTGAATTGTTTGTTTGTTTTGTTATGAAACCATTATTATTTATTGTTGTTGTGTTTGATGTTTTATTTTCAAAAAAAGCATCAATTGTTTCTTTATTAGTAGGCGTTTTATCTTCTCTACTATTATTAACTACGTTATTATCATCGAATAGGTTTTCAAAAACGGAATTGTTTTTGTTAAACTTCGATTTTGGTTTTCCTTTTGTTTTGTTTTTTTCTGTATTAGTTACTAAAACTTTTTCAAAATTTACTTTAGAAGAAGATTGTTTTTTGAAATTGTTCTTTTCTTTTTTAAATCCTTTTTGATTTGAGTTACTATTGTTATTTAATTTTTCATTTGAAACCCATCCGTTTCTTTCAATGGAATTGTTTTTAAGCTCCGAATTAACTAATTTTTTATCAATCGAATTTTCTTTATTTTGAAGGATTGAGTTATTAGATTTTTTATTTAATTTTTTTTCATTTGAATGCGAATCAAAAACAATTGCTTCGTTATTAGGTAAAGTAATGTTTGAATTATTTGACTTTCCTTTAGAGTCTTGCGTATTTACAACTGTGCTGTCAGAATTTGGAACTTTAATGGGGGTATTTTCACCTAAAAAATTCCAAATTAAAAACCCGATTATGAAAAGTGAAGCGGCAATTCCTGAAAATTGAAACCAAATTGGTACAATTCTTTTTTTCTTTTCATTTAAACGATTTGCAATAATATCCCAAGATTCTTCAGGCGGTAATGCTTCGAAATCTTTGAATTTCTCTTGAAATAATCGTTCTATATTTTTATTTTCTTTCATTTACTTTTTTTTACATCAAAACTATTTTTTGATTCAATTTTATTTTTTAAAATCGCCTTTGCTCTTGCTAGGTTAGATTTTGAAGTTCCAATGTTTATTTCCAACATTTCAGAAATTTCTTTGTGAGAATAACCGTCTAAAACATATAAATTGAAAACTAATCGATATCGATCAGGTAATTCTTGAATTATTTTTGTTAAAAATTCCAAACTCACAGTATCATCATCAATTTCTATGTCTTCTTCTGCTGGAATTTTCTCAGAAACAATTTCAAAAATATTTTGTTTTCTATACTGTTGTAAAACATAGTTAATAACTATTCTTTTTGCCCAACCTTCAAATGAACCTGAGTTTTTATATTGACTTATTTTCTCAAATATGATCAAAAAACTCTCTTGTAGGTTATCTTGAGCTTCTTCATAATTACGTGAGTATTTCAAGCACACAGTAAACAACTTTGGCGCCAATAAATTGTAAAGTTGTTCTTGCGACTTGATATTGTTTTTAATACATTCATGTATGAGTTGCTCAATTATCAAATGTTTTTATTTTTAAATTACAGGTATTTCATATTCTAAAAAAATATCATCCCCATTTGAATCTTTTCCGTGCCAAAATTTAAAAATGTAAGTACCATTATTTGTGGGCTTAAAATTTAAAAATTCTTCAAAATTTTCATTTTCATTATAACTAGTACAGTTTCTATTATCCTCAAAAACGACTGTTTGAACGGCGATTGTTCTTACATTTAAGTTTTTCTCGTACACAAATCCATAAAATCCATGACAACTATTAGGTTTGTGATAACTAATTCTAATTTGATACGTTTCTCCCATTACAAACTCCGTTGGCATATCTACACTTTCAACAGGCAATGTAACATAGTAAAAACGTTCACTTTCTTCAACACTACATGATGAAACAATAAACAAAGTAAGAAGTAAAATAAAAATTTTTTTCATTTTAGAAATCATTTTAATTCAATATAAGTTAGATTAAAAAAACAACAAAAGGTTGCGTTAAATTACAAAAAAAAAATCCCGAATAAATCGGGATAATTTGTTAACCATTATTTTCTTTAATGGTTTCTTTTATTTTTTGTTCTAATTCATCCATTAATTCTGGATTGTCTTTAATTAAAACTTTAACAGCATCTCTACCTTGACCAAGTTTGGTTTCGCCATAACTAAACCAAGAACCGCTTTTCTTGATGATTTCAAATTCAACGGCTAAATCTAAAATTTCACCAACTTTTGAAATTCCTTCTCCATACATAACATCAAATTCAGCTGTTCTAAATGGTGGTGCTACTTTGTTTTTAACCACTTTAACTTTAGTTCTATTTCCAATTACGTTATCACCATCTTTAATTTGAGTCGATTTACGAATATCAATACGAACCGAAGCATAGAATTTCAAGGCATTTCCTCCTGTAGTGGTTTCAGGATTTCCAAACATAACTCCAATTTTATCACGTAACTGGTTAATGAAAAATACCGTACAATTGGTTTTGTGAATCGTTCCTGTTAATTTTCTCAAAGCTTGCGACATTAAACGAGCATGTAATCCCATTTTAGAATCACCCATGTCGCCTTCAATTTCGCTTTTTGGAGTTAAAGCAGCAACCGAGTCAACTACAACAATATCAACAGCTCCTGAGCGAATTAAACTCTCAGCAATTTCTAATGCTTGCTCACCGTTATCTGGTTGCGAAATAATTAAATTGTCAATATCAACCCCTAATTTCTCAGCATAAAAACGGTCAAATGCGTGCTCAGCATCAATAAATGCTGCAATTCCACCCGCTTTTTGAGCTTCTGCAATGGCGTGTAATGTTAACGTGGTTTTACCTGACGATTCTGGTCCGTAGATTTCTATGATTCTTCCTCTCGGGTAACCGTTTACACCAAGAGCCAAATCAACACCTAATGAACCTGACGGAATAGCTTCTACTTCTTCAACAGCGCTATCACCTAATTTCATTACGGTTCCTTTTCCGTACGTTTTGTCAAGTTTGTCTAATGTTAGTTGTAAGGCTTTTAATTTTGCGTCTTTATCTGAGCTCATAATAAAATATTTTTCGTAAAAATACATCTTTTTTTATTCGATACAAAAATTGTTAATATGTTTTGATAGGCTATTAAAGATTTGATTTTTAATCAATTTTATTACCTTTGTGCCCGAATTCTTCCATTTAGAATTCATAACCTATTTCTCACTTAAACGTTTATAGCATGCAACTGTACAACACCTTAAGCGCAGAAGAAAGAGCTCAATTAATTGATGAAGCCGGAAAACAACGGCTTACATTATCTTTCTATGCGTATGCCAAAATTGAAGATCCTAAAAAATTTCGCGACGATTTATTTATCGAATGGAACAAACTCGATGCTCTTGGTCGAACCTATGTAGCCAAAGAAGGTATCAATGCTCAATTGAGTGTTCCAGCAGAAAATTTTGAAGCTTTTAGAGAAACTTTGGAAGCGTATGATTTTATGCGAGGCATTCGTTTGAATGTCGCTGTAGAACATGATGACCATTCATTTCTAAAGCTAACCGTAAAAGTCCGTGATAAAATTGTAGCCGATGGTTTAAACGATGAAACGTTTGACGTAACCAATATCGGAGTGCATTTAAAAGCGAAAGAATTCAATCAAATTTTAGAAGATCCAAACACGATTGTAGTAGATTTCAGAAATCATTACGAAAGTGAAATCGGTCATTTTAAAGGTGCGATAACTCCAGATGTGGAAACTTTTAGAGAAAGTTTACCAATAATCAACGAGCAATTAAAAGATTTCAAAGAAGATAAAAACTTGGTGATGTATTGCACCGGAGGAATTCGTTGCGAGAAAGCATCGGCGTATTTCAAACACCAAGGTTTTAAAAATGTTTTCCAACTTGAAGGCGGAATTATTAATTACGCGAAACAAATCAAAGAAGAAGGTTTGGAAAGTAAATTCATTGGAAAGAATTTCGTTTTCGACCACAGATTAGGCGAAAGAATTACTGATGATATCGTTTCGCAATGTCACCAATGTGGAAAACCTTGCGACAATCACACGAATTGTTTGAATGATGGTTGTCACTTATTGTTCATCCAATGTGACGAATGTAAAGCAGCCATGGAAAATTGTTGTTCTACGGAATGTTTAGAAATCACCCATTTGCCATTAGCCGAACAAGTAAAATTACGCCGAGGAAAACAAGTAGGAAATAAAGTCTTCCGTAAAGGAAAATCAGAAGCTTTGAAATTTAAAAAATCAGGAGAATTGTCAGATAAACCTTTGGCTGTAGCCGAAAAAACAAAAGACATTCGTCAGAAAATAAAAGTAAAAAAAGTATTGCTTGGTAAAGCCGAACATTATTATGTGAAAGCACAAGTAGGCCTTTTCGTTATAGAAAATCAAGAACTAAATGTTGGTGACAGCATTCTAATTTCGGGACCAACAACTGGAAATCAAGAATTGGTTTTAGAAAAAATGTTCGTAAACGGAACAGAAAGTTCATCAGCAAAAGTTGGCGATAAAGTAACTTTTGAAGTGCCTTTTAGAGTAAGATTATCCGATAAATTATTTAAAATTATCAGCTAATGACAACTTCTGGAAGAATAGAATTAATGGCGCCTGCAGGAAATTTCGAATCGATGCAAGCAGCTTTAGATAATGGTTGCGACTCAATTTATTTTGGTGTAGAACAATTAAACATGCGAGCTCGTGCAACGGTGAATTTCGTTTTAGACGATTTGCCAGAAATTGCTCGTCGTTGCAAAGAAAAAAACGTTAGAACCTATCTAACTTTAAATACCATTATTTACGATCACGATTTATCGATTGTAAAAACACTTTTGACTAAAGCAAAAGAAGCAGAAATTACGGCGGTAATCGCATCTGACCAAGCAGTTATTATGACAGCTCGTACGATGGGAATGGAAGTGCATATTTCCACTCAATTGAATGTTACTAATATCGAAACCGTAAAATTCTATGCGATGTTTGCTGACACGATTGTATTGTCTCGCGAGTTGAGTTTACGTCAAGTGAAGAAAATCACCGATGACATCGAAAAAGAGCAAATCAAAGGACCAAGTGGTAATTTAGTAGAAATCGAAATCTTTGGTCACGGTGCTTTGTGTATGGCAGTTTCAGGGAAATGTTATTTGAGTTTACATTCGCATAATTCTTCTGCCAATCGTGGTGCTTGCAAACAAAATTGTCGTAAAAAATATACAGTTATCGACCAAGAATCTGGTTTTGAAATCGAAATTGATAACGAATACATGATGTCGCCAAAAGACTTGTGTACTTTAGATTTTCTAGATCAAGTTATTGATTCAGGCATTAAGGTATTAAAAATTGAAGGTCGCGGGAGAGCAGCAGATTATGTAGCAACTGTTATCAAAACCTATCGCGAAGCTATTGATTCGTATTATGAAGGAACGTTTACGAAAGAGAAAATCAACACTTGGATGGAAGCTTTAGCAACCGTTTATAATCGTGGTTTTTGGAGTGGTTATTATTTGGGACAAAAATTAGGCGAATGGTCAGACAATCCAGGTTCTAATGCTACTCAAAAAAAAGTATACGTTGGAAAAGGAATGCATTATTTCCCAAAATCAAGCATAGCTGAATTCAAAATAGAAGCTTACGACATTAAAAAAGGCGATAAAATTTTAATTACAGGGCCATCAACAGGAGCACAAGAATTAATTTTAGAAGATTTCTTTGTGAATGATTTAACTTCTGAAAAAGCTACTAAAGGCGATAGTTGCACTTTGAAAGTGCCGTTCCGCATTCGTTTATCGGACAAAATGTATAAAATTGTAGAAAACTAATGGTTGTTGTTACGCTTCAAAGAGACAAATGCATTGGTTGCAATTACTGTGTTGAAATGGCGCCAGCACAATTTCAAATGTCAAAAAAAGACGGAAAATCAGTGCTAATAAAATCAGTTGATGCCAAAGGTTTTCACACTTTAAAATCGGCTGACCATACGATTGTTGAAAATTGTGAATTAGCAGCAAAAGCTTGTCCGGTGCATATTATTACCGTAAAAGAAACTTAAATTTTTGTTTTACAATACTATATGAAAACCTATTTCGTTTTATAATGAGATAGGTTTTTTCTTTTTGGCGAACTTCGAGATTGATTTTTGAAAGTTTCCATAAAAAATCAATATCTTTACGCTCAAAAACATTTTAGAAACGTAGTCCAACAAACGGACAATCAACATATATTCAACTATGGCATGTACAAACTGTTCCACGGGTGCTAAAGACGGCACACCAAAAGGATGTAATAATAACGGGACTTGCGGCACCGATAGCTGCAACAAACTTTCGGTTTTCGATTGGTTGTCAAATATGACGTTGCCAGGTGGTCAAGAACCATTTGATGCGGCTGAAATTCGTTTTAAAAACGGAAGAAAAGAATTTTTTAGAAATACAGAAAAGCTAACTTTAGCTATTGGAGATATTGTCGCTACTGAGGCTTCTCCAGGACATGACATTGGAATTGTGACTTTAACAGGCGAATTGGTAAAAATTCAAATGAAAAAGAAAGGTGAAAATCCTGATAAGGAACTAGCTAAAATCTATAGAAAAGCATCACAACGCGATATTGATATTTGGACTGAAGCTCGAAATAAAGAAGAAGCTGTGCGTATGCGTGCTCGAGAAATTGCTATTCATTTGAAGTTAGAAATGAAAATTTCGGATGTAGAATTTCAGGGCGATGGTTCTAAAGCCACGTTTTATTACACCGCAAATGATCGTGTAGATTTCCGTCAATTGATTAAAGAATTTGCACAAGAATTCAAGATTAGAATCGAAATGAAACAAGTAGGTTTTCGTCAAGAAGCTGCTCGTTTGGGAGGAATTGGTTCTTGCGGAAGAGAGTTGTGTTGTTCTACTTGGTTAACCGATTTTAGAAGTGTCAATACTTCGGCAGCGCGTTACCAACAATTATCATTAAATCCACAAAAATTAGCGGGGCAATGCGGTAAATTAAAGTGTTGTTTGAATTATGAATTGGATACGTATTTGGATGCTCTAAAAGATTTTCCAGATATGGATACCAAGTTATATACCGAAAAAGGAGATGCATATTGCCAAAAAGTAGATATTTTCAAAGAAATTATGTGGTTTGCTTATGCCAATGCACCAGCGCAATGGTTGGTTTTACCAGTTGAAAAAGTTAAAGAAATTGTTGCTATTAATAAAAAGAAAGAGAAAGTAGCTGCCTTAGAAGATTATGTGGTAGAAAGCACTCAAGAAGTAGAGAAAAAATTCGAAAATGTGGTTGGACAAGACAGCTTAACACGTTTTGATCAACCCAAAAAGAAGAAAAATAATAAAAACAAAAAACGTAAACCTTCAAATTTTAAAAATGCACCAAAAAAAGAGTAAATTCATTGGATTACTGATGATAACAATGCTTTTTTTCTCTTGTGATGAAAAGCAATTCTTTAGCGAATACAAAGAGTTAGATGGTTCTTGGAAAAAATCAGACACTTTGCGTTTTACATTTGAACAAAAAGACACAGTGAATCCGTATCACTTGTTTTTAAATGTGAGAAACAATACTGATTATCCGTTTAGCAATATGTATTTGATTGTAACCATGAAAGAGCCTGGACAAAAGCCAACAATTAAAGTGGATACGTTAGAGTATTTAATGGCAAATCCAGATGGAACTTTGTTAGGTGAAGGTTTTTCTGATGTGAAAGAAAGCAAATTGTGGTATTTGGAAAATTTCAAGTTCAAGAGAGCTGGAAAATACAATGTTGAGGTGGTTCAGGCGGTGAGAGAAACTGGGAAAGTGGATGGCGTCTCAGAACTTAAAGGAATTACAGAGTTAGGATTAAGAATTGAAAAAATAAAATAGTATGGCTACTAAAAAAGCAAATACAGAAGATTTTTCAGAGTATAAAAGAAAATTTTGGCAATTATTTGCCTACGGATTTTTAGGAGTAATTTTATTATTCCTTTTTGCGTCTTGGGGATTTTTTGGAAAGATGCCTTCATTTGATGATTTGGAAAATCCAGATTCAAATGTAGCAACTGAAATTATTTCTTCAGATGGAGTTGTTATTGGAAAATTTTTTAAAGAAAACAGAACACCTGTGAAATACCATGAACTTCCACAGCATTTAGTGAAAGCTTTGGTGGCTACAGAAGATGAACGTTTTTACGAACATTCAGGAATCGATGCCAAAGGAACTTTACGTGCTGTTGTTCGATTAGGTAGAGATGGAGGAGCAAGTACGTTAACCCAGCAGTTAGCTAAAAACTTATTCCATGGAGAAGGTTCTAAATTCATTTTATTTAGGGTAATTCAAAAAGTAAAAGAATGGATTATTGCCATTCGTTTGGAACGTCAGTACACCAAGCAAGAAATCATCGCATTATATTTAAATCAAGTTGACTTTGTAAATGGAGCAGTTGGAATTCGTTCAGCAGCTAAAATTTACATGAACAAAGAACCAAAAGATTTAACTATTGAAGAATCGGCTTTGTTTGTTGGAATGCTTAAAAATCCATCGCTTTACAATCCAAATCGTAAAAAAAGAGCACAATTAGTTTTGGATAGAAGAAATACGGTTTTAGGACAAATGGTAAAAAATGGCGTCATTTCGGAATCTAAAAAGGCTGAGTTGAGCAAACTACCTGTAAAACTAGATTTCAAACCAGAAAGCCACTCAGAAGGTAGCGCTACTTACTTTAGAGAATATTTAAGAGATTATATGAAAAAATGGGTGAAAGACCATTTAAAACCCGACGGAACCGAATATGATTTGTACCGTGATGGTTTAAAAATCTACACGACTATTGACTCCAAAATGCAACAATATGCTGAGGAGGCAGTTTATGAACATCTTAAAAATCTTCAAAAAGAATTTTTCGAAGGCAAGAAAGACCAAGAAAACGCTCCCTTTGTTGATATTACTCCAGAACAAACCCAACAAATCATGAACCAAGCGATGAAAAATTCAGAGCGATGGAGAAAAATGGATTTGAATGGAAAAACGGAAGATGAAATTGTCAAATCGTTTTCGGTACCAGCAAAAATGAAGATTTTTACTTATAATGGTGAAAGAGATACGATTATGACACCTAGAGATTCCATCATTTATTACAAGCATTTCTTGCAAACTGGAATGATGGCTATGGAACCTCGTACAGGTCATATTAAAGCTTGGGTAGGAGGAGTTAACTACAAATATTTCCAATACGATCACGTAGGTCAAGGAGCTAGACAAGTAGGTTCTACATTTAAACCATTTGTATATGCAACGGTTATTGAACAATTACAAATGTCGCCATGTGATTCTATCATCGACAGTTATTTCACGATGCCAAAAGGAAAATGGGGAATTGATGCCGATTGGTCTCCAAAAAATTCTGATGGAAATTACAGAGGAACCATAACACTTCAAAAAGCACTAGCTAATTCTGTAAATACAGTATCAGCAAAATTAATTGATAAAGTTGGACCTCAAGCTGTTGCTGATATGGCAAAAGAATTAGGAATTACCTCAAAAATTCCAGTTCAGCCATCCATTGCATTAGGAGCCGTAGATATTACGGTTGAAGAAATGGTAGGTGCTATGAGTACATTTGCTAATCAAGGGGTTTATGTAAAACCTAATTTTATCATTAAAATTGAAGACAAAAACGGAGTAGTAATTGATCAACCAATGCCAGTTACAAAAGATGTGGTTAATAAAGATGTGGCTTATGCCGTTATAAAATTGATGGAAGGAGTAACGCAATCAGGAACTGGAGCTCGATTAAAATGGGGCGGTGGTGGATTTATACAATACGATTATAGTTTTGGGAATCCAATTGCAGGAAAAACAGGAACGTCTCAAAACAACTCAGATGGTTGGTTTATTGGAATGGTGCCAAATTTGGCAGCTGGAATTTGGGTTGGAAATGAAGATAGAGCAGCGCATTTTAAATCTACTCATATGGGGCAAGGTGCTACAACTGCATTACCAATTTGGGGAATTTTTATGAAGAAATGTTATGCGGATAGCGACTTAGATTTGTCAAAAGAACCATTTGAACGCCCTGATGATTTAAAAATCAAAGTAGATTGTTGGACACCTAAAAAAGTAGTTGATTCAACAGCTGTTCCAACAGACGAACCTAGTATGGATGAATTCGGATTATAAACAACAACAAACCAAAATATGATTTCTAGAAAAGTTAATAACGTTCAAGAAGCGTTGGATGGAATTCAAGACGGACAAACCATTATGTTAGGTGGTTTTGGTCTTTGTGGAATTCCTGAAAATAGTATTGCAGAACTAGTTCGTAAAAATGTAACCAATTTAACTTGTATTTCTAACAATGCAGGTGTGGATGATTTCGGATTGGGATTGTTATTACAAAAACGTCAAATCAAAAAAATGATTTCTTCTTATGTAGGAGAAAATGCAGAGTTCGAACGTCAAATGCTTTCAGGTGAATTAGATGTGGAATTAACACCTCAAGGAACTTTAGCTGAAAAATGTCGTGCTGCACAAGCCGGAATTCCAGCATTCTTTACCCCAGCAGGTTACGGAACAGAAGTAGCTGAAGGAAAAGAAACACGTGAATTCAACGGAAAAATGCACGTAATGGAATTGGCGTACAAAGCTGATTTTTCAATCGTAAAAGCTTGGAAAGGTGACGAAGCTGGAAATCTTATTTTCAAAGGAACAGCTCGTAATTTCAACGCTTGTATGGCAGGTGCTGCAAAAATCACTATCGCTGAGGTTGAAGAATTAGTACCAGCAGGAACTTTAAATCCAAACGAAATTCACATTCCAGGAATTATGGTAAACCGTATTTTCCAAGGTGAGAAATTTGAAAAAAGAATTGAGCAAAGAACTGTTCGTCAAAAGTAATCAGTGTTCAGTTTTTAGTGTTCAGTAAAAAGAAAGAATTATGTTATCAAAAGAAGATATAGCAAAAAGAATAGCACAAGAAGTGAAAGACGGTTACTATGTAAACTTAGGAATCGGAATCCCAACTTTAGTTGCCAATTATGTTCGCACGGATATTTCAGTTGAATTTCAATCGGAAAATGGAGTTTTAGGTATGGGACCTTTCCCTTTTGAAGGAGAAGAAGATGCGGATATCATCAACGCAGGAAAACAAACAATTACCACTTTACCAGGAGCAAGTTTTTTTGACTCAGCATTTAGTTTCGGAATGATTCGTGCGCAAAAAGTAGATTTAACGATTTTAGGAGCAATGGAAGTTTCTGAAAACGGAGATATTGCCAACTGGAAAATCCCAGGAAAAATGGTAAAAGGAATGGGTGGCGCCATGGATTTAGTAGCTTCGGCAGAAAATATTATCGTAGCCATGATGCATGTTAACAAAGCTGGAGAATCGAAAATATTGAAAAAATGTACGCTTCCTTTAACCGGTGTTGGTTGTGTGAAAAAAGTCGTTACGGAATTAGCGGTTTTAGAAATCACACCCAAAGGATTCAAATTGTTAGAACGCGCACCAGGGGTTTCAGTTGAAGACATCATCAAAGCAACAGAAGCCGATTTAATCATTGAGGGAGATATTCCTGAAATGAATATCGATTAATATTAAATTTTAATTTCACCGCAGATTCACAGATTACAATTTTAAACATCTGTGAATCTGCTTTTTCAATAAAGAAACCTCCTAAAAATAAATAATAATCTGCGAATCCGCGGTAATATTTTCAAATAAATGAGCTTACCAAAAGTAATTCTAAAATCAGG
>JACCEA012343655.1_pt1 | contig 21654 bp, 17 predicted proteins | sample 7449851 | NCBI WGS metagenome assembly JACCEA01 (sample SAMN15323453, study PRJNA562643) | freshwater metagenome | isolation source: river surface water | place: USA:Blue River Watershed | collected 2017-08-18 | reverse complement strand
CAGTCCACGCACTCATCCGGGTGGATGTAAAGCATGCGGTCACCCTCATAGATGCAGTCAACGGGACACTCGTCAATACAAGCTTTGTCTTTGACGTCCACACAAGGCAGGGCGATTACGTAAGTCATGGCTAAGAGTTTACATTCCGGGTCATCAGTTTCGATTTTTGCTCTTAATGAATCTTCGGCGATTCTAGAGCCTGGTTGAGATTGGAATCACCTTGGGATATTCGCAAAGGCCTCAAAGATAATTTCTTGAGTTCTTCGAATCGGGCTGAAACCAAGTTCCGTCAACCCCCTGTCGAGGGAGAAGTAATTGGACTTTGAGCCTGTCGGCGATGAGGAATCAAATTGAGAATCATCAATAACGACCTCCAAGCCCAAAAACTCCGCTATCTCAGTCTTAGAGGCTGGGGACGCGGAAAACGCATCGAAAGGTCCAACGGCGCGATTTCTAACAATTGAGTCAAGAGCCAGTGAAGCTTCATCACTTCCCCAAAAGTCTCTTTTAAGTTCCGCAGAGTTAGTTACAAATCGCTTGTCAGTTGTGAATGCTCTCCAAAGACTTCCGATTAGTGTCGCAATTTCTGCGTCCCTAGGATCTGACACAAATCCGAAAATCCTAAGATCCGCGCAGGATTCTCGAACGCCGGATGTCGCATGAGCAATTTCAGCACGTTTTTTTTCCTGGACGTACATAGAACTTGACAGGGAAGAAGTTACTGGTCCTCCGCGCGAAGGAAGGACATCGTGAACGGCTCCAGTGCTGAGAAAAACATAATGCGCTCCACGACGGGCGTGATGAAGTCCTATCTCGTCTGAGTGTCGCATTGCGTCAGCAAGCTCCAAAGGCATGCCGGCAATTTGACTTGGGTTAGATGCTCCGATGAAGTTAACGACCAAACTGAAATCAAAGCCAGAGTGAGCTCGTGAATCAAGCTCACCTAGCCATTCTGAACGATGCGATGGCAGAGAACTTTGGCTTCGCGATATGTGGAAAAGCTCAAAACTCCCTAAGACGCTAGATCTTTCGACCCAACCTTGACAAACCTGACTCTGGGATCCGATTAACAAAGCGCGTGGCTTGAGATTTATGCCCACGGGGCTTTTCCAGAGCTCCATAGCTCCTCGAGGTTTCTTTTGTCCCTCAGAGTATCCATCGCCATCCAGAAACCGCTGTGTCTAAAGGCACTCAGCTGACCTGTCGCGGCCAGCGTTTCAAGCGGCTTTCTCTCGAAGATTGTCGAATCATCTGCCAGCAGGTTGAACACCGCCGGGCTGAGAATAAAAAAGCCTCCGTTGATCCAACCCCCTTCGGACTCTGGCTTCTCCTCAACCGTTAGCACTTGCCCTTCGTCAGCGATATCCAGCCTTGCGAACCTAGCCGGTGGCCTCACTGCTAGAACGGTAGCGGTGCTCTGGCTAGCCCTGTGAAACTCGAGTTCTGCCGACAGATCCGCATCTGTCAATCCATCCCCATATGTCAGGAAGAATTCTCCGCCCCCTAAGAGAGACTGAAGCCGCTTTAGTCTCCCCCCTGTCTGGGTCTCCAATCCGGTATCGACAACAGTCACAGTCCATCCGAGGTGAGAATTTCCCTGCAGATATTCAATAGAACCCGACTCTAAATTGACAGTGAAGTCGCTGTTGTGAGCGAAATAGTTTGCGAAGTATTCCTTGATTTGATATCCGCGATATCCAGCTGCGATGACGAAGTCCTTTATGCCGAATTTCGCAAAATGATTCATGATGTGCCAGATAATCGGCTTGCCACCAATTTCGACCATAGGCTTTGGCTTGCTATCTGACTCCTCCGCAATTCGCGTACCGAGTCCACCTGCCAAAATGACAGCCTTCATGCTTGCCCCTTCTATCTAGACCTAAGCAACTAGAGTATCCCTTAGAAAGGTTGTTTCATGCTGAAGACCGGTGCTGAGATTTTTGTAGACACTCTCAAGGAATTGTCAATTGGCGACGTTTTTTGCATCACCGGCGCTGGAAACCTGGCACTAGTGGACGAGATTGCACGAGCTTCCATCCCAATCCATTATTTCCACAACGAGCAAGCGGCGGCTATGGCGGCAATCGGCTATTGGCGTGTCACAAATCGCATACCGTTGGTTTTAGTAACAACTGGAGGCGGCTCATCTAACGTAGCCACAGGCGTCTTGAGCGCTCACTTAGACTCCATTCCGCTCCTGGTTGTGACGGGTAATGAAAGCTCTTATCACATTGACGCAATGACCAGAATGAGAGCTTATGGTGTTCAAGGTTTTGACTCTGTTGCGTTTCTCGCTCCCATTTGTAAGGGCTCTCAGCGACTTTCAAGTGGGCTGGACATCAACTCGACGGTGACGGAGTCTTGGCACGAGGCCGGTTCAGGTAGACCCGGGCCTGTTCACATTGACTTTCCCATGGACATTCAAAGACGAAGCGTCGACAGCTCCAGCGTCCAGCAGCATGCGAAACGTGTTGAAAAAATTGAGCCAGTGGGCGAAGCCGCTCTCACGGACCTGGCAAATGCCATTCGTGGTGCTAAGCGGCCACTTTTATATGTCGGACAGGGACTGAAGGACTTCGAAGGGCTCTTGCGATTTGCGCGCTCGAACTCAATCCCATTTGCGGCATCTTGGTCTGCTTTCGACAAATATCCTGATTCCGAACCGCTAAACATTGGTCGCGTTGGGATCTACGGTGATCGGGCCGCAAATCATATCGTGCAGGCGGCGGACATTTTGATCTGCATGGGCACTCGCTTGTCAATTCCCCAAGTTGGTTACGACCGCGCTGACTTTGGAAGAAATGCTCTCAAGTATGTTGTCGAGATTGACATCACTGAACTAGAAAAGTTCCCCGCGAACGGATACGTGAAAATCCAGGCTAATGCGGCTGAGGTTCTGTCAGAGCTGCTAAAGCTCGACTGTCGATTTGAAGGCAGTGAAGATTGGTTGTCAGAGATCTCCCAGGTTAGAAGCCTCCTCCCTCGCCTTGAAGATGAGGCAACGCGTGAGCTGGATGAGGACTATGTCCACTCGATCCAGTTTGTCGAGCTGCTCAACACCGTCATGACTGAAGACGCGGTCATAGCAACTGATGTCGGTGCGGGTCTTTTATCAGGGCACTACGCAATCGAGTCAAATGGGAAGCGAACTATTTTTACCTCGCAGGGGCTTGGGGAAATGGGTTTTGGTCTACCAGCAGCCATTGGTGCTGCGATTGGTGCCCCTCAAAGGCAAGTACTGTGCCTGAACACCGATGGCGGAATCATGTTCAATCTTCAAGAACTACAGACCGCGAGAACAAAAAAGCTCCCCCTCAAACTTGTTGTTTTCAACAACGGTGGCTACGCAATGATCAAGATTTCGCAAAACAACTTGTTCGATGGTAGGGAGTTTGGCTCCGCGAGTGGTGACGATATTTCCTTCCCTGAGTTTAAGAGACTTGCAGATGCTTTTGGATTCTCACATCTTCGTTGGGACAGGCACGCAAAGGTTGAAGATCTCCAGGCGGCGCTTGAAGCCAGCTCACCAGTGCTTATCGAAGTGATTATGGACCCGAACCAAAAGTATTTGCCTCGATTAGGGACGAGAAAGAGTTCAGACGGCACACTCTTCTCTCCAGGGATTGAAGATTTAGATCCTGAAATCTCGCCAGAACTCCAAGCCAAAGTATCTAAGGCGCTAGGAAATGGCTAAACCGAAGGTTGCGATTATAGGGTCGGGAAACATAGGCGTAGACCTGGCAGAGAGAATTTTGAATGCTCAAGAATTTGATCTGATTGGACTGATTGGTCGCAGAAGTGACAGCCCTGGGCTAGCCAGAATGGCGCAAAAGGGAGTAAGGACTTATTCCGAGGGACTTGAAGGTTTCCTCAAGGAAAGCCACGCCGTTGATGGCTTTTTCGATGCTACCTCCGCATTTGATCACGTTCGGCATTGGAATCAAGTATCGAAGATTGAACGACCTTGGATGGTAGATCTCACCCCGTCGGGGGTCGGCGAGGAAGTGATCCCGATAATCGACCAAGACCTAATTAGGTCCGGTCTTCACCGAAACTTTAACATGGTCACATGCGGCGGCCAATCGTCTAGCCCACTTCTACATGCAATGACTCGACACGCAGTTGGAGTCGGAGAGGTGGAAATCTCTTCGAGCATCGCTTCTGATTCTGCCGGACCGGCTACTAGGAGAAATCTCGATCATTACATTGAAGCCACTGAGGCAATTGCCCAGAGAATATCAGGGGTTCCAAGCAAAGCGATACTTGTGCTCAACCCGGCTTTGCCACAGGTGATGATGAGAACTTCAGTCACTGTGAGCGCAGAATCTATGGATCTTGATCGTGCTGAGCACGCTGTCTCTGAAATGGTCAATCAAGTAGCGGAATTTGTGCCTGGTTATAGGTTGGTTTTGCCGCCTACCCAGATTGCCCCGCAGGTTTACATGTCAACCGTCTCCGTCGAAGGGGAAGGCTACTACCTTCCCACATACAGCGGGAATCTAGACATCATCAATGCCGCGGCGGTCTCCACGGCGAGACTTCTGTCAGGGATGGGGTTGTGAACGTGAGAATTCACGACGTGACCCTGAGAGATGGCAACCATGCCCTAAGGCATTCGCTAACCGTTGAGCAAGTGCGAGATTACTGTCGCCTGGCAAATCAAAGCGGTGTTGATTCTGTCGAAGTTGGACATGGGAATGGTCTTGGCGCATCTTCATTCTTAGTTGGCAAGGCCACCACGTCGGATTTCAATCTGCTAGCGACTGCGAAAGCGGAATTGACTACCAAAAAGCTAGGCGTTCACGTGATTCCAGGCTTTGCTACTTTCGATAGAGACGTGAAGCCCGCTCTGGAAATTGGAGTAGACAGCTTTCGCGTCGCGGCCCACGTAACTGAAGCGGATGTATGTGCTCCTCATATCGAGAGATTAGCCTCAGAAAGCGTTGAAGTTTTTGGGGTCCTAATGATGAGCCACATGGCGAGCCCGAAAGAACTCGTTGCTCAAGTTGCGAAGATTCGAGATTATGGTGCCGAAGGACTGATTTTTATGGATTCCGCAGGCGCCTTTGTGCCGGATGAGGTTTCTTCGAGAGTTGCGATGTTGAAGTCTGAGTTTGGACCTGATTTCCTCATTGGCTTTCATGCGCACAACAATCTCGGCTTTGGCCTGTCCAATGCTTTAGCAGCGAAAGAGGCTGGGGCGGACATTCTTGATGGATCCGCCGCAGGACTGGGGGCTGGGGCTGGGAATGTTCATTTGGAGCTTATTGCCACCTCACTCTTCAAAGCTGGAAAAATGGCCGAAGCTGACTTCGAGGGTTTTGCAGCCCTTGCCGAGCACATTGAGGCGGCGTTCGAGGAGAAGCTTCCAAGAATTTCGTCTCAGAGCGTCCGAAGTGGACTGGCTGGTGCCTTTAGCGGATATAGCCCCCAGGTAAAAATTGCTTCTTCGCAACATAACATTCCACCGCAGGAAATCTGGAAAGAAATTGGAAAGCGAAAATTGGTTGCTGGCCAGGAGAGCGTGATCTGGGAGATAGCCCAAGACTTGGCAAACTTATGAAAGAAGAAAACCCGATGGAATCTATTCTCGAGCTGACTAAAGAGTTTGCGAACAAAAAAGTATCTGAAAGTTTCAGCCGACCTTTTGTGCCGGGTGAAACCAACATTCCCGTGTCGGGAAAAGTTCTAGATGCGGATGACTATGTCGCGCTGGTTGAGTCGTCTCTCGATGGTTGGCTAACTGCGGGAAGGTTCCATGAAGAATTTGAACGTGGCCTGGCTCGATACGTCGGCGTTCGCAATGCGTTGTTTGTCAACTCTGGATCTAGCGCGAACCTAGTTGCTCTCTCTGGACTAACCAGCCCGAAACTCGGGAAAAGGGCTCTAAAGCCCGGTGACGAGGTAATCACCGTTGCGGCGGGATTCCCCACAACGGTAAATCCCATCATCCAGAATGGGCTGATCCCTGTCTTTGTTGACGTGGAAATCGGCACCTACGACGCCATCATCGATCAAATCCGCGAGGCCCTCTCCCCCAAGACGCGAGCCATCATGATGGCCCACACGCTTGGAAACCCCTTTGACGTTGCTGCCATCAAAGCAATCTGTAAGGAACATGATCTCTGGCTGGTTGAGGACTCTTGTGATGCCTTAGGAAGCACCTATAACGGCAAGAGAACCGGAAGCTTTGGCGATACGGCAACCGTTAGCTTCTATCCAGCCCACCACATCACAACTGGTGAGGGTGGCGCTGTTTTTGTAAATAGCCCATTGGTCAAAAAGCAAGTCGAATCATTCAGAGACTGGGGGCGAGACTGCTATTGCGCTACCGGTCACGATAACACTTGCCACAAGCGTTTCGAGTGGCAACTCGGTGACCTACCTTTCGGCTATGACCACAAGTACATCTATAGCCACATTGGCTACAACCTAAAGGCAACCGACATGCAGGCTGCCCTGGGCGTATCGCAACTAAAGAAGCTAGACAAGTTCGTGGCTGCTCGCAAGGCTAACTTCAACTACCTAAAGGCCGCCTTGTCCGACATTCAAGATTTTGTGATGCCAGAAGCAACACCGAACTCAGATCCCTCCTGGTTTGGCTTCCCGATAACAATCAAGCCTGAGAGCGGAATCGACAGAACTAAGTTATTGCGCCACTTGGATGAGAAGAAAATTGGAACTCGCCTTCTTTTCGCTGGCAATCTTTTGAAGCAACCTGCTTACAGAAGCATCGAGCATAGAGTAATCGGTAACCTAAAGAATTCTGATTTGGTTATGACGAACACGTTCTGGCTTGGGGTCTACCCGGGACTTACTGATGAGATGTTGAGCTACGTGAGCGAAGTGGTTCACGACTTCGTGAAGGCCAAAAAATGCACATTCTGATTACCGGTCACACTGGGTTTAAGGGGTCTTGGCTCACAGTCCTCTTGACTAAATTGGGGCATGAGGTTTCTGGCTTGTCGCTGGAGGCAGTCAAGGGTGGGGCATTTGACCTGGCCCAGCTGGAGGACACTCTCAAAACTCACCAAGTATGTGACGTGCGGGATAAGGCTCAAGTTGTCACGTCAGTCAAGTCTATGAGTCCTGATGTCGTAGTTCACATGGCTGCTCAGCCATTGGTGATCGAAGGCTATCGAGACCCACTTGGAACCATGGAGACGAACGTGTCAGGCACCTTGAATGTGCTTGAAGCTTGTCGAACAACAGAGAGCGTCAAAGCGGTTTTGGTTGTTACTACCGACAAAGTCTACAAAGACAAGGGCCATGGCAACTACTCAGAAGGCGACGAGCTTGGGGGGTTCGACCCCTACAGCGCATCCAAAGCCATGGCCGACTTGCTGGCTCAGAGTTACGGAAATCTCGAGAGTAACTTCAAGATTGGCATCGCTAGGGCTGGGAACGTAATTGGGCTTGGAGACGTTAGCCCTAATCGCCTGATTCCAGACATTGCCTCTGCTTTTTTAAGGAGGGAAGGGCTAATCGTAAGACACCCGAACGCCGTTAGGCCATGGCAGCATGTTCTAGATTGCCTTTATGGATATGTGCTTACCATCGACAAATTGTCGATAGGTCTAGATCTTGAATCAGAACCAATGGTTCTCAACTTCGGGCCAGAACCGCATGGTTACAAGTCAGTGGCTGAAGTGATTGCCCAGTCGCAAAAGGTTCTGGGTGAATTCCCGGTTGCTCTTGGATCCGCTACCGTCAAGGAAACGTCATTCCTTACCCTCAACTCCTCAAATGCCCGATCTCTGCTCGGGTGGAGGGACAAGTTGGATTTCGAGTCTGCCATTGCATGGTCCCTTGAATCCATCGATACCGGCTTGACCAGAGAACTCATGGAGAAGCAGGTATCGAGGTACTTAGACCTGTAGTGATGGTTGGCTGAAGCTTAGCTTGATAGCTGTTTCCGCTTGTCCTCTGGCGACTTGACTTCAGAAGATAGCGCTGTCAAACCGGAGCCTAAGGTCGAATGGCACTAATCTGTTCCCGCCGCAGGTTGAACTTAGCGGTTCGATATAAGCACCTGGGGCACTACCCAGTCGTTTGCCAGGCAGGAAGATATGACTTCATCTGGGGTACCCATTGGCACCATAAACGATGAATCCACTATGTGAGCGTCCACCGGAAGCCCTTTTTTAATCAGATGATTGTAGAGGGGCGCCACGTAAGCTTCGCCTGGTCCTGAAAACTGTTCCAATGCCTCATGGAACTCTTCGGGTTGAGCAAACCCGTACAACCCCAAGGATGCCAATTCACTGATTCGGACCTTTTCTGCGGTCTCGATTACAGAATCTCTTTCGACCAGTGCGAACGACCAGTGAGACCCTGGGAGCCTACTAAGCAACATCCATCGCTTACCAACCTTGAGGTTTACATCCCAGCCTTGCCTGAGGTGCGTGTCACCATTCCAAACTATGAAATCCCCTTTGATTTGAGATGACTTTAGTCCCAAGGCAACAGAACGCGCTTGTCCGTCTGGGGACTCCCTGACCGACACTATCTCAAAAGAATTGAGGCGCATTTTTCTTATCAGATCAAGAGCGAGATTCTTATGCTGCTCTAACACCACAAATACATAATGGTCAACCAAGACCTTCGAATTGGAGAAACTCTCCAGGGCAAGCTCAAGAATTGTTTTACCGCTAACATTCAGAGTCCATTTCGGAGCTGTGGTAAAGGCGGCAAATCTTGAAGAACGGCCCGCTAGCGGGACTACTAAAACAGTCATTCGGCCTCTATCATTTCGAGACCTCGGCATATCATGGCGAGCGATCTTTTCGGATCTTCCAAGTGAAAAGGAACCGCGCTGATCAGTAAGAGTCCGGCAAGTTGGATGGCCTCACTTAAATTGGGGCAAGTTCTGTCAAACCAATGCCGCATCTTTTGGTAATTGGAGTTCCTATGGCCATCCTCGAAGAAAGAGACGGAGCCGAGACCCTCTCCATCAATCCAGCGGTACTCACCGCAAAGGATTTCTTCATAACGCCCGAAGATGCTTTGGGCCATCTTCGCCCACTCGTAAAGAGGAGGGCCATAAACTGATTGATTCGAAAAGCCTCCGCGGGGATCAATAAGCTTGAACAATCTGTCTCGTTCGGAAACTAGAACGTTGGACAAGATTAAGTCTCCATGGACTACGACCGACTGCTGTCTACTCATTAGAGTCGAGACCGAGGCCACCGCGCGATCTATACGGTGTTTTTCAGCCTTCAAAACAGCGGATATTTTCTGGTTTAGGCTCGCTTCAGTAGTCACTTTCTCCAGTCGATCAGAGAAGTAGCCCTCAAACCATTTAGGCTCGAATTGAGATTGGGGATCCTCTTCACTTGATATTGCGAACGAAGCTGCTTCGGTCAGCCAATTCTCCAAAGATTTGTGAATGAAGTCCCAATCGATTAAATCGGTTTCTCCGTAGAGAATTTTCTCGGAGAGTGTGATGGCCGGAATGAACTGGACTTGATAGTTTTCCATGCTTGGCGGGAGTACAACCCTCGGAAGAAATCTAAACAGCTCATCCGGGATGTCCCTAAACCAGACTGCCTCATTCCTCAGCTTTTGTCTTCGGGATGAATTCTTAGTTATGAAAAGGCTCTTTTCAGACGCGCCAAACGAGTTTACGTTTCGTCCTTCCATGAAAGCTTTTCGAGCCGACATGTAAGTGTTCAAGTGCCCGTAATCTTGCCAACCTTCATCTAGCTTGAATTGCAGGGAGGCGGGATGCGATTTGGCATACTCCTGAATTGCGAAGTAAAAGGGCTCAAATCCTCTTTTCAGTGACAGTTCTAAGTTCAGTTTTTTCAGAAGTTCGTATAAAAGATGCCCGTCGCAAAAACTAAACAAGCCGGTGATGACTCTTGGTTCCGTATCGCTCGTCCGCGAATTAATTCGCATCTCAGTTAGGTTTTCCGGTGCGTAGGACCAATCCTCGGGCTCTGTGGTGTGACCCACGGCAACGATGTCTTTTCCAACAATGTCCGTGATGGTATCCCCATAAACGATCCGAATCTCATGATTAGGCGCTCCTCCTTCAGAGAAGACAAAATCCAGGGCTTGAAGAACGGAATATCCTATGGACCGATTTTCTGAAGATTCTGGCACGGGAAGCCACACGACGTTTTGGCTCAGGCTTCTCAACCACGAAGGAGGAGGCGATGAGGACGGGAATGTAACGAGGACACTATCGGCCAAACGCGCTTCACGGGATATCACTCTCTCAATGGCGGAACCCGGAGCAAGTGGCACGCGAAATACTGATGATGTGGAAATGAAGCTCGACAGACTGGCGGGCAAAGCGCCGGAGCCGAGAATTATCGAAATCACAGATAGCGAGTCTAGCCGAAGCAAAGAGCCAGCCTTCGCAGGAGGTATAACACTCTGGGGAATGGCTTAAACACCCAAGTCCAAAGACCGGGGAAGAATTGAATGAAGCGGGAGTGTGTGCTCACAGCGATTTGTGCTCTAAATCGAGACAAACTAGTCTCAACTTGTGCACCTTATCTTTTCGAACATCATCACTGAGAAAAGGCTTTGGAACAACAAGGACGTTAAGGCCAACCAGCGCCGAGGGCGAGCTAGCATGGCGGCATCCACGTTGATGTCCATGGCGTCGCTTCCTATAAAGTCCGCCGACATCTACCTTGAGTTTGATGAATCGACCAAGGCAACTCAAGACTCTTTGAGAAGGGTAATTCGAGACCTGCCTTTTGAAGTAAGGCTGTTCGACTTCAGGCTTGACAGTTTTGAATTGTGGAGACAAGCCAGCCTCGACCTCGGAAGAGATGACTATCGACAGATTTTGCTTTTTACCAATGAAGATCACATCCTTCTTCCTGGCGGTAATGAGGAATTGGAGTTCATAAGTGGTCTCCAAGATGAAATCCAGAGAAAAAACTCAGACAAAACCATCATGGTTCCCCTCAGTCACTTTCCTGAAGCCCACGGTCTGATCCCCTTGGCGCAATTGTCTGGAAAATTCCTAGATATTGAGGGTGTTCCGCTAGTCCCTTGCCAGATCCCGGGAGGACCAGTTCTGGTTTCTCAGTTGAATTTTCAGCGACTGTGGCGCACTGATTTTACGGGAGGCTCAAAATTCGTTGGCCTTGAGAACCCTTTTGGCAACAGCCTGCGATTGAAAAATGGCTTCTACATCCCGCCGCGAACTGAGCTATTTAGGCATTTCGATAGCTATGGACACGTCAAACTCAACTACTGGCCATACAATCTTTTAGAGCCAAGAATTCAGATTACGTCGGAAGCTCAAGCGCCATTTTGCGATTTCGAATACTCTTTTTCGAGCTCATTAGACATTCCGGGCGGGAACCTGTTGAGAGCGGTCGCTTCAGAGTTTGCTGGTAACTCTTCGCGAGCAGAACAAATATCGATGGCCCTACTCAAGTCGGGACTAAAGAGACCTTCGCTGGTGTCCGCCAAATGGGCAGCTTCGAGATTTGGAGCCTCTTCAAGTGAATTGGCTAAAGGGCTTGCCTACACTCTTAGGAAAAATGGAAGATTGAGAACGGCCATAATTCGGAGAATTATCCAAACACCATTTCACATTGCGCTGGGCTTGCTTGGAAGATTGATCAAAAGGTCTGAAAAAATTGACCGTGAGTTTACTTGGTTTCTGACTTATGGAAGCGGTGTTGGCTTCCTGAAGCTCTTGCGACTAAGTATCCCCAACATTCTTGCGAAAGCGCGCAAGAATGTTGCCTGATCACAGGCACTCGAGTTGTCTTGGGAACCGTTCCCTTAGGTTGTAGCTGTCAAGGACATTTTGCTAGCAAGTCACGGTGAACCGAATTCGACTGACTGAGCACCTGAACAGGCAATCCGCTCGCCAGGCAATACTCTACGTATCCCAGCTTTCGAATTTTCTCTTTCTCGCCAGACAATTCGACGTATTGGAAAATCAGGTCCGGCTTCAGCGTCGCAATACTCCAGTCAAAGTCCCATTTGTTGTGTCCTGGCACGAATTTCTCATTCCAAGTTCCAGGTTCGGTTAGGGGCGGTTCCATTTTGGCAATTCGTCTATCATTCTTCCCTAATAGATCAACAGCGGGCCTGTTGCTGTAATAGACGGGTGCGCCTGCCCAGACCACAGCAATAACCGCATCCTCCGAGGTAACTTCCCGAAGCTCCTTGCCCCAATTGGACATCTGTGCATCGGCTGAGGCCGCCTGTATGCCACCCCACTTGATTGCCGAGCCAAGACCGATACTCGATACTGTCACGAAGTACACGAGGACCGTTGATGCGACTAGGACTCCCCCAGCGCTGAAAATTTTGCCTTTTATCGCGAGACTGTTAGTTGCGAGGAAGCAAACTGACAGGCCGAGCAACACGACAACCGACAGTAACAATACCCACCACTGCATAGGTTCGTTCGCAGTAACTGCCATGCCCATTCCCGTCACAGGTAGAGCAATGGCTAAGCTCCATCTCACTTTCCGACTCATAGGTGGCATTAGTGCGAGATATAGCCCCAGGACCATCGCTATCAACGGCAAGGCGGGGGTAACATAACGATTTGCGAAGAGGTAGTCCTCCCAGGCGTCGCCTCCAACGTAAATCGAGTAAGCCACCAGGCTAAAAGCCACCACGCATGCCATGAGCGCCAGTTCGCTCACAACTGACCACTTAAGTCGCCTAATCAAAGCGGCTGCAGCGAGGGATAAAACGAGGAAAGCTGGAAAGAGTTTTAGCGAAGCAAGTATGCCCCTTGGAACTCTTTCGAGAAGTGAGACGCCTGTCGCCTTCAAGTAGAAGGTGTTAGGCAGTGGGTCTCCCCATGTGACGAACTGAAAGAGCATAACGGTTGCTACACCCAGAAGACTTCCTGCTACCAAGCTTGCGATAACAAGTAAAGAAGTTTTATTCCTCTCTTTCCAGAATGTGAGGAGCGCTACAAGTGCTATTGCGATTGGCACAATAGCAAAGTCCATGCGCACCCAGACGCCGGCAAAAGAGACAACAAACATTAGTGTCAGGGATAATGGCTCTCCCGCATTTGAAGTTCGAATCTTCATATACAGCAGCAAAAGTGAGACGAGAATTAGAGTTAGGAGACCGACCTCCATCCCCCTCAAGGACCAATAGATCAGAGGGAAAGACAAGTAGACAAGACTCGAAGCGAGCCATGGCGCAAGTGGGATTCTTGCATCAGCGCCAATTGACAGAGAAACAATTCGCTGAACCACAAGAGCTGTACCAACAATTGTCGCAAGGCTAGTGAGGCTAACGATTAGCGCGATTGTGGATCCGCCAATTGGCAATAGGTGCAGCACGGCCATCCAAAGAGTCCATCCAAGGTTGGTGAACCCCTGCACGCTATCTGCCCCGGGGTACCAGTTCCACACACCAGTTTCGGCCAAAGTTTTAGCATATGTCATTGAGATCATGGCATCGTCAAAGAGAGTGAATTCGCGGTCGAAGTACTCCCCAGTACTGGCCGCAAAAATGAATAAGCCGCCCAATGATGCGCCAGCAGTATGAACCAACACTCCTGGTCGTGACATTTCAAAGCTCCTTCGAGACCACGCTCCAGCAAAGCGGTCTGCCTTCAAACTTTACACCTGATTGGTTTTCAGTTGCGACTTGCCGTGGAGGGTGCTTGGATCATTGGCCGTCGGGACGTTACTCGTGCTCATCGGGAACTGACCAAGAATACGCCTCGGCCCCAAGCCTGATACTTGAAGCTAACTACGAACAGTCCGAACCCGTAATCGCGTATCGCTCATGAATGCAGAGCTTCGTGCCATCGAGAGGCCTCCTGCATTGATTGACGGGGGAACGGTCGTAAGCTATTTCGGTCGAGCAAGTTCCAGAACAAAGTGAGGGTAGTTTCATGGTTGAAAGTCAACTCCCACCAGATAGCACCTCTAACGCTTCACATCACGCTGTGTTCCTGGGCCTATACAACGCCGAGCGGTTTAGGGGCAGGATTTCGACGTGGCTTCCCTTTTTAGATCTCTCTGAGTCTCACTTGTACATTGCCGACAACTGTTCCGACTCGTCCCCTGAAGGATGGATTAGGGAGCTCCTTGACGAAAATGATGTGAATTATTCCTTTTTTTCGAACAAGAACAACTATGGCGGTTATGGGTCCCTGGTAAGCAACTTGGGCGCCTTTGATGGAGCAGAGTGGGTCACCACCCTGCATCAGGATGATGTTTATTCTCCGGATCACGTGCAACGACATATTGCTCTCGCAAAACAGAACGACGCTTCGGTGGGAATGATTTGCACGGAAGCTGTTTCCGAGGACTTAGATGGAAAAGAAATCCCCCTGCCTCGAGGGAATTGGTTCTTGGGACCAAATAGCGACCCAGTAGATGTTTTCCTGTCTCATTTGCGAAATCATGTCTATCCATTCTCTGGCGCAACCTTCAGGAAATCCCTTCTTTTCGACTATCCAATTCCCTGGTACAGCACTGCTTTCCCGGATACCGAGCTTGTAATGAAGACGTCGTCCCGCTACCGCGTCGTTTTCGCGGCTGGAACTACGGTGCGTTATCTAGAAAATCCTGAAAGTGAGTCCCACAGCCTGGCGCCTTATCATCGTGATTTTGGAGCTTTCCAAGCCCTGATTCGAGTCTTTACCCATGTTTCATATGGGGAGATTTGTGACATGGTGCCCTTCTCGGACAGAGATTCTTATCTCCGCTCCTTGGTTCAAGGGATAGACATTCGCTTATCAGATAGGACCCTTTCATTTCTGCTGCGGCAAACCGCGCTGGAGATAACGGGCACCCATTTTGGAATCCAAAACAAAATGGCGGAGTATCTCATCGACGGTTACAGGGCTGTGGGTGATGTGGCTGCCGTCAACGTTCTACGCGCATTGTCCGAATCTTTCGATCCACAGGACACATCTACCGCTATGGCAAGCTTGCTGAGTGGCGCACCAAGACGAGCTCGAATCACTCGGACGCTCTCCCTGATGGCTTTTTGGGTAATCCCAAAGGGGCTCAGAATACAGGTTGCTAGGAGAATTATGCGCTCGTCATTGGGGAAACGCTTGTTTCCACATTGGGATTTTGCCTGGAGATCCAAGCCTTAGTTGCCCAAGAGATTTTCAGCCAACACATCTAGTCCAAACCACGATGCTCGCATGAATTAGGTTAGGAAATTGACCAAAGGTGCCATTTTGCGAGTCTCGCTAATCTTCGCATCAAGATTTTGCCGATCCGGTGGATCAATCATCGACTTTTTTGATAGGCAGGCGCTTGAGACCAAAACCTTCTCCGAGCCCACACCAAGGAGTTAATCGCAAATTTCGGGAGCCAACAGATTAGCCTGACAGCAATTCGAAAGCGCCAGTTAACGTCCATCTTGCTCTGATGAAGAAGGATATCGCGACTGCCGAGAGTTGAATTCTGCCGAAGCATGAATGTGAATCTTAGGAGATGCCACCCCTTCAATTCCCTATCCAACCCCTCAAGCCAGGCTGATCCTGGGATTGCCTTTGTCGCAACTGAGACCACCTCGGACCATTGAGCAAAGATCCTCATAGCGGCCGAGCCCTGATCCCAGTTGCCGCTGCGATTGCTGTTTAAAAGAACTGACTTTCTTAGGTGTTGAAACCAGCGGAACGTTACATCAGGGCGTTTCGCGACGTACTGCCCCAGCGCTTCCAAGTGAGGCCAGTGGCACGCCTCAACCTCAACGCGTGCCTTGCGCACTCTCCCCGAACGGTTCGGTGTCAGGGCCAAGTAAACTGTTGAATGACTTTGGCAAGTTGTGAATTCCCGAAGAATTTCATTCTTCATAATGTTTAAACTCACCGCGTGGTTAAAAACGTCAACCCTTGAAACTACTTCAGAAGTGCCAAAAACAGTAGTCATCGGAGGCTCTGGATACTCTTCGTGGCGGTGGTAGTTGAATAGGCCCATGACCGTGCCCCATGAAACGTCTTCTTCTCGAATCACACGCAGGACCCCCGGGAGAGCGCCAGGCACGAGGGTGTCACCTGCACCTATGAACCAGATGTACGTTCCGCTTGCTAAGTCGGACAGAGCCTTGATATTTCCCGCAAAACCCAAGTTTGAATCTTGACGAACGATACTTGAATTCGGGAACAGGGACAATGCTTTTGAAAAATCGCTTGTTGAATCAATCCTTGAATGATTGTCAGAAACAATCACCTCGACTTCACCTGGAAAGTTGAGAATTTCCGGCATCAGAGACTCGATTGTTACCAATAGGGCCTCGGCATCTTCATACACCGGCAAACCGATGGTGAGTAAAAATCTGTCAGTGGTGGCCTGCATGTTGAAAGACTACTAGCGGACACCATTTTTCTCTGTAACACCCGCAGCGATGTTCCGCGTGCGTGCCAAGGCCTCGTTTCCGGTGCGTACCGATAACATGCTGGGGTGAAAATCTTCTTTTCTGGGCAAAATAGCCGGTTAGACGCAAAACAAGACGACTTGAGTTCGCCGGCCTCAATTTCAACGATGCTGGGGCACACCATCTGCCACACTCTTGAGGAGGAGATAGACGTCATGATTTGCGTCGATTTCGTCTCAAAAGACACTCAAGAAATCAGACTTTTGAAAGAGCGAGGTATTCCGACTGTTCTTATAAAACAAGAGCCCGTCGTTACATCTCCAGCGCATTTAGAGTCAAATCCAGGGGAGCTATTTGATCTCGTAATCACCCGTGGAGACCCAAACTCTAAGCCCGTATTCAACACATTCCAAGAATGGGACACGCGCTTCTACAAGTCGAGTGGTCGACTAGACCGAGTCGTCGCAATCAACGCAAACAAGTGGTCAGCCATTCCTGGAGAGCTGTATTCCCTGAGGAGATTGTGCTATTCAAATGACCCTAGGGTTGACCTCTATGGTCGTGGATGGAATGAGCGAATTGGTGCGACACTGCTCCGTTATGCCAAAGAAGTCTTGATCGCTATCCGTTTCCGCGTTAGGCCGGAACTGCTAAACATCAAACACGCCTTCCATAAGCCTGCGAACTACCTTGGATCGGCTGACGACAAGATGGCCACCCTGTCTAGATACAAGGTCTCGCTTGTAATCGAAAATTGCGAGTCCTACATGAGTGAAAAACTGGTGGACGCTATTCTGGCGGGCTGCATTCCGGTTTATGTAGGGGCGGATCCCCAAAAGTTCGGCATCCCAAGCGACCTTTACATCAAGTCTCCAGCTGACGCTAGAAGCGTCGGCGAGGCGCTGGATCTCGCCTTGGAACTCTCTCATGATGAGTATTTGCGCAAGGTTGAATCCTGGGTTGAACTGCCAGGGATAAGAGAAACATGGGAAGCCGTGGAAGTGTTTGATCGTGTTTTGAGGCACATTGAATCTGAACTGCTAAATTAGTGGTTGTTAGTCAATGAGTGAATCTTCACCAAGTAAGGCGTTGTGATGTCGCAAAATTTTCCAGTCTCTGGCCAGAAGACCGCCCTGGTACTAGGTGCTGGTGGCTTCATCGGAAGCCACATGGTAAAAAGACTTAAGTCTGAGGGTTTTTTCGTTGTCGGTGTTGATCTAAAGCTTCCTGAGTTTTCAGATTCGCTTGCTGACATCTTTTATCAAGGAGATCTTCGCATCATGGAGTTTGTCACCATGGTGCTGAATTCGATCGAGACACCGTTCAATCAGGTTTATCAATTCGCGGCGGACATGGGCGGGGCTGGCTTTGTATTCAGCGGGGAGAACGACGCTGAAATCATGCATAACTCTGCTGTCATCAACCTCAATGTGTTAGACGGCTTGCGGAGTCAAAAGGAAGCGCACCCGAATGACTTCAAGCTCAAAATCTTTTATTCCGGCAGTGCCTGCATGTACCCAGAACACAATCAGCTAGATCCCGAAAATCCGAACCTTGAAGAATCAAGCGCTTATCCAGCAAACCCTGACAGTGAGTATGGTTGGGAAAAGCTATTCTCTGAAAGACTTTATTTTGCCTTCAGCAGGAATCACGGGATTAAAGTTGCTGTAGCTCGCTTCCACAACATTTATGGACCAGAAGGTACCTGGACGGGGGGCCGGGAGAAAGCACCCGCCGCAATTGCGAGAAAGGTTGCGGAGCTCGTTGAAGGCAATAATGAGATTGAAGTCTGGGGTGACGGTAACCAAACTCGATCATTCCTTTACATTGATGACTGCATCGAGGCTACTAGGCGCCTGATGGAGTCAGACTTCCCCGGCCCAATCAATATCGGTTCCGAGGAAATGGTGTCCATAAACCAATTAGTGGGCATCGCGGCCAAAGTTTCAGGCAAGCACGTGACTACGAGGCACAAACTTGATGCACCGACAGGTGTTAGAGGGAGAAACTCTGACAATCGCCTGATTCGAAAAGTGCTTGATTGGGACTACGAAGTCAGCCTGGAAAAGGGCATGCTTGCCACCTACTCTTGGATTCAACAGCAGATCAGCAGTGGGCTAAGGTCCAAGTAAGTCCTTTTCGCGAGTCAAGTGAGACTCTTTTTGATTTCGCATCCAGCTTTGCGAAGAAAGCGAAATTGCACTACCGCTACCGATCTCTTCTGAAGCAATCGAATAAGAACTGCGCTTTCTCCCAAGAAATCAAGGTGGCTCTTTGAATCAAGAGCGCCAACCGGATTCTTCCTAGCGCCTAAGGCTTGCCCAACTGTGGTGCAGTCTCGCCGTAGAGAAGACGAACTTGATAACGCGGTCAGAAAAGTCGTGGATTTCGTATCCTTGCGGCAGTCCAGCCTCGTTAGGCTCGCTTCGAACGAGCTCAATGGACTGAACCAGGTTAGCGACATTCAACCCAGTGAGAACCATCCCACCAGTCTCTAGGGCCTCCGGGCGCTCTATAGAGTCCCGAATTGAAACAGCTGGGAAGCCAATAATCGAAGCCTCTTCACTAATGGTTCCGGAGTCCGAAACGACGCAAAACGCATTTGCCTGAAGTTTGTTGTAGTCCAGATAGCCAAATGGTTCGTGGAACACAATTCCCTCTAGGTTCTCTTGCGAGAGGTTCGCTAGACGAACTTTAGTTCGCGGATGTGTCGATACAAGAACCGGGAGCCCAAAATGATCACGAATGGCCCGGAGGCAATCCAAGACCAGCTCTAGACGAGCGGGTAAGTCAACGTTTTCCTGACGGTGAATGCTCACCAAGAAGTACCCATCCCTGGAAAGCTCGATGTCCTCCAAGATGGATGATGCCTCAATCTTGCTCTTGTAAGCACCATAGATCTCAGCGATTGGCGAGCCGGTCTTTTGAATTCTTCTGGGGTGAATCCCCTCATTCAAAAGATTGCGCATTGAGTAATCGTTGTATGGAAGGTTGAAACTGGCCACGTGGTCAACCATCTTGCGGTTTAACTCTTCTGGCACATTGTTATCGAAAGAACGGTTGCCCGCTTCCATGTGGTAGACGGGGATGTGCATACGCTCCGCCACCACGGCGGCAATAGCCGAATTAGTGTCACCAAGAATCATGACAGCGTCGGGTTTCTCCTTTAAGAAAACCTCTTCCGCTTTGCGCATGGTGTCTCCCATGACGGCACCCATTGAACTGGTGTCGACACTCAAGTAGTAGTCAGGTTGCCTAAGCTCTAGGTCTTGGAAAAAGACCTCGTTCAGCTTTGGATCGCTGTTTTGGCCAGTGTGAACAAAAACGTGATCGGTGTACTTATCGAGCTTGGGAATCAACATCGATAGACGAATAATCTCCGGTCGAGTGCCAACGATGGTTACAACTTTTAGCTTGTTCATAGCCCGAGCTCCAACTTCACTTCAGGGATAGTCAGAAGTAGCTTCTTTACTCCCTCAATATTCAATCTCTCTGTGTTGTGAGAGGTATAAGCCTCAAGACTTTCTGGCCTTGACTCCCCCTGCTCGAAGTAAATCGAGTAATTCAGGTCCCTAGCGTCCAGCGGCACGCGGAAGTAATCCCCTTGGTCATCAGCTTTGACGCGCTCCTCTGTGCTGAGCAGCGATTCGTAGAGCTTCTCTCCGTGGCGGAAACCGATGTTTTGGATTTGATCTTTAGACCCACCAAACATCTCGATTAATGCGAGGGCTAAGTCCTTAATGGTGGAGGCTGGGGCTTTGCGAACGAACAGGTCTCCACTGGTGGCGTTCTCAAACGCATACTCCACAAGATCCACCGACTCAGCAAGCGACATCAAGAACCTTGTCATGGTTGGGTCGGTAACGGTGATTGGCTTACCGGATTTGATCTGGGAGATGAAAAGCGGAATCACAGATCCGCGCGAGTACATCACGTTCCCATATCTGGTAACGGCAATTGTTGTCTTTGAGTCTTGGTAATCCCGGGCAAATGCTTGAGCAGTTTTCTCCATCAACGCCTTGGACATGCCCATGGCGTTAATTGGATAGACGGCCTTGTCGGTGCTCAGGCATACAACACCCTTGACCTCATTCTCAACTGCAGAACGAAGAACATTGGCTGAGCCATTTATGTTGGTCTTCACTGCCTCCAAAGGGAAAAACTCAGCTGACGGAACCTGCTTCAAAGCCGCAGCGTGGAAGATTAGGTCAGAACCGCGGACGACGCGTTCTACTGATTCTGAGTCTCTGGTGTCTCCAATGAAGAACCTGACTCGCGAGTCACCGACTGCGTGACGCATGGCATCCTGCTTGGCCTCATCGCGGCTAAAGATTCTGATCTCGCCAACATCCTTAGTCAGCAAATACTTTGCCATCGTCGACCCGAATGAGCCGGTGCCACCAGTTATTACAACCGTGGAGCCCTTCACTTTACGAACCATTTGTCACCTCTAACTGCACTAGTTTGGCAGGTCTGCGCAAATTTCGCCTACCATCTCGCTGATTGTCGGTAGAGCTGAATAACCTGCGGCCGCAAACAATCGCTGATTGAAGTCAGGGTTTTCTGTGCTCAGAGTTCGATTCACTGCCTTCGGTGACGTTGTGCTGGTAACTTCAACGTCATTTCGCCTAAGTGCATCCAGCTCCAGACGGACCAACTGATCCTTAGTAACTTGATCCGCTGGCACAAGATGTTGAACTCCAGGCCTAAACAGCTCCTGAGTCAAAATGCCGACTATGACTTTTCCAAATGCTTTCGATGAGAGCCCGTTCCAGAGGTGGTCTGTATAGCCCGAAATTTGAGCGCCCTTTGGTTGCTGCCTGACCCACTCAAAAAAAAGTGAATTTCTTCCGAGCTCTGGACCAATCAATGAACATCGTAGGTGCATCACGTTTGGCGAGGATATCTCACCCAAGCTCTTGGTTTTGCCGTAGACGTCCAAAGGGTCATGCGGAGATGACTCGCTATAGCTTCCAATTTGACCGCTGTAGACGCAGTCTGTCGCGACTTGAAGAATCTTGACCCCCGTTGCCTCGGCAACGCGAGCCAGTTCTGCGGGGAAATCTATGTTGAGTCGCACCGCACTCGATCTCGAAGCGAGTGAAGCTTCGTCTATGCGCGATTTTGTGAGCCCCACGCAGTTAGTCACATAGTCGCCCGAGGAAAGTCCGGCCGCTTTGAAAAGGTCCTCAACTTCTAGGCTTTCAGCATCGAATCGAATACCCGAGGTTCTCGATGCGGTTAACAGCTCGAATTCAGAACTCTTGATGGCATCGGCGACAGCTGAACCGAGCATTCCCGTAGCTCCGAGAACTAGAATCTTGGTCATTTTTCCCTCACCACCTCTAGAAGTCGATT
>JACCEA012264138.1_pt1 | contig 21671 bp, 24 predicted proteins | sample 7449851 | NCBI WGS metagenome assembly JACCEA01 (sample SAMN15323453, study PRJNA562643) | freshwater metagenome | isolation source: river surface water | place: USA:Blue River Watershed | collected 2017-08-18 | reverse complement strand
GGGAAAATGTAGGTTTTATTATTAGTGCTACGCAAAGTCTCCCGACTTTGAGTAAGTTCTAAACAAATAAAAAAGGAGTTTAAATTTTAAACTCCTTTTTGTGTTATTTTAGATGTTGTGGCTCAAAGTCGGGAGACTTTGCGCAGCGGGGAAAATTAAAGGGTTTTTAGGTTAGGTATTTTTTTTTTAGCAACGAATTTTCGAATTGGAGTTCCAACTCATAAATAAAAAAGAATCACTTCATACTATTCTAAACGTCTGTGCGTTATCACATAAATGAAAAACAATTATCATTATATTTGAGGTATGGAAAACTTTGTGGCAAACAATTCGGTGGTTAGAAAAATATGGGGAAAAAGTGATACGATACTTTTCATTTTTGCAGGTGCTTCGGCAGAATTTGCACTGAATAAAGCCGTAGATTGGTTGTATTTTACAGGAAAATTGCCTTCGGATCCTTTAGGACGATTATTTTCAACAGTACAATATGCCAGAAAAATTGTTTTTTCTTCCATGGATGATGCGAATGCGGCTATTGATATGATGCGAAAAATTCATGCTTCAGTGGAACAGAGTCGTGGCGATGTAATTCCAGATTGGGCGTATAGAGATGTTTTGTTTATGCTCATTTATTATTCAATTGCTGCTTACGAATTATTAGAGCAAAAATTAACGAATGCTGAAAAAGAAGAAGTGTACAACGTTTTTTATAGAGTTGGAACACGAATGGGCTTGAAAGAATTACCAAATAATTATATAGATTGGCTTCCTGTAAGAGAAGCACATCTTCAAGAAAATTTACAAAAAAGTAATTTTACTACCGATTTATTCCAACAGTATCGTAAACATTTAGGAACAATGCGCTATAAAGTTTTGATTGAAGGACAAAAATTAGTCGTACCAAAAAGAGTGATTGAATTAATGAAATTCAACAACTTTTCATTTATTACACCATTAGTTCCAATTTATAAATTTAGTAAAATAATAAAATTGGAAGGAGTGATTAAGACAGTTTTGCTTCCATCAGCTTACCAAACTCAAATTAGCGAATTAGATGTTCATAAAGGCTAGTATGATTTTATTTGTATTTGTCATTTAACCCGATTCCGTTTAAAATCATAGGTTTTATTTTTTCTAAACGCTTAATTTTCGTGGCATCTTGTTTGGCTTCGTTGATGTAAACAATATATTCTTTTTGTTTACCCGGACTTAATTTTTCGAAAGCAGTTTTTAAATTTTTATCCGAATTAAAGGCTACTTGTAACAGTTCCGATACAGGAATTGCCACAAACTTTTCTGGTGCGATTTTTAAGCCTTTTTTCTCTATTGCTATGGCTTCATTAATGTATTCGGTAATTTTCTTTTCATCAATTTCATCAATAGAAGTAAAGCGCCATTGCCGTAACGATTTTGTTTTGCCTTCTTGCGCGTTAACCAAAACCTGATATTTATCTTCTAAAAATACACCATTGTAAAACCAAACCGTAAAAAAGTTTTTAAACGCTCCATAACTCACCACGTTTTTGCCGTTATAAGTAAAAACTTCAGCTCCCCATTTGATGGTTTTCTCCAGAGGAAGTTTGTTAATAATGGAAGCGATTACATGCAATTCTTCTTCCCATTGTTTGTTGTTTTGCATGATAACTTATTTTTTCAATTGTTGCACAAAATTTTCTTTAATTTCTTCACCTGCTTTTAAAGATTGAAGCATTAATATCGGAAATTTTTCCACCATTTTTTGTCCAGCAGAAGATTTGTAAAATCGAATTAGTTGGTTGATTTCTTTTAAGGTAAATTGCTTTCTGTAAATCCAAATTACTGCGTTGTTTAACCAAATTCTTCCATTTCCGTTTTTGAAGAACGCTTCAATTTTATCTAATTCTTCTGTTGGAGCGTTTTCTTTACTTCGTTCTTCTGCAATTTTAAACTCAATAGCTTCGTTAATGTTAAAGCCTCCTTTTAAATTTCGCAGTTTTTCTATTCTTTTTGAAAGTTTATCGTTTGGAACAGCAGTTGTATCCAACTTAAATTCTTTCATTTCTAATGCTATTTTTTCAAATATTGGAGAAGTGGTTTTATCGTTTTGAGCAGCACAAAAAAAGGTTAAAAAAAGAGAAAGTATGGTTGTGATTTTTTTCATGATGTTTTAATATGAATATAAAATTTTATTCAGGTGTAATGCAAGAAATTAGTTTTTGTTTCCCTTTCAAATTAATAGTTGCACCTACATATCCAACTCCTTTTAAATAATAAAATTCAAATGTATTTGAAGCTATTTTTGCTTGAATGACCAATAAGTTTTTGTACTCACAATACGGAGTTATTAATTCGCCTTTAAAGGAAATAATTTCATATTCCATAGTGTTATCGGCTTTCATCCATTTATCACCGACTTTAAAATTTTCATTAAAACGGATTGTTTCATTTTCACAACATTCATCAGATTCATAAATAATATTGTTTTCTTCTCTCAAATGAATGAAATCAACATTTTTATTTTCCCATTCTTGTTTGATTTCGATATATTCTTTCCCTTTTATTACTTTTTTACCGTTAATTGTTTCAATATAATAGGTGTCTTTCCAGAATATTTTTTTCTTTTGAATTGATAAAGGAAAATATTCTCCGTTTTTATTTTGACTACAGAAATCTTGACCTTCTTTTAGTTGAGAATAGCCATTAAAAGTTAATAGAACTAGCAATGCTAAGATTGTGTTTTTCATTTTTTGTTAGTGTTGAATGCGATTTAATTAATCGTAAATCTAAAAAAAAATCCTCAATTATCACTAACTGAGGAATTTTATATTTTTGCTTATGCCTTAGACTAAGATTTATTCTCTTTGTTGAAGTACACTAAGTAATAATACATTTGTTTTTCTTCGTCCCAACCTTTTTCTACAAATTTTTCTGCACTTTCTGGGTTGATGAAATCTAATTTAATTTGAATGTTGGTATCTAATTCAATAGTGTTTTTTAGTTTTCTTCTTACATCAGTTACGGCAGCGTTAGCAATTGGAAAGTTGGAAACATCTTCAATACTGTATTTCGCACCTTTATCCACTTTATAGTTTTTGAATTCCGGAATTAAATCTGGATTGTTAATCACATCATTTAAGAAAGCCGTTTCTTCGAAGTCGTCGTTTTTTGCAAAGTGATTTACAGCTCTGTTCATAAACAAAACTTCTTCTTTTTTGTCTTCTGCAGGTAAAACCACTTCTTTAGCGAAATCTTTACAAAATTGTAAGTATTTTTTAGTCATAAATGTCTCATCTTGAAATACATCTACACTTAAAAAGTGTTCTAACCAGTAGCGTGCATCGTATCTGTTACTATCTACGGTTAAAATTTTATAGCCTTCTTCTTTTTTGTAATTGAAAATCAAACAACCTTTATCTAACTTGTTTAAGTTGATTCCGTCTTGTAAAATCATTTCTAAATTGCTTCCTTTTTCTTCAAATTGCAAGAAGTCGGTTTTGATTTCACTTTTGAAAACACCAATCGCATCTACCACATTATTATCGATAGAAACATTAGTTAAATAAGCAATATACACTTCACCACTTTTAATATGTGGATGATTAGATTGTTCGAATAAATGCTGTGTAATTTTTTTAGAAACGTTATGAATTTCGCTTGGTTTATTAAAAATTTCCGTTGCCAAGTTGAACATTTCATTGTATTCTAAGTCTACATCATGCGCAAACTGATAGTAGTTTTCTTCTTTTTCACGAAATGCCTTAAAGAAATATTCCTTTAAAATAGGCATAATTTCGTCATTCAGTGTGTATGGATTTTCAGAAAGAAAAATTTGTTCTTCTTTGTTTTTATTTCCAACTCGGTGTATAGAAAGGTTTTCTACGTGTGTATTAAATAAGTTTATCATTTTTTTTTAAGTTGCTTAGTGACTGAGTTGCTTAGTTTCTGAGAAAATAATTTTCTCATTATTAGTTTCTAATTTCTAATTAACTCAGAATCTTAGAAACTTAGCTTCTCAGCTACTTATTTTTAATTTTGTTTGTAAATGAGACTAACATTCTTTCTAATTCTCTTGAATCTTCATACAAGTTATTAAAATTTTCTTCGTCTAAATAAATTATGTTTTTTGCTATTTCTAATTGGGTTTGTAATTCAAATAATGAACCAATTGATATGTTTAGAAAACGTAAAAATTCTTTATTACTATCTCTTCCTAATCCTTCTGCTATATTACTTGGAATGGAAATAGCACTTCTTCTTATTTGTGATGTTAATCCGAAGACTTCTTCTTTTGGAAAATTATTTGTTACAGTGTATATTTTTGTAACTAATAGCATTGATTTTTGCCAAACAAGAAGATTTCTGAAGTTGCTCATGTTTTTTGAAGTTGCTAAGTTAGTCAGATTCTGATTTGCTTAGTTTTAGTGATTTGAATATTAATACTTTTTCATTTTTCTTAGCCACTAAGAAACTTATCTTCTCAGTAACTTTAAAAGTTAATTCCAGTTTTCTTCAAATCCCATGTCTTCAAAACTGTCATCGCCATCAAACATGTCATAATCTTCTTCGTCTAAATCGTCTTCAAATTCGTTGAAGTTTTCGGCATCTAAATCGCCACCTCTAAATCCGCTTGTTGTGGCTTCGTCTGGTAAAACACCATGCGAAAATAATAAAGCTGGGTAAGTAACTTCGTCTTTATTTTCTTCAATGGCTGCTAATTCAACGAAAAAAGTCCACATGGAGAATAAATCATATACATAAACTAATTTAGTATTTTGTTCGTGTACTAAATCGTCTAGTTTATATTCGGCCATAGTTTTGATTTCACCCGGAATGTCTCCAGTATCAAACATTGGAATTCCATCTTCTTCATGCCAAGCCCAATCGTCTCCACAAGTATAAAACGCACCAACTTCGGTACCATCAAACCCAAAAGCGTTGACTAAAGCGTTGTGTAAATCTTCTAAAGTGTCTTTCGATTCAATAGCAATATCTCTAAAAATATCTTCTTCGTTGTCTAAAATGGCTCTAAACTTATAAATCATAATGTGTAATTTTAAAAGGCAAAAGTAAGCAATATTTGAAACTTATTTTATTGAAAATTCCGATTGTTAATAAATTTAGTTGTCAGCTATTAGTTATTAGTTCTCAGTATTTTGTTGGGATTTTGGATAACGAATTTTGATTTATAAAGGACTTCGACTCCGCTCAGTCTGACAAATAATAATAAAGTTTATTGCTTTTTTGGTTTTACAATTTTGTCGTGTGTTTCTTTTATAGTGTCTAATGCAGCGGTGCCATACCATAAGGTTAAATCAGCCTCGAAAATTTTTGCTTGAACGGCTGGGTCAGAATTCACAAGTTTTTCAGCTTCTTCAATAGTGGTGCAATTCAAAATAAAAATTCCTCTATAGTTTTTGTCATTTTTCATAAAAGGACCAGCCACAACTAGCTTATTTTCATCTGCTAATTTGCTTATATTCGTCATGTGACCTTCAAAAAGTTTTTTCTTTTCTTCTGCAGTTGCTGTGGTGTTGGTTCCTGTTTTTAAAATACAGAAAACGTAGGTTTTCATACCACGTTCATCTCCGCCTAATTTTTTGGCTAAAGCTTCGTCATAATTTGAATTATCTTGAGAAAATCCAACTAGATTGAAAGCTGTAAATAAAAGTGTCAATACTATTTTCTTCATAGTTTTTAGTTTTTGGAAAGTATAAAGATACTGGATTTACAATTCAGTTGCAAAATTCTACAATTCGGCACAATACTTTTTCAGTTGAAAAGCAATTGGTTCAACTTTGCTTCATCAAAAAAACAGAAAACATGCAAAATTTTATACTTATTATAGTTTCACTATTTAGTTTCACAACTATCGCTCAAACTAAAATTTCAGGAAAAGTAGTTAATAAAAAAAATGTTCCAATGGCAAGTGTGAATGTTTTTATTGAGGGTACTTACGATGGTGCTTTAACGAATGAAAAGGGCGAATTTAGTTTCGAAACAGATGCCAAACAAAACCGGATTTTAAAATTTACTTTGAATGGTTTTTTAGATGTGACAGAAAATATTGTGGTAGAAGAATATATCTATCGTGTTTTTACTCTTTTTCAAGATATGAATACGATTGAAACGGTTGTGATTTCTGCAGGAACCATAAAAGCAGGTGATAATAGTAAAGTTACAGCTTTGAAACCTTTAGATATTGTAACCACCGCTGGTTCTGCAGGTGATATAGTAGCGGCTTTAGAAACGATGCCAGGTGTAAATGCAGTGGGGGAAAGTGGAAAATTATTTGTTCGTGGAGGAGAAGCTGGAGAAACTCAGACTTATGTAGACGGCATTCGAGTAGCTCAGCCATATGGCGCTTCACCAAATAATATTCCAGCTCGTGGCCGATTTTCTCCTTTTTTATTTAAAGGAATTACGTTTTCAACAGGTGGTTATAGTGCGGAATATGGTGATGCTTTATCAAGTGTGTTATTGTTGAATACTGTTGATGAACCCGCAGAAAATCAAACTCATATTTCAGTTATGACAGTTGGAGGTGGGTTAAATAAATCTAAAAAATGGAAAAATAGTTCAATTTCATTTAACACGAGTTATATCAATTTGAAACCCTATTATTTAATTGCGCCACAAAGTTTAGATTGGAACAAAGCGCCAGAATCTATTGCTGGTGAATCGGTTTTCAGAACTAAAATTAAAAATGGATTGCTAAAAGTATATGCTGCTTTTGAAAATTCTTCGATGAATGTAAATCAGAAAGATATTAATTATACAAATAAAATTAAATTCGGATTGACGAATAATAATTTATACATCAATTCGATTTACAAGGGTGATATTGCTCCAGCTTTACAATTACAAACGGGTTTTAGTTTTGGTTATGGAAATAATAAAATCGGAATTAATGCAGATAAATTAAATAATTATGAACGTACTTTACATTATAAATTGAAATTGCGAAAAACTTTTTCAAACATGTTTAAATGGAATGTTGGAGGTGAATTTTTTCACACGAATTTTAACGAGAATTACCAAGCTTTTACTCAAAATAGAATTGATTATGGCTATCAAAATAATACAATAGCACTTTTTACAGAAGCAGAAGTTTTCTTATCTCAAGATTTAGCTTTCAATATGGGTTTGCGTTCGTCAAATGCTTCAATAGTGGATGATTTTACGGTTGAGCCAAGAGTTTCAGTAGCTTATAAAATTGCTAAAAAGAGCCAAATTTCTCTAGCATACGGAAGTTTTTATCAAACCGCCAATTCCGATTATTTGAAGTTTACTCCAAATTTAAAATATGAAAATACCAATCATTATATTATGAATTATTTATATAATAATGATGGAAAAATGTTTCGTGCCGAAGCGTATTTTAAAGAGTACGACAATTTAGTGAAGTTTGATACTACGGTTTCAAATTATACTTCTAATTTTAACAATAACGGATTAGGTTATGCGAAAGGACTCGATTTGTTTTGGAGAGATAATAAAACGTTCAAAGGCTTAGATTACTGGATTACTTATTCATTTATCGATTCGAAAAGAGATTATAAAAATTACGAGAATCAAGTAACACCAAGTTTTATCGCCAATCATAATTTTTCTGTAGTAACGAAATATTGGGTAGATAAATTGAAATCGCAAATAGGTTTAACTTATAATTTTAATTCAGGCCGACCTTACGATAATCCAAATGAAAAAGCATTTATGAATCAGAAAACAAAATCATATAATAATTTGAGTTTAGGTTGGTCGTATTTAATCTCACAGCAGAAAATTTTATATTTTTCTGTAACTAATTTATTGGGTGCTAATAATATTTTTGGCTATCAATATGCGAATTCACCTGATGCAACAGGGACTTTTCAAAGACAAGCTGTAACGCAACCAGCAAGTCGTTTTTTCTTTGTAGGATTCTTTTGGACGATTTCCGATAATAAAAAAACAAATCAATTGGATAATTTATAGGTTTTGGATAAGTGAAAAGAGCCAAGTGAAAAGAGCCAAGTGAAAAGAGCCAAGTAAAAAGTTAAAAGGGATAAGTATAAGATAAAAGAGATTTTTTTCATTCGTTACTGCTGTAAAATCTGTGTTCCCATAAATCCAAAATTGTCATCAGAAACATTTATATCACAATAACAAAAAATGTAACTTTTATTACCAAGAAAAGCATTAGAATTTTATATTTTTGTTCCAAATTAAAAAAATACGACCATGTCAAACGAAATAGAAAAAGTAAAATGCCTTATTATAGGTTCTGGTCCTGCTGGATATACTGCTGCAATTTATGCAGCTAGAGCTAATATGAATCCAGTTTTATATCAAGGAACACAACCAGGTGGACAATTAACAACCACTAACGAAGTAGAAAATTTTCCAGGTTATCCTGATGGTGTAACTGGACCGGAAATGATGGTGCAATTGCAAAGCCAAGCACAACGTTTTGGAACGGATGTTCGTGACGGTTGGGCAACAAAAGTTGATTTTAGTTCAGAACCACATAAAGTTTGGATTAACGATACAAAAGAAATTCACGCAGATACAGTAATTATTTCTACTGGAGCTGCTGCAAAATATTTAGGATTACCTTCTGAACAACATTATTTACAAACAGGTGGTGGAGTTTCTGCTTGTGCGGTTTGTGATGGATTTTTCTATAGAAACCAAGAAGTTGTAATCGTTGGAGCAGGAGATAGTGCTTGTGAAGAAGCACATTATTTATCTAAATTATGTAAGAAAGTAACGATGTTAGTTCGTACCGATAAATTTAGAGCTTCTAAAATTATGGCAGAGCGTGTTCAAAATACAGAAAATATTGAGATTTTAATGAACACTTCCACAGTAGAAGTTTTAGGAGACGGCCAAGTAGTAACTTCTGTAAAAGTTAAAAATACAGAAACAAATGTAGAGCATGAAATTCCTGCAACAGGGTTTTTCGTAGCCATTGGCCATAAACCAAACACAGATATTTTTGCAGACTATTTAACTTTAGATGAAACGGGTTATATTGTGAATGTTCCAGGAACTTCTAAAACAAATGTCCCAGGTGTTTTTGTTGGTGGAGACGCAGCAGATCATGTTTACAGACAAGCAATTACAGCAGCAGGAACAGGTTGTATGGCGGCTTTAGACGCAGAAAGATATTTAGCTAGTAAAGACTAATTTTTATCAAAAAGTGATACAAAAATCGGGTATAACACCCGATTTTTTGTTTATAATCATTTGATTGGCTCGGTTTTTGATACAAGTTTTTAGCAAAATCTTGCACAACTTAAAATGAAAAATATATTACTTTTACTCTTTTTATTCTTGCTTTCTAGTTGTTCGCAACAATTAGTTTTTGAGCGTAAACAATATAATTCCTCATATAGTCCAAATTATACAACAAGTTATAATTCGGCAAATATTAAAATGGAAGTTCTGGAAGCAAAAAATGACGAAAATATTAATAAAATAATTTTCGAAAACATTAAGGAACTTTCTAGCTTTATTGACAGTCAAAACATGACCATCAATAATTACAATCAATTGACAAAAGGTTTTGTGGAAACCTACAAAAACGCAAAAAATAAAACACCCGAAGACAAAATTAAAAATTGGGAATTTGAATTAGAGTCAAACATCGAATATGAAACAGAAGAATTTGTTAATATTGGAATCAATTATACTTCTTCTTATGGTGATGCTTCAGGTTTTGGAGGAAAACGATCACTTATTTTTAACAAACAAACCGGCAATCAACTTAAAATTGATGATGTTTTTTTAAATACAAAAGCGGTTGCAAAATTAGTAGAAGCTAAATTTAGAGATAAGTATAAAGTTAATAATGCGATTCCATTAAATCAACAAGGTTATTGCTTTGAAACGGGTTCATTTTACTTAACTAACAATGTTTTTTTTAATATTGAAGGTGTGAAATTTCTATACAATATCAACGAAATATCTTCTTACGAAAAAGGTTCCTATGAAGTTTTTCTAACTTATCAAGAAATTGATAAATATTTATTGATTAAATAAAGCGTTTAATTTTCATCATAAATCCTAAATGAATGCCTTCGTGATAATGATTGAAAAGCATGGCTTCTTCAATATTAGTTAATAAAAATCCTGTTCTGGTTTGGGTTTCGGTATAATTATCAAATTTTCCATTTTCATAATCTAAAATGGTTTGCTCAATAGTTGAGAATAGTAACTGCTTAATTTCATCTACTTCTTCTTGTGTTGCGTTTCCATCAGGAATGGTTCCGTTTACATATTTATTGGTAAATTCTTCACTAATTAAGGTTTCATTTCCAGAAAGTAAATATGCTAATCGTTGTTGCGAAACAATAATGTGTGCAATATTCCAAATTAAATTATTCCTTAAACCATCTGGAATAGTATTTAATTGTTCCAAAGTATAGTTTTCTATGTAAGAAGCATAAATTTCTCGACTTCTTTTAATGGATTTGAAAATCGTATTCATAACGAATCTTTAAATTGTTTCCGTAAATTTATAAAAAAATCAAGTTAAAACATTTTGAAAAACCAGGAATTCTCGAATGGTTTTTATTTTTAATTCGATTTAATTCGAATATTCGCCATAGGAGAAGGAATTTTACAATTATTGAGAATTTAAATTCGTTAATTCGTGGCAAAAATTAAAAAATAACTTTCATACCTTTGTACTTTAATTTTATTATACTGAAATCAATTCAGCACTTATGCGAAAAATATATTACCTAGCTTCATGCGATACTTGTCGAAAAATAATTAAGTCTTTACCTTCAAATGCGAATTTAGAATTTCACGATATTCGTCAAAATCCAATTACAATTGAAGAACTAGAGTTCATGCACCAACTTTCTGGAAGTTACGAAGCTCTTTTTAGTAAAAAAGCCCAGTTATATAAAGAAAAAGGTTTGAAAAATAGGACTTTAACGGAAGAAGATTACAAAAACTACATATTAGAACATTATACTTTTTTGAGTCGACCAGTGGTAATTTTAGAAAACGAAATTTTCATTGGAAATAGTCAGCCTAATATTTTAAAATTACAAAAAGCATTAAGTAATGAATAGTCGTTCTTGGGCGTTAGTTTGCGCTTGGATTGTGGCGATTATTTACGGAATGACATTTACCATCGCTAAAGATGTTATGCCAAAGTTTATTGATGCTTACGGCTTTATTGTTTTGCGAGTTGGTGGTGCAACAATTTTATTTTGGTTGGTGAGTTTCCTCGGTCCAAAAGAAAAAATTGTTGCAAAAGATTTTCTCCGAATTGCCGCTTGCGCTTTTTTTGGAGTTGCGCTAAATATGCTAACTTTTTTTAAAGGTTTAAGTTATACTTCGCCAATTATGGGAGCCGTTTTGATGGTTACCACACCCATGATTGTGTTGATACTTTCATCTATTATCATGAAAGAAAGAATGCAATCCAAAAAAGTATTAGGAATTCTTTTAGGATTAGCCGGAACCATTACTTTAATTTTATACGGAAAAGCGTTAAACAACGCACCCAATGCCACTTTAGGAAATTTGTTGGTTTTTGTAAATGCGGTTTCTTATGGTTTTTACCTAATTTTCGTAAAGAAATTAATGGATAAATACAATGCCTTTACGTTTGTAAAATACATTTATTTGTTCGGATTTTTTATGGTTTTGCCATTCGGATATAACGAATTAACCGCTGTAAACTGGAACGAAATTCCTTTAGATATTAGTCTGAAAATTGGTTTTGTAGTCGTTTTTTCTACATTTTTCACCTATTTGTTGAACTTGATTTCGATGCGAAATTTAAAACCTACAACAGTTGCCGTTTTTATTTATTTACAACCTTTTTTCGCTACGATTTTCGCAATCGGTTTAGGAAAAGACAATTTGAATATGGTGAAAATTATTTCAGCTTTATTGATATTTGTTGGTGTTTATTTGGTGATTTTGAAAGAGCCAAGTAAAAAGGGCCAAGTAAAAAGTTAAAAGAATTCGTTGATGAAAAAAATAATGTTTTTTATCGTAGTTCTATTGTTTGCAAATAGTTTAATTGCACAAGAATGTAAATGTCAAAAAAATGATTACACGAATGATTTAAAGCCATATTCTCTTTATGATTTAGGTAAAGGAAATAAAATTGCATTGTGTGGTTATGTAAATGATGATAATACTTTTTCTGAGTTTGTGCTTACAGATTGTAATTCAAAAACAAATATTAATTCTTGGGGAGCAATAGAAACTTGTAGTGTGGAACTAGACATTGATACTTTAATTGTTAATGAATTTGCGTTTCTTCCAGTAGATAATGATGAATATCAAATTGTTGTTTGGTATATTTATAAGTATTCATACAACGAAAAGAATGAAATTCAACAAAAAAGTTTTTTAAATCCAAATCTTCCAAAATATAATCAAAAACAGATTGAAGATGTTATTAAACGATATCAAAACGCTAGTAATAAACTAGATGATAATTGTATGATTTTAGCAAATAAACTTTTTATTGGTGCAATTTCTGGAAACCTTGAAGCTAAAAAATATTTTTTAGAATTTCCTAATAAATATAAAGGTTTAGATGGTGCGCTTTCAGAAGAATATCACGACTTAGAAGCCATGTTGGGAGTTTGGGAAAATGATCAAAAAAACAAGTAACTCAAAAGACTAATTACTTAACTACAAACTGAAAACTCACAACTGAACACTTTTTCCTATCTTTACACTCTTTTATAAAAATATATGATATTATCCATGACCGGTTTTGGTAAAGCAAGTTTGCAATTATCAACCAAAAAAATTACCGTAGAAGTGAAGTCTTTAAACAGCAAAGGACTTGATTTAAATACACGAATGCCTTCTGTTTACAGAGAAAACGAATTAGCTTTAAGAAACCTTCTAGCACAAAAATTAGAAAGAGGAAAAGTTGATTTTTCTTTATTTGTTGAAGTAACTGGAGAAGAAACATCGTCTAAAATAAATGCGCCGATTGTAAAAGCTTATATTGCTCAAATGAAAGCCATTTTGCCAGATGCGGACGAAACGGAATTAATGAAAATGGCAGTTCGTATGCCAGATACGATGAAAACCGAGCGTGAAGAAATTGATGAAAACGAATGGAAACAAATTCAAACCGTAATTGATGAAGCCATTCAGAATATGGTGTCATTCCGAATTTCTGAAGGTGCGTCATTAGAAAAAGAATTCATTTTACGTATTGAAAATATTAGAAGTTACATGAATCAAGCTTTAGCTTTAGATCCTGAAAGAGTAGCGGCTATTAAAGAACGCTTGCAAACGGCTATTGAGGAATTAAAAGTGAATGTAGATACGAATCGTTTCGAACAAGAATTGATTTATTACTTAGAAAAATTAGATATTACCGAGGAAAAAGTTCGTTTAACAAATCATTTAGATTATTTCTTGCAAACTTTAAATGGAAGTGAAGCTAACGGAAGAAAGTTAGGATTCATCACACAAGAAATGGGTAGAGAAATCAATACCATGGGTTCAAAATCAAACCACGCAGAAATGCAAAAATTGGTAGTAATGATGAAAGATGAATTAGAAAAAATTAAGGAACAGGTATTGAATGTATTATAAGACTTCACAATGCAAAAAATCTTATTTCTTTTTTTATTCCTTTTCGTAAACTGTTTTGCACAAAACAAAAATATTTCATTGGAAAAAATCACGACTACAGATAAAATGTTTAGTGGTAGAATTGATGATAAATACGAAATCACTATATACTTAAAAAAGTACCAAATGGCTGAGGATCATTTAGGTGTTTTTTCTGTAAGAGGTTGGTATTATTATGATAAATATAAAAAGAACATACCTTTAGTTGGTATGCAAAATCCTGCAACAGGACTTACATTATATGTCTTAAAAGATAAGAAAATTGAGGAAAATATTTTAAAATTAAATTATTCGGGTAATATATGGGACATTACCGATTCTATTGAGAATATTTCAAATTACTCGGAAAAATTTATAATATCTGATTCAGATGAAAATAATGTTTGGATAAGTAATAATAAAACATCTAAGTTAGCAATCTTTAATTTAAATAATTTATTCTTATTGGAAGATTATTATTTCTTAAAACTAAATAATGATAAAATTAATTTGAGTAATTTTAATTTGAACTATGAGAATTTGGAAATTGTTTCTTCTAAAAAGATAAATAAAGAAACCAGAATTTTATTTTTCTATTCACAACCAGGAAATCATAATTTACAAGGAATGTGTGGTGGAGCTACAGATTCTGGATATATAATTTTATCTTTTAATGATAAAAATGAATTATTACTATTGGATGAATTAGAAATTGAAAATTGCAGAATGTTTCAATATTCAGAAGAGCTTGTATCAAATTCAAAAAACGTAATAAAATATAAAATTACAACAAGTTCTGAAGAGAAAGAAATTGTAAGAAACGTAATTATAGATAAAGAATCTATTGTTTTTATAAAATAAAATACACACAACAAATTCAGCATAAAAATGAACCAAGGAAAATTATTAGTATTCTCAGCGCCATCTGGATCGGGAAAAACAACTATAGTAAGACATTTATTAAAACAAGAAGATTTAAATTTAGAATTTTCAATTTCTTGTACCACACGTGAGCCTCGTGGTGAAGAAGTTCACGGAAAAGATTATTATTTTATTTCTTTAGAAGAGTTTAAAAAACATATCAAAGCGGAAGATTTCGTAGAATGGGAAGAAGTGTATAGAGATAATTTTTACGGTACACTAAAAAGTGAAGTAGAGCGTATTTGGGAAAAAGGGAAAAACGTAATTTTTGATATTGATGTGGCTGGTGGATTACGTATTAAATCGAAATTCAAACAAGAAACATTAGCGGTTTTCGTAAAGCCACCAAGTATCGATGAGTTGAAAATTCGTTTGAAAAAACGTTCTACGGAAAGCGACGATAAAATTAACATGCGAATTGCCAAAGCATCAGTAGAATTAGCCACAGCACCACAATTTGATACGATTATTAAGAATTACGATTTAGATGTTGCTAAAGTGGATGCATATAATTTGGTAAAAGAATTTGTGAATAAATAGTTATTACACAGAGATCCGCAAAGATTCACAGAGCCACACAAAAATTTTATTTTTTGCGAAACTTTGCGAAAAACTTTATGAATCTCTGTGGAACAAAAAAGTAAACAATGAAAATAGGTTTATATTTCGGAACGTTTAATCCCATTCATATTGGGCATTTAATTATTGCCAATCATATGGCAGAACATTCGGATTTAGATCAAATTTGGATGGTTGTTACGCCTCATAATCCGCATAAACAAAAGAATACTTTGTTAGATGATTACCATCGATTACACATGGTGCATTTAGCAACAGAAGATTTTCCGAAAATTAAACCTTCGGATATAGAATTTAAATTGCCACAGCCGAATTATACAATTAACACGTTAGTGCATTTACAAGAGAAACATCCTACTTACGAATTCTCTTTAATTATGGGTGAAGACAATTTGAATTCGCTACACAAATGGAAAAATTACGAAGCCATTTTACAACATCACCATATTTATGTGTATCCACGATTAAATTCTGGTGAAATGGACGACCAATTTGCGAATCATCCAAAAATTCACAGAGTTGGAGCTCCAGTTGTTGAATTATCTTCCACATTCATTCGCGAAAGCATTAAAAATAATAAAAATGTGATTCCGATGCTGCCACACAAAGTTTGGGAATATGTAGAGCATAATTTGTTTTATAAGAAGTAAATCAATCAAAAATAGTACTAATCTCTTTTTGAATTTCTTCTAAGATGGAACTTAAAGTATCATTTTTTCTAGATAATATATAAATTTCTGTACTAGGCATTTTCGGACTATTCCAAACCAATTGTAATTTGTTTTCTTGAATGAATGGTTTTGCATTGATGTTCCAAACCACAGAAACGCCAGTATTGTCGGATAATGCGGTTAATAATTGTGCTTCGGATGGAATAATGTAATTCGAAATTATCGAAGGTCTTTTTTTATCAAATACGTACAACCAAAATAACTTAACATGCGGAATTTGAGCATCATAATTATACCATTTTTGTTGGTTCAACCAATTTTCAATCGCAATGTAGTTGTCATTTTCTATTTCTTTTTCAACTAAATTTAGTTCAATATCTGAACTGGCAACTATTATTTGTTTGATATCTCCTAATTTTCTTTGAATCGTATCAAAAGTGTCGTACTTTTTCGAAACTATTGCAAAATCTATCTTTTTGTTATCTACTAAATGAAATAATTCATCATTAGTACCAAATGAAAAATCAATAAAATCAAATTTTGAAAGTAACTTCGAACCTATACTTGTAAACAGATGTGGAGATATTCCAACCGAAACCACTTTATTCGAATTAAACGCTTTTTCTCTAAATCCATTTTCAACACTTTCTAAACGATCTAAAGCTTCAATGATTAAATTATTTAGTAACTTAGCATAATCAGTTGGTTCCACACCTTTTGATTTTCTATTGAACAGTTTGTATCCAACATGAGCTTCAAGCATAGCCATTTGCTGACTAACAGCGGGCTGACTAATGAATAATTCTTTTGCTGCTTGTGAAAAATTACCGTTTTTATATACTGATTTAAAGGTACGATACCATTCTAAATTAACCATGTTATAAAATTATTTATTACAAATATAATTTAAATTATTTTTACTAATATCATATTAGTCGTAATTTTGAAAAATAAATAAAGAAGTATGAAACGTATTCTAGTAAGCTTATTAGTGATTTTAGCTTTCGGTTGTAAAGTAAAGTCAACAGCTACCACAAACCAAAAAAATCATTTAACAAAAAAAGAAAACATGAAAAAAGTAGTATTTGTATTAACCAGTCATGATGAATTAGGTAATACAGGAGAAAAAACCGGGTTTTGGATTGAAGAATTTGCAGCACCATATTATGAATTAGCTGATCAAGGATTTGAAATTACAATCGCTTCTCCAAAAGGAGGATTACCTCCAATTGATCCAAAAAGTTCTGATCCAAGTTCAGCAACAGAAGATACAAAGCGTTTTGATAGCGATAAAGCTGTTCAAGAAAAATTAAAAAACACGGTTAAATTAGCGGATATCAATGCGTCCGATTATGATGCTATTTTCTATCCTGGTGGTCACGGACCATTATGGGATTTGGTTTCTGATAAAAATTCTATATCTTTAATTGAAACTTTTTATACTTCAAATAAGCCAGTTGCATTTGTTTGTCATGCGCCAGCGGTATTGAAAAATGTTAAGGTTAATGGTGCGTTTTTAGTAAATAGAAAAAAAGTGACTGGTTTCACCAATGAAGAAGAAGAAGCGGTTGGATTAACTAAAATTGTTCCTTTTTTATTAGAAGATGCTTTAAAAGCAAATGGTGCCACATTTTCAAATGGAGAAAATTGGGCTCCTTATGCAGTAGAAGATGGTTTGTTAATTACAGGTCAAAATCCAGCTTCATCAAAATTAGTGGCACAAAAATTAATTACACAATTAAACAAATAAAACTATGTTAAATTTCGAATTATACAATCCAGTAAATTATGTTTTTGGGAAAGGACAAACTGAAAAATTAGCTTCATTAATTCCTGCAAATGCGAAAGTGCTTTTGGCTTATGGAGGTGGAAGTATTTTTAATAATGGAGTTCACGCTCAAGTAACCGAAAGTTTAAAAGGCTTCGAAGTAATTGAATTTGGCGGAATTGAACCAAATCCACGTTATGAAACGCTAATGAAAGCCGTTGAAATTATTCGTACTGAAAATGTCACTTTTATTTTAGCAGTTGGTGGTGGTAGTGTGATTGATGGGGTGAAATTTATTTCAGCAGCAGTAAACTATAAAGGCGATGCAGCAGAAATTCTTAGAAAAAGAATTTTATTTACAGATATTTCACAAGTGATTCCTTTTGGAACGGTATTAACATTACCAGCAACAGGTTCAGAAATGAATTCAGGAGCTGTAGTAACAATTAATGCTACGCAAGAAAAATTAACTTTAGGTGGAAGTGCTTTGTTTCCAAAATTTTCAATTGTTGATCCAACTGTAATTACATCTTTACCCAAAAAACAATTGCAAAATGGAGTAGTAGATGCTTTTACACACGTAATGGAACAATATCTAACCTATACACACGATGCATTGTTGCAAGACCGAATTGCGGAAAGTATTTTACAGACTTTAGTTGAAATTGGTCCTGATGTAGTAGAAAATCCAAGTGATTACAAATTGGCTTCTAATTTTGTATGGAGCGCTACTATGGCATTAAACGGATTAATTCAAAAAGGTGTACCTTCAGATTGGGCCACTCACATGATTGGGCACGAATTAACAGCTTTATACGAAATTGATCATGCTAGAACTTTAGCTATCATCGGTCCAAATTTATATAGAGTAATGTTTGAAACGAAGAAAGACAAACTAGCACAATACGGTAGAAGAGTTTGGAATATTGAAGGCCATTCAACTGAAGAAATTGCAGAAAAAGCCATAGAAAAAACAGTGGCATTTTTCCATACTATGGGTATGAAAACTAAATTGTCTGAAAATACAGAAGACTATGCGAAAACCGCAGATTTTATCGTCAATCGCTTTGAAGAAAGAGGTTGGAAAGCTATGGGTGAAAAACAAAACATTACTTTAGATAAAGTTAGAGAAATTGTGGAGTTGAGTTATTAAAAGAACCAAGTAAAAAGAACCAAGTAAAAAGAGCCAAGTAAAAAGTAAAAAGAGCCAAGTAAAAAGTTGTTAATCTTGTTATTTTAAAACTTTGCGACTTTGGAATCTTTACGGTAAGAGCAATAAAAAAAGCGTCCGAGAATTAAATCTCGTGACGCTTTTTACAAACTAAACTAAACTACTAACTATTTTTTCGCTTTTGAAACGGGTTCTAAATTTGTTTTGGTTCTTGAAGCTGCATTTCTCATAATTGGAATAAAGCCTCTTCCCACAAATTCGTATGTTGTTCCACTAGCTATGTGATATAATCTTATTCTACCATCATTGATAACGGTTATATTAAATCCTTCATAATCACTACTACTGTAGTAAAGATTCAATTTTTTTGTGTAATAGTTACCTGGAACATTCTGAATGTTATAATTTCCTGAATAATCCCAGTAGATATCGTTCACATTACCAATCATATAATCTTGTGAAGATCTAAACGTATCGTTGCTTCCTATTACAAATTTCAAATAGTTTTCCGCATCAAACGCATTCGGACTTCCAGCAGCACTAGTATATACTTTTTCCCAAGCTACATATTCTTGTAAGAAATAATGCATGTTGTCATAAAATACTCTATCGTAATCAAAAGAACTTCTTTGATAACCAACTAAATAATATGTTGTATTTGTGTACGGATCGACTAATTTTATTTCATTTTGAGAAATCTGATATACATTTAACTCATAAAATCCATAAATGTTGTGGTACACTCGAATTGAATTTGACGAATAATTGTAATATCCAATATTTGTTCCATACCCATTACCAGTACTTCCAATACCAACTAAGTTATTATTTGCAAATAAATCGCCTCCTAAAAAAGAAACAGTAAATGCTTTTGATAAAAATGGAACATCTCCACTTCCGGTAGTTAAATTATAATCAACATACCATAAATCATAACCTTCCATCAACTCTGGTAAACTAATATTATTCGGATAATCCTGATAATCGTTTACGTACACGTCAGTCGTATATGATTGCAAACTGAACAATGAAATTAATCCTAGTATAAGTAATTTTGCTTTCATAATATTGAAATTTAATGGTTTGTAAAGTACAATTCAATAGCCGTGCCAAAAAAGTTTCATTCACAAATCGTTAACAAGTTTTTTTGTTTTATTTTACTGTTTTTATTGTCTTAATGTAAAGAAAATGAGTTATTTAGTAGTTAAGAAAATTTTCATTAATTTTTCAACTTGCAAGGGTTATTGAAAAAGTGTATTTTTGAGGTTCATTATTTTTGAACATGGAAAACAACAAAAAATTTGCAGTTATAGGTGGCGGAAGTTGGGCAACAGCAATCGCGAAAATGTTATGTGAGAATCAAGAAAAAATTGCTTGGTATATGCGTAGTACGTATGCTTTAGAGCATTTGAAACACCAAAAACACAACCCAAATTATTTAAGTTCAGTAGCTTTTGATACTAATAAATTACAGTTGACTAATGATATTAATGAAGCCATAAAATTTGCTGACATTGTTATTTTTGCCATTCCATCTGCGTTTTTAAGTGGAGAATTAGAAAAAATGACGGAGTCTTTAGAAGGAAAAACTATTTTTTCTGCAATTAAAGGAATCGTACCAGAAACTAGTTTAATTGTTGGCGAACATTTTCATACACAATTTAATATTCCTTACGAAAATATTGGAGTAATTACTGGACCTTGTCACGCGGAAGAAGTAGCTTTAGAACGTTTGTCGTATTTAACTATTGCTTGTGCAGATGAAGAAAAAGCCAAATATGTGGCTAAAAATGTTTCTTCTTATTACATCAAAGCCAAAACGTCTGATGATATTGTGGGAACAGAATATGCAGCAGTTTTAAAGAATATTTATTCTATTGCAGCAGGTATTGCACATGGTTTAGGTTATGGAGATAACTTCCAAGCGGTTTTAATGAGTAACGCCATTCGTGAAATGAAGAAATTTATTAAAAAAGTTCATAAAATGAAGCGTAATATTAATGATTCGGCTTATTTGGGCGATTTGTTAGTAACCGGTTATTCTGTTTTCTCCAGAAATAGAATGTTTGGTAATATGATAGGGAAGGGCTACACTGTAAAATCAGCTCAAATGGAAATGAGTATGGTGGCGGAAGGTTATTACGCTGTAAAAAGTGCTTATAATCTAAATTTAGAATACAAAGCAAAGACTCCAATTATTAACGCCGTTTACCAAATTTTATACGAAGGAAAAGATGCAAAAGCCGTGTTTAATAAATTAACGGAGAAGTTGGATTAGGTTTTTGTAATATGTAAATCGTATATCAAAAATCATAAAATCGTAAATACAACTATACATGCACTTCATCAACGTCATTCTTCCTTTAAATCTTGATAAAACGTTTACGTATTCCGTAAATGTGGAAGAATACAAGTTTTTGCAGCCTGGAATGAGAGTTACCGTTCCTTTTGGGAAAACAAAAGTGTACACGGCTTTAGTTGTCGATAAACATACCAATGCACCAGAATTATACGAAGCTAAAGAAATTAGTCAAATTATTGATGAAGTTCCTATTGTAAACGAAATTCAACTGAAACATTGGAGTTGGATTGCCTCGTATTATATGTGTTCGATAGGAGAAGTTTTTAAATCGGCTTTACCTTCTGGTTTAATTTTAGAAAGTGAAACCATGATTTCTTCTTCACATACTGAAACAGATAAAAGTGAAGCTACTGATGAAGAATTTCTGGTGTTAGAAGCTTTAGAAAATAAATCTTCCATTACAATTTCAGAAATTTCCCAGATTTTAAATAAAAAAAATGTAATTCCGATTGTTCAAAGCCTACTTGCTAAAGGTTTGTTAACGATGCAAGATGAGGTACAAGATACATACAAGCCTAAGTTGATAAAATACATCAAATTACAAGAGGAATTTTTACAAGCAGAAAAACTTCAAGAATTATTAGAACTTTTAGGAAAAGCTAAAAAACAAAAAGAAATTGTTTTGTC
>JACCEA012460255.1_pt1 | contig 21675 bp, 14 predicted proteins | sample 7449851 | NCBI WGS metagenome assembly JACCEA01 (sample SAMN15323453, study PRJNA562643) | freshwater metagenome | isolation source: river surface water | place: USA:Blue River Watershed | collected 2017-08-18 | reverse complement strand
TAGACCCTACCCCGTTCTGAAACCTGTCTCCTGCTGAGCTGGAAACAATGATCTCGTAGGGGTCCGAGACATCGGTGATGGTGAAGAAGGTCTGGTAGATCGCTCCATCACTGTCCTTGGCCTCCACCTTGAACACCATCAGATCAGTGACAGCACTGTGATGGATGACCAAGGCCTTCGCGTCCACCCAGCCCCCATCCGGCGAGTTGGTGGTGGAAATGGCCGCTGTGGTTGTGCCGCTCCCCGTCTGAAACTGCCCGATCACCCCGACCCGGCCGATAGCTGCCGTGTCCTGGAAACCGTACTTTGTGGCCACGCTGGCCAGGTTTCCGTCGATCTGGTCCGCAGCCGCGTGAGGACTCTGGAACCACCTGTAGGTGACCCCGGAGTCGTCAATACCAGCTGCACGCATCAGATTGGCATCAATGGTGATGGTGGTCTTCGGGTTCGTGGGGTGATAGGGCTCTAACACCGTACCGTCAGGCGTGGACAACGTGATGAACACGGCGTTCGTACCGGTCTTCACCTGACTCAGGACGATATGCGTGACGACGTGGGACACCAGACCGGTTACGGGGTCCGTGTAGTTCCCCTCGAAGTAGTACGTCAGCGGCGCCGAGCCTGGGGTGAGGTTGGCACTCCTGATGTAGGTGACACCCGACCCAAGGCTGGTGGACAGATCCGTTGACCACCTTCTGCTGGTGAGGTCCGCGGTCACGTCAGTGGCCGACGTTGTGCCTCCAACGTAGACCTTGGCAGTAAGGGTCAGGGGAGTGGATGCCCAGTCAGGCGTGTAGGCAACCGTCGATTCATCTTTGGTGTAGATCTGCTGCGCAGATCCGTTGGTGGTGATGACCGCGGTGATGGGCCGTGCATCGTTATTGTCGACGATGGTGAACTGGCCTGTGGATACGATCGGCATGATGATTCCTCTTTAACAACTGTGTCACTCAGGCTTGAATATGTCGCAGTGAAACGTCGCCTGAGCGTATACATCGTCCACCGACACCATGACATTCTTGTACCCGGTCCTGTACAGGTTGTTCCAGGTAGCGTCATCATTTGGAGGGGGCTGAGCAATCCGACTCACCCTCCTCCACCTAAACCAGCTATCGGGTATGGAGGCTGTGACCTCCTCCAGACCATTGAAAACGTGGGCAATCAACAAGGTGGTCTGACCCAAGCCAACCCGAAACTCGTCGCCGTTGGTACTTTCAATATGGATTGTGTAGGCTGTCAGTAAGCCAGCACCATCCACAGCAGTTGCTCCGCCTGGCTGTATGTAGGCATCATCAGACGCCAACGACTCAACAGTGATCCCAAACTCAGTAGACTCAGGGCTCGGTACATTAACTCCCCAGTCAGTGTAATAGCCGTACACCACTGAGGTCTTCACGCTGGCAAGGCCAACCCACACGCAGAAGGTAGACCTGAGACTTGCCACCAGTGGCACAACCCTGTCGACGTCAGTCTGACTGATCGTCACCTTTGCGGACATTCTCCGGGAGTAGTTCCTCTTGGTGACCGAAGTAACTCCGTAATCATCTTCCTTCTTTACGGAGTAATCTGTGAGGGATAAGCGAAACTTTGGCTTTGTGGCCCCTATATAATTGAGGTTGCCAGCTACCAGATTGGTTACAGACACAGTGCCTGTTCCAGAAATCACCAGTTTCAGGGGGCTGCTGATACTGGCAAGGGAGGTGATCAGTAGCTGAGAACTCTTTGATGGTGAGACTGGCGCAGGTACAGCGTAGGTGCCTCTGAGGATGGAGCCTGAGTAGACCTGCACAGTTCCGGCTATGACGCCAAGCAGGGCTATGTCGGTCACACCAGCTACAGACACCTCAACTGTCATCGATCCAGTAGACGACGTTGCGTAAGATGGGCTGTGATGGAACATCGCAGCCATATTTGTCGGGCTGACCCACAGCCACCAGTCAGTAGACGTATCAGGGCTGTGGCCAACATTGCTTGGCTGTATGGACTGATAAACGGCGTGAGAAAACACCACGTATTCGTCAACTGCATACGTGGTTGCTGACGAATACACTGGGTACTCATTCTCTGGCACGGTGCTAGAGACCTGAGTCAGGGAGTACTGGATGGGTACGATGACGTCCATATCAGCCGGAGATGCCTGCTGAGGCCAGGCCCTGGATACGCACAGAGCCTGAGGTAAGCACAGTGTCTACCTCAAGCTCCACGTCAGAGTGGAAGCCGTAGATCACAGAAGACGAGAAACCCGGAACCCCCACCCAGGCCACTGGAGTGGATCTCACAGCAGCGTAGGTGTTGAAGACCCGATCAGCGTCTGATGTGGCCACAGTGAAGGGGACCTCCATCTCCAGCGCAAAGTCTCGCTCTGAGATGGAGACATCCCCAAACTCATTGGGGTCCTTTTTGGTGAAGTCCACCATACCCACCGATAGGCCCCAGTCAGTCACTCCTACGTCAGAGAAAGTACCGATACAGACGTTCCCCAGCTTGACGGTCCCAGTACCGGTGAGAGTCAGCTGTAGGTTCCCTCCCAGAGAGTTCAGCCCCTGCACGACAACCACGGAACCACCGGACGAGGCCGGGGCCGGAACGGACACAACCCGGGAAGCGTCAGGCAGGGTTATTGACACACTGGACCCAGTAACCCCGAACAAAACCACACTGTCAACAATGCCCAGCGGGCCCACAGTAAACGACAAACTCGACGTTGCTGTGCTGTAGGTGCCCACTGCGTCGTCAAAAGCCGCATGCCTGTTCGTGGGTCCCACCGAAGCCCACTGCGTGGGGTCCAACGGGTATACCCACGAACTTACACTGCTCGTGAGTGACTCGTAAACCCAATGGTCCAGGATCACTCGAGCCCCAATGGAGTAACTCTGCCCATTCACGATGAGCGGGTACTCATTTTCCGCAATACTGCTCGACAGCAGGTTTGCTGCGGTGATGAGGTAGGGTAGGAGGAGTTGCATGGCGATCCTCCGTATCTTACCCTACGCCCGGTCATGTCACCCAGCCGACTGAACAGCCAGTGCATTCCCGCCCGGCGTCACCCTCCGCAGGATCCTGGCCATCTCAGCCAGGCTGCCTTGGCCCGTTTGCCCATCCCTGCGAAGAGCTGCAACCTCCTCTCGCAGGGCGGAGATCTCCGCCAAAAGGGCTCCCATCACGGCAGGGGTCGTCTCAGCCTCCTCAATACGCCCGCCGCTCAGGATCTCCGCAGTCTCGCGGGCGTTGTAGATCCGAGACGGTCCAGTAGCCTCCAGCTCCGGGCCATCCTCGCCGACGATCCGCCACCCGCCTGCGTGGAAGCCACCTGAGGCAAAGGCATCCACCTGATCAACTGGCTGGATGGTCATTCGAGCCTGCTCGATGGCAGTCTGGGCAGCCACTGCAGCGGTGGCTGCATCCGAGGTAGAGGAAGCTGAGGCCACAGAGCGCACCAAGTCCAGCGTGGTCTGCAGGGAGGTGGCCACGCTGGCACGAATCCGGGCCAACTCCAGGGCGCTGGCCACCCGGTCTTCAGCTGCACCCAGGTAATCGGAGCTGGCTTCGGCCAGGTCCTCAATTGCCTGCTGGTCCCCTGATCGAGCCTTCGCTGTGGTAACAGCAAACTTAGCCTGGTAGGCCTCGTAGGAGTTGGCCGCATCAGAAGCCAGCATCTTCCTGATTCGCTTGATCTCCTCCTCTATGCCACCACCCAGCTCCTTCATTGCATCGACCATCTCCGAAAAGCCGTCGCTCAGGCTCATCGTCTGGATGAGCAGTGCCTGCCCAGCCTCCGTGGTGGTGTCGATGCCGTTGACCAGGGCCTTGAACTCTTCCTTCGTCTTCGGGACAGAGGTGTAGCCAAGGCGCCGCATCTGGTCCTGCAACTGCGCATATTTGACCTTCAGCTGCTCCGGCTCCTCCAGTATGTTGTCAACATAGCTATTGACAGCACTAGCCAGCTCATCAACTGAACTGGCACCCTCCACCATAGCTGGCGTGATGGCAGATGCACTCAACCCCATGGCGTTGAACGCCACACGGACGTCAAGGAGGGACCTGTAGCTGTCCGCAATGTCTTCGGCAGTCCCTGACAGGTTCTCGACGATCCGGCCAATTCCAGAAAGAACCTGCTCTGTATCAGTGACGGTCTTGGCAACGCTCACCTGTTCGTAGAGGGCATCCACCCTCACAGTACCGCGTCGCCGCTGCTCACTGAAGTTCCCGTTACGGTCAACCCAGCCGGCACCACGGACAAGGCGTTGCTCGGTTTCCACCACCTGCCTAGTTGTCAGCAGGGTCTTGATGACTTCTGCGTTGACAATAGAGTCCTTGACCGTCTGAGCTCCAATATCCTCCACCGTCTTGTCTGAGACATCCTTCAGGTCCACCACAGCCAGTCCGAGTCGGCGAAGACTAGCCTCTGCCTGCTCATACCCACCGGCCACCCGGATGACGGTCTCGAGGTACCCCTCATCAACGAGCTGGAACTCGTCCAGGCCTTCAATGGCAGCCTTTGAGAGCAGGTCAAGCTGCTGTCCTAGTACTTCTTGGATCTTCTTAACCTGCTCTTCTGCGTCCAGGCCCTTAAGGTTAACCTTCTGGAGGTCGACCACGAAGCTGTTGATCTTCGATGACACAGCAGACAGGGGAAGACCCAAAGCCTTGGCTGCGTCCGTGATAGCCCTGCCAGCGTTTGCAAACACCCTTGTGAGCTGGGCCTCTGCCGAGACGTCGAGGTCTTCCGTCTTGGTGTCCCTCTTCGTGCTTGTGGTGAAGCCGAAAGTCTTCTTCTTGGTGGTGATGTCGGCAAACAGCTGAGCCTGGAATCCTCCGGCCAGGATGGATTCCATCGACTGCGGGCCCGCCATTAGACCCCTGGCGTCGACCTTTGTCTTGGATCCGAAGAGGGTGTTGGTCAGCTTCCCAAGGGAGGCCCCAACCACTCCGCCAGTCAGAGGGCCCAGGGGACCGAGACCAGCAAGCAGGCCACCGGATAGCACACGACCAGTCCCAGTTCCGGCGGAACGAGCCAGGGAGTCCCAGGTGGACCCCAGCGTCGAGGTGCCGTAGCCAGTCCTCACGTCCAGTCCACCGGAGGACAGGGCGCCAGTACGGGCCAGAAAGGCGACCATGCCGCCGATGTTCGACTCGATGCTGCGCAGCGACCGGAGCATACCGATGCTGTGCACGAGCCCTTCTTCCTGATACTTCGAGAGACGGTCAATCCCCTTAGGCAGGCTCTCACTGGCCTTGTCCGGGCTTCCCAGGACGGTCCCCTTGCCCTCATTGATCGTACCCTTGTGACCTCCCCTACCCCCGAAGGACCCACCCAGGACGGCCGCGATGGCCACGCCAGCGGCTGCGTAACCCACGGGGCCCATGGAAGCCATGAAGGACATGAAGACTTCTGGCACCTTGGCCAGGGCCGCAAACATGCTGTTGTTCGCCTCTCCAGCCTTGAGGGCTGTGTTGCTGGCCAACATAGTCCCATCTGCAGCCTGCTGGTTCTCAGCCACCATCCAGGCGCTGAGCAGCTCACGAGTCTCCTCCTTCTCGGACAGAGCCGCCTTGACAGTGAAGACTTTGGTCATCTCTGCCAACTTCCTGGCAGAGTCCTGCAAAGTCAGGGCAGCTTGCAGGGTCCGGAAGCTCTCCTCCATCTTTGTGAGACGAGCATAGTCTTTACTACCCTCTTTCACAAAGCCCTTGAGAGCTGCAGCGGCAGAGCTGACGCTGGATACAGCAAGCATTGCCCCTCGGGCCCTCACCCGATTCAGCTCCTCCTCCTTACCTATGGCGGCCTCAATAGCGTCCAGGTAGGACTTGTAGAGCTTGACGGAATGCTCAAGGGCTTGTGCTGAGCCCACTGCAGACTGGACCACTGGGTTGCGGCTGCGGCCAACAGGAACGTCCTTTTTGAGGAAGTCCTGAACCACGCTATCGTCAGCTCTTTCCAGGGTGCGGCGACGAGCTGCCACGCTCTCTGTGTTCAGTTCTTGGAGACGAGTGTCTGCAGCCTTGAGGACACTGCGTGCAACCTCAGCCTGACCCCGCGCCTCTTCCGCACGAGCACGTAGATCTCGGGCCTGGGCGCGAAGCTCCTCAGCCTCAGCCTTGTTGGAGGTGGAGGCTGCCTTGACCTCTATCTGGTCGGCATCGTTCTCCATCTCGAGGGCACTGAACCCAAGGGCCAGCTCACGAGCAGCGTACACTGCCTGCAGAGCCTCTGCAGCCTCTTTACCCTTCTTGTAAGATTCCTGGATCTCAGCCAGGGTCCCCTTGGCTTTCGCCCGAGCTGCCTCGAGGGGGTACAAGGTTGCGTCAGGCTCGTCTGCCTTCCCCTCCATTTTTCGAATGGTGGACAGGGAGGAGTCAATCTGGTCGTTCTTGGTCTCGGTCTCTCCCGCGAGCTTTGCTCCGCGACGGCTGGCCCTTGCCCGGCGCTCGGCATCCACGAGAGCCAGCTGAGCCCTCAATGAGCTGATCTCGCCGTTCGCCTCGTTGATACTCCTGTAGGTCTCAAGGACATCCCGTGCAACCTGCTTCCTCGCCTCCTCTGTGGTGGCCAGGGCAGGGTTCACCAACGACGATACTCGAGTGAGGATGGCCCCCTCGCGGTCAGTCGTGCCCAGGCGGTCAGACTCCGCCTCAACCTCTCCCAGCTCCTCGTCCAGCAGCTGCTTAAGAGTCTTGCCAGACGTATTAGCCCGGTTTACCACTGTGGTTGACAGTGTGCGAGTGAGGAAGCTCCCCTGCCGGTCAAGCTCCCCCTGAGCTGCCAGTTCCTTCAGTCTCAGGCCCTTCTTCTGGCTGTCGGTGAGAGAGTCCTCATACTCCCGCTCAGACAGAGACCCTGAAACAAAGCGAGCCTTCAAGAGGTCCTCTTCAACCTTCGTAGAGGACACCTGGGTCCTCAGTCTCTCCTTCAGCAGGTCAACTTCGAACTTGAGGACGTCCCGGCGAGCCCTGGCAGCCTCCAGCTGCTTCTTGGTCTTTTCATCGGACTTATCCTCAAAGCTCTGTGCTACCGCCCCTTGGCTTCGCAGCTGGTCAACAACCTTCACGAACCCGCGATAACGGGCAGATGAAGTGGACTCAAGGGAATTGCGTACCTCCTCCGTGTCCAGGCGATCAAGGTTCTCCAGCGCGGCCTGGACCTCCCTCAGCTGGCGTGCGCTGGTCTTGGTTGACCCGCCTCGCAGCACGCTTTCCCTCCGACCTTCCAGCTCTTCCCGAGCAGTGGTCATGAGCTTTGCCATGTCCACATTGGCTGTGGCAGTTGAGGTTCGCCTACTGCGTTCCTGCACCTGAGAAGCAAGGGTCTGAGCTTCCTTCAGGGTATCCCTAGCGGCCTGAAGCTCTTCATTGGCCTTGACTGAGGCCCTGATGGCCTCCCCCAGCCCTCTCCCCTGGGGATCCTGCCCAGCCCGCTCCATGGCCTGCCTGGCCCTGGCAGCACGCTCCTCCAATTGAGCCACTAGACCCTGCTGAGCAGCCAGCTTGCCACCAGACGTGACCGCTTGGCTGTTGTCATCAGGATCCTTCCCTTCGCGGCGCAGGTCAATGCGTCGCTGCATTTGCTCGTTGACCTCCTCAAGCCTCTCCTTCTCGCGCTTCAGGCTGTCGAGCAGGACGTTGGTGGAGTTCTCGTGACGCAGCTGGGCTTCCCGGTCCTCGTCCCGCCGGGCGGCCAGAAGTTGCCATGCAGTGGCAACACCTGTCACCACGAGCAAGACGGGGTTCAGAACGCCGATGGCTACACGCAGAGCAGACCCCAGGGCCACAGTGGAAGCCGTGGCCAACTGCTGTGCCCGGCCGAACGCTGTAGTTGCTGCAGTGTTGGTGACCTTCGAGACGGTGTCGGTATTCGTGGCACCTGTCGAACCAGCCGTGGCCACAGCTGCCCCTGTAGCTGCCGCGGTGGCTGCCGTATCGGCTCCTGCTTTACCCCACATGGCAGCCCAGCTGAGTTTGGCTGCTGCCGCGTTCTCCTTGAGGGCAAGACTGTGCTGAGCCGTCCGGCTGGCCATCAAGGCCAAGGAGTTCACAGCCAGATCTAGGACCTTGAGACCAGTGTAGGCCACTGCCACCGTCTTGACAGCGGAGCCGTGGTCGATCAGGAAACGAGTAAGGTTAACCACCCCCTCCGTCAGCCCCTTCACAAACCCCTTGAAAGTCTCCCCTCGGGCAATTGCGGCAAGGTCGTTGAGGAAGGCCTGAAGGGTGGACCGGTTTTCGCCGAAAGCCTCCGTGAACCCGGAAATGAGGGCCTGCTTCAACCTAGCTTGGGCAGCCTCCACCGAGTCCTGCAGCTCAAGGAGTACCTTCCGTGTGAATCCAGAGGAGTCCTCCAGGTCCTGTTGGAAGTCCTTCAGCTTCTTCGTTCCGGCCGTCAGAAGCGGGGCGAGCTCCCGTGAGCCTCGCTCTCCACCAATTGCCTGAGTGAACTCTCGTAGAGACGTAGCGTCCAGTTGGCTCGTCTTCTGCCGGATCTCGTCCAGCATCTCAATGGAGGTCAGCCCCCTCCGCTGCATGTCCTGAACATTGATCCCAAGCTCGTGGAAAGCCTCTGAGGCCTTCTTGGTCGGGGTGTAAATCTCGCGCAGCATATTCATGTGCGCAACACCTGCCATGGACCCCTTGATGTTCTTCTCAGACAGCATGGCGATGGCAGCCCCAGTTTCTTCCAGGGTTTCACCATACAGCGAGCTCGCCGGTGAGGCGTACTTGAACGCCTCCATCATGTCGGTAACCGAGGCGTTCGACATAGCCGAAGCCTTGGCCATCACATCCGACACCCGGCCCATCTCCGTGGCTGTCAGATTGAAGGCCTTCATCACCCCGGTCGCAGCGAACGCGGCGGTACCGAGGTCAGTCTCACCCACGGTGGCCAGGGCCATCACATCGGGCAGGGCCGACAGGGCATCCTTGGCAGAGAGGCCCGACTGTGCCAAAGCTCTCAAACCTTCCACGGCCTGGGTGGGGGTGAACATGGTGCCTTGCACCACCTTGTCGACGTCACCCATCGACAAGGTCTCTCCACTAATCCCCTTGATCATGTTGAGCTGGTACTCAACCGCCTTGCCTTCGGTGTACACCCCGCGCAGGGCTGCCCCCATGGAGGCGAACATCACCAGAGGTACCGTGCTGCCCCAGGTCAGCCAGATCTGACCCAGCGAGCCGGCCAGACCCCGCGCCGCACTGTGCGTATCGTTCATCATGGAGCGGAAACGCTCCATCTCGGCACGGGCTTCGGTCGCAGCCGACTTGTGGCTGGCCAGATTCTTGATCTCTTCCAGCAGGAGCTTCTTCGGTCCCAGACGACGCTCCGCCTCAGCCCGACCAAAAGCCTTGTCTACGGCCTGTGCACCCAGGATCTGCTTGCCTACGGAGGTATACCCCTGGCCCTTGGCAACTCCGCTGGCAAAAATGGTCCGGGTCTGAAACCTCTCAGCTTCGATGGGAGCTCGGGCAGCATCACGCTGAGCCTTCGCCTGCTCTCGACGCTGCACCCGCGCCGCGGCCTGCTCCTCACGGAACTGCTTCATGCGAGCGTCAAGCTCGCCACTCTGGGCGAGGTCCACTGCGGCCGAGGTGTAGCGAGAGCGGGCCAGAGACTCTCGGTCACCCTTAACACGATCGTCGGCCAGGAACCTACGCGCCTTGGCAGCCTGGCGCAGTAGGGCCTTGCCACCGGCCTCTGCATCAAAGTCAACGGTGCCAGCAAGGGAGGCGTCCTTGGCCACAGCCTGCCTCACGCGGGCAGCCTCTGCAGCATTGTCCCGGCGGATCCCCTTGACCCGGTCCATGGAGGACTGCCACGAGGCAATGGCTGCGTCCAGCCTCTCCTTGTTCCTGCCAAGGTTGGTGGCCGCCCTGCCAAACGAGGTCAACGCGGCCTCCTCCCCCAGCCTCGGATCAGCCAGATATCGCTGGGCAAGCTCTGCATCAGCCAGGAACCGACGCATCTTGGTCAGGTCGTCGACCGTCGCGCTCCCGCGCAGCCGGGCATCCTTCTTCGCCGCCTGCTGAGCAGTCCGTGCAGCCCTGTCCCGCAGGACCTTCTCATCCTGCTCCTGCTGGGCCCTCCGGGAGGCCTCCTGCGAAGCCTCGTAGAGCGCCGCGGTCTCGGCCCCCTTTGCGTCCCAGGCGCGCTGAGCATCCTCAGCCCGGCTGAAGCCCTTGGCCAGCTGGCCAGCCTTTCGCTCGCCCTCGAGCTGTCGGCCACGGGCGGCCGACTGGATCACGCGCTCCCGGTCACTCTGAGCACGGGCGGAAGCAGCAGCCTCTGCGGCCTCCTCCGCCTGGACCCGCTTGAGAGCAGCATCAGCTGCGGTCAAGTCCAGCTTGACCGAGGCAGCCGCCTCCTTCACTCTCTGGAGAGCCTTTTTCTCCGCGTCCTTCTTCGCCTTCTCAATCAGGATCTCGTCCCGCTTAGCTTCCGCCCGCTCCCGCACCGCTGCAGAGGGCTGCACGTAGGACACGGAGTACGTGTACCCATCCTCACCCTTGTAGGAGATGCGCTTCGACGCCTTCGCGGTCGACCTGGTCGGTGCCCCGTCTCCGGTCTCCTCCAGGTCCAGACGCCCCTGTGCCGGCGGCACGCGCTCCTGCAGGATGGAGCGGCGGGCAAGATCGGTCTGGGGTTGGGGCACCACCGGCGGCACCACGGGAACAGGCGCAGCTGCACCGGTCTGCACCGCCTGCTCCACTCGCTCCTTCAGGTTGCCCGTACCCAGGTTCACCGTGAAGACGTGGCTCCCCAGGACGGACTCGATCTGCTGCTTCAGCTGGGTGGTGCTGGCCAGCACCTCGTGGGTGCCAGAGAAGCCCCGGGTGAGGGCATCCTTGACCCCTTGCTCCACAGCCCCATAGTTGACCAGGACCGTGTGCGTTACCCCGTTCAGGGCGTTGGCCACACTGGCGTTCAACTTCCCCGGATCAACCGAGACTGGCACTTCCGGTCCAGTACGGGTACCTCCGCCCTTGCCGGACTTCTTCTCCAACTTCAGAAGGGCTTCCAGGTCGTCAGCCAGCGTGGCGCGAATCTTCAGCATCTTCTCGTCAATACGAGTGAAGATGGCACCAATGCCCGCGATTCCTCCCTTGGCTGCTTCATGCACCCGGGTCTTCAGGGAAGCCAGGGACTCGTCCGAGATGGACACAGCATGCTCACGAAGGGCTGCCGCCACACTGGCGTGGATTGCGTCGTAAGACGCAGCCAAATTGCCCTTATCGGTACGCACCAAGATCGTGAAGGGCTGCTCGAGCTCCTCCACCAGCTTGGCATGAAGCGTGGAGGTATTGACAGACAGCGAAATAGGGTGAGCAGCGGCTTGCCGCTGAATCTCTTCCCAGAATCCGCCCTTATTGAGGGTGATGGTGGCAGCCTGCTGAATCTCTTTCGGCAGACGCTCTCCCTCAACCTTCTGCGTCACCGTCATGGTGGCAGACAGGTTCTGAAGACCCAGGCGGGCAGCCTTGGTGATCTCCTCAGTAAGCAGGGTGGAGTTGAAGCCAACAGAATGCTGCTGACCAAGGGTCTTGCTGACAGCCTCACCAAGGCTGGTCGTGACCCCTGCCCAGTCAGCAGCCTCCAGCTTGGTGCCCTTGACTGCCTGCTTTACCTGCTCCTGCAGGTTCTCCCCGGCCGCCTTGGAGAGCTTGGCACTGACGGAGACAACCCGATTGACGCCCCCGTCATCCCTCGCCTTGTTGATCTGGGCGTTGAACCTAGTCAGGTCCAGCTCAGGCTTCAGCACCATCCCGTTCAGGCGCGTGGTAGCCTCACCGATGCGAGTCTCAAACTCCTTCAGCTTCCTGTCCGCCGGGGAAGAGTCAAGGTCGATGACAAGGGCTGCAGTCGGGTTGACGGCGTCAGCGGACATGGTTATTCCTTCTACGTGGATCTGGCCTTCTTCATCTGCTCATGCAGATGTTTCAGCTCAACAAGATCGAGACGCTTCATCAGTCGGATGTACTTCATCCGCGTCTCTGAATCCTTCACCCCTGATGAGTCGAGGATTGCGTTCACTTCCGAGATCTGTACAGGCTTTGGGCCTACCTGGTCCCACAAACGCGAACCGCTCAGCAGGCGATAAGTCGTCAGGTACCTGACGCAATCGCCTCTGAGCGGTGGCTTTGAGGAGAGGGAGGGGTGTAGTTTGCCGTGGTCTTCGTAATAGGCCCTGGCCAGAGCTTCCCCCGCCCCGTTACCCCACTGGAGTTCCCAGGTCAGGTAGGCCGTCAGCCATTTCCCTGGGCTTGCTCCAGCTTCAGCTGAAATGCCGCACGCTCCTCGGCCAAGCGAATCACCAGGGTGCGGAAATCACCGTGGCCCAGCACCATGCGGGCATTGGCCTTGGTGTACGGCAGGTCCTGGCCCTTGTACTTGACGTTCTGCCAGCCCAACAAGATTGAGTCGGCCAAGGCCCCGATCATGATCTCCTTGCTCTTCGCTTCGGAGGCTTCACCACCCATGTCGAGCAGTTGGCGGTTTTCCTCGTAGGCAGCCGTCAGTGACCGGGCATAGCGCAGGTTGTTCATGCGGGCAATGACCAGCTTGGTGCCGTCTCCGATGTCACGCTCGACACCGTTGATCTCTGCTTGCTCGTCCGTCGCGTAGGCGGTGAAAAGGTCGATGGCCATGGTTGGTACTCAGTGGTAGGGAGGGATTGGGGCTCTATGGCCCCACTTCATCAGGCGCCGACTCGGTAGATGACGGCGGTCTGCTGATACGTGTCGGACGTGGCAGAGTTGTCCATGATGGCCTGCCAGTCGACCGACAGCATCAAGTCTTGATCCAGGCCACCAGCGTTCACCTTGGCAGCCGAGTACTTGATGCGCGGGAAGTAATACACGTAGCCGTTGCCGTCCGGGTCGAGCACCGGAACAGCCAGGGACGACTGCGTGTTGTTGATAAACTTGTTGTAGTGCGTCGCGTCGGCGAAGTACATCTCCATCTTGCCGGTGGCATCGAAGGAGCCCACGCCAACACCGGCGTTGCCGAATACACCCACGGCCTCCTGAGCACGCAGGGCGTTGCTGATCGACAGGTCGCACGACTTGATGTAGGTGACTGCCGAAACGGCCGCACCACCCTCATACACGTCCACCACACCCCGCACGGCGTTGGCCGGCGTGTAGGTCGAGGCCGCCACCGGGGTACCCATGTTGGTGGTGGCGTTCAGGGTCATGGTCTTGCCCATGAAATCCATCGAACCCGTCACCAGTGCGCCTGCAGCCAGCTTCAGGTCCATCTTCGACGGAACCATGCCGGTGTACAGGCGGTACTGACCAATGTCGCCATGGCCCACTTCCAGCGAGAACGCCTTCATCACGCTGGCGTTGGCCATGCGGCTGGACGACACCGAGGCGCCAGCCAGGCTGGTACCACCGATCGTGGTGTTGATCGCTGTGGCGGTGTCCAGGGTGATGACGGTGGACGTCGGTGCCGTGGTCAGAGACACGCGCAGCGGGCGGGAGTTGAAGTAGTCCTTCACCGCCTGGGTTGCGCCGGCTGCCGGCCTCAGCATGAACCACTGACCCTTCTTCAGGGTCGTGAAGGCGTCGTTGCCGGTGGGCGCTGCCCCCGCGGTGATGGTCGTCGACGTCAGGGTCAGCGTGGCAATGGCCGCCGACACCCCGTTCGTGCCATAGGCGGTGTAGCTGTTCTGGAACACGCCCTCGACCAGGGGGTCCAGGTCACGATAGACGTGTTCGAACTGGATGCCGCCCTGGGCACTCGCACCCACCAGCACCAGATCAGTGACCTGGCGATCGGAACGGATGGCCTTGGACTTCTCAGTCTTGATCTGGAAGTCCAGCGACTCGCCAGTCAGGTTCACCAGCGTGCCGTTGCCGGCCTGAACCACACCGTAATTGGCCGGGTAGATGCCCTCCAGCTTGTAGCCGAGAGCGGTGCGATTGGAAGAGCCAAGAGTCGGCATGATGTTTCCCTTTCGTCAGGACTGTCACTTGAGGGTGAGTGCGCCGGCCCGGGGCCGGCAGAGCCAACTCAGGTCATTCCTTTTGGCCCACTGTGTCATTTGCGATTGTAGCTGTGCCCGTGGATTTCACGTATCAGCGTAGTAGCTCAAGGTCAAGTCTCGCCGGTACCAGCCCTCCACCGGGGGCCCGGAGGGGGCGAGCCGGGTGTTCTGGAACTGGGTCCCAGCCAGAAACCGGTACCGGAAGTGGTCGGCCAGCCAACCCAGCGTGGCCAGACAGCTGCGCGTTCCCAGCCCCTCCCGGCAGTAGAAGGTGGCGTGCACCGCCCCGTGCACTCTCGTGCGGGGATTCACGAGGGCAAGGGAGGCCTGCGTATCCTCCCCATCCTCCACCTCCAGGTGCAGGAAGCTCTCGGGCGGGTTGTTCCAGTCGAAGGGCTGGTTGTCGAAGACCAGCTCCAGCGTGGGGAACTGTCCCCTCAGGTCAGCCAGCAGGACAGCCACCAGGGCGTCCCGGCGTGCCAGTGCATCAGCCATGACCCCCTCCTCCGATCTTCAGTGAGGCCAGCTGGCCAGCCGAGCGCCGATTGACACCGGCGGCATACCGCGACTCGATTGAGGCCAGGGTGCGCGCCACCGCGGGATGGCTGCGCATGTTGACGAAGCGCAGGCGGATGTCGCCACGCTCGGCCGCTGCAGCGTAGAAACCCTCTCCGTGGTTGGCGCCGTTGGCCAAGTAGACCCGGTCGCCCAGCTTGAACTTCAGCTCCTGGCCGGCGCTGGCCGTGTTGGCGATCAGGATGGCCTGGGAGTCTCCGGCCTGACGGGGACCCGCCCCAGGGGTCGGTACGGGTACCAGCTTCGAACGATCCACCACGTTCGGTGAGTTCACGTTGTAGGTCCAGCTGGCCACCAGCCGGCCCGAATACTGGGGAGACCGGTGCAGCACGCCGTTCCACGTGGTCACGGTGATGCCGCGGGCAACGTGGTCCAGCCGGCGGCGCAGAGCCCCCAGGGCGGTGTCCAGTCCCCTCCACTTCACCGTCTCAACCATGACGCACGGCGCGGCAGAGCCACACCCCCTCGAAGGCCTGCACGCTGGCAAGTTGGTAGGTGCCCGTTGTGAGCGTCACGCGCATGCCGGGCTTGGCCGTCAGGGCAGACTGGGCGACCACGAGCTGCACATCAGTGGGGCCGAACTCGGGGGCCGACTTCGTGCCATAGACGAACAGGGACTGCCAGCGCAGGCGTAGCAGGGTGACCTGCTGGCTACCCGTTGAAGTCTCGGTCACAGGGTCATAGGCACCACCAAACACGGTGGCCACTTCCATCACCGGATTGGGCTGCTCGTCCGACAGACAGATGCGGAAGCCCGCCGGGCTCTCCTCGATCACCTGCCGAACCAGGAAACGGTGGGGGCCCACAGTGACCAGGTGGCCAGCCACCACGGGTTCACCGGCTGCGAACGTGACGTGGACCTGCTCAGGCAGAGCCGAGCTCTGGTCAACGAAGGCCAAGTTCTTCACCCAGTCCCGATTGCAGTAGGCGCGGAAACCGGCAGAACCCAGGCAGGCCTCGGCCAGGGTCTGGACCTGGGCGTCAAGGATGGCCTCCTGCACCACGTAGCCCACGCGCACAGTGCGCCCACGGAACTGGTCGGGGGTGCCATGACCAAGCAGGTACCGGCGCCCTGCGCCCACCACCGCCCGCCGGGCGGGGATGGTCACGCTCTCGGCCACGGACAAGGTCCGGCGCTCGGACATCACCGCATCGCGTTTGGCCTCGTCCCAGGGCATCAACTGCCCCCTGAAAACGGCTTGACCGGAGTAGGCGTCGGTGAACGCCGTCCGGTCGAACGTCTTGGCCGCCAGGGAAAGCTTCATGTCAAGCTCCCGTCACCGGGTCCACAGCTGGGGTCACCACGAGCAGATAGGAGGGGAGAGAAGCAACCGAGGCAGACGCCGTCTTCACCACCTTGTAGGCGGTGGAGAGGCGGGCCTGGTTGACAGCGAACTGATCGCGCACCATGGCGATGGTGTCGGCGTAGGGATTGCTTGCGAAACGGACGACGGACGCTTTGCTGTCGGTGATCTCCTTGGGGGAGAACAGCGGAAGGCCGGTCGTCAACTGCCGAGCGATTGAGAAGGTGATGAACAGCTGGGCTGCCTTCAGCATCCACGTCTCGTCGTCCGTCCGCAGGCCGGAGTCCTTGTCACGGACCACCTCGAGATCGGCCGGTAGGCTTGGGCCGATGTCCCGCAATTCCGCCTCGAGGGTCAGGGCATACACCGGCAGGGAGATCGTGGCGTCTTCCAGCTCTTCATCAGACACGCCCAGAACGGCACGAATGTCATCCGGCGAGGTGTAGCCCCAGGGGTCCATGACGACTCCTCAGCGCATCAGGCGCTGAACTCCTTCAACTTGCCGTGCTCGATCTGGAAGTCCATCCAGCCCGTGCGGTGCGAGGGGGTAGGCACACCGGTGGTGAACCGGACGCCAGAGACAGGGTCGACCAGGTCGCCGAACACGGCGACGTACCGGGCCGGGGTGTCCACGGCCTCGTCGATCACCGTTGTGGTGTCCACTACATCATTGACCATCGGCAGCGTGTCCACTGCCTCATCGAGTACCAGGGGTGTGGTCTCACTGACCATCGGCAGCGTGTCCACTGCCTCATCGAGTACCAAGGGTGTGGTCTCACTGACCTTGGTGGCGGGGGCTGCAGCAGGCTTCTTCGTGGTGGGCGTGGTCATGGGTTTCCTCGTCACGAAAAGGCCCGCGTGTGCGGGCCTCCTCAGTTCAGCTCAGCCGATCAGACCGTCAGGCTGAGGCCGCTCCAGGCATCGTCGAACAGCCGGGAGGCCGTCTCGCCCTGGTCGAAGCGCAGCTTCGTGGAGCGGCGGATCGCGTACTGCTCCGCGCCCTGGTAATCCAGAACCGAGCTGGTGACGTGGTGGACGCCGTACCGAGTGTCGAGGCCCAGAATCATGCCGGCCGGCCAGCGCGGGTCGTCGATGATGAACATGTCGACCTGGTCGGGCCACATCGGGTTCAGCACGCGCTCGAGGGTGTCGATGCGCTGGGAGGTACCGTTGTCCCCCTGCACGGTCGGGCGACCTTCACGATTCTGGATGGACAGTGCGCCGTCGAGGTCGGTGATCACGTAGTTGATCGTGCGCACCTTCGAACGGTTGTACAGGAACTTCACCCAGGCCTTCTGGGTCAGCTTGCCCGCAGCGGTGATGGCGCTGTCGAAGCTCTGCGCCGTGCGGACCACCGACTCCAGCGTGCCCGCCGAGTTCTTCACCTGGACGGAGGCCAAGGCCGCCATGTCCATGTCGGTGTCGCCGTTCAGGAAGCTGTAGATGAAGTTGTACACGCGCTCGATGCCTGCCTGCTGTGCCCGGCGAGCAAAGCCAGTCATCAGGAAGTCCAGACCCAAGGCCTTGGCAGCCTGGTCCGAATACTCCACACCGATCGAGTCGGAGGGGATGCGGTAGATCTTGGACGACACCGTGCCGGTGACCATCACACGCGGCTCGGAGAGCTGCGAGACGTGGGCGCCGCGGGGCTTCTCGGCCTCGTCGTACTTGATCAGCGGGCGTTCGTAGGTGTCACCCGGGATCACGTCGCGCACGGCCACCATGCGGTTGTACGCGCCCAGGATGGACGAGTCGTCCACCCGCAGGGCCTGCTCCATCACCGACAGGGCATAGACGGGGAAGAAGACGCGGGGACCAAGGTCGATGTCCCGGGTGATGGCACTGGCCTCCACCGGCGGGTTCAGGATCTGGGCCATGGTCGACGGGCGGATGTCGAAGCGACGGTCGCGCCCCATCACGAAGCCCATCTGGTCGGCCAGCTGCTCACAGACCGTGCCCTGGGCTTCGGTGGTGTTCACCAGCCGGTTCAGGTAGGCCTGGGCCGTCAGGCCCGAGTGCTGGATGTTCGAGAACAGGCCGGGCTGCAGGACGCTGCCCAGGTCCTGCCTGCTGCCATCAGTGGCAATCACAACTGCGGTCATGGTTCAGGTCCCCTTTCAGATGCGCTTGAGCAGGACGGTCGTGCCGGCGGCGCCGGTTCCGCCCAACAGAGAGGCCACGCGCAGACGGAACAGGCCCGCCTTCGCCACGGCCTGGTCAGCAGCCTTGGCCACCTGCATGTAGCCGCCCAGAGCGGTACCCAGGGCGACAGCGGTGCCGGCCACCACGTAGTCGCCCACAGCGACAGTGGCACCGGTGACGGTCGCGCGCTTCAGGCCCTTCTCGACGATGCTGCCCAGCTGGTAGCCGTCATAGGTCGGGCCGCTCGACAGAGCAATGACCCAACCTTCGATTTCGTCACCGGCGGCGCACAGGACATAGTCCGAGTCGCCACCCAGCTTCACCGGCTTGCCCTTGTCGGCATCGGTGAAACGGGTACCTGCAGAGCTTCCACCCAGGCGGACCGTCAGGACCTCCTGCGAGTGGATCGTTTCGTCCAAGAGGAACTTGGCCATGATTCACCTCACTTGAGATTGGTGGCCGCCCGGCGTGCAGCAGCGAAGGTTGACACCGCCGCAGTCGGTGCCTGGGCACCTTCCGTGGGCTGAGCGACGGCGGCAACACCGCCGGCGCGGAAAGCTTTCCTGAAGGACTCGGAGGCCTCGGCGTGCTCGGCCAGCAGCTGCTCGGCTGCCAGGGCGCCCGCCACGGCTCGCCCGCCCAGCGCCACGCGCATGCTGGACAGCGAGTCCCGTGCAATGCCCATCAGCGCCTCGTGCGTGGTGGTCATGGCGGTCACCTGGGCCTGCAGCTGCTTGAGCTGGGCACCCGACTCGGCCAGAGCCGTCTGGGTCTCACGCAGCTCCTTGCGCAGAAAGTCCACCACTGCGGCCTGACCAGAGTCCGCCTCGGTACCTGCAGCAGCCTGCTGCTCGGAGGCGGAAGTGGAAGCGTCATCCACGGGCGGCGTGGCAGCACCTTCAGCACCGGCCTCAGCGGAGGCGGGCCCACCTTTCCGGGTGGGGTCGGCGTCGGCAGAAGCAGGGTCTTGGGGTGCGGGGCCCGCCTGTCCAGGCTGCCCGGCACCGGCCATCACGGAGGCCAGCGGAGCACCTGCAGCCAGGGCGGCAATGTTTGCTTCGGTCAAGGCTCTCATGTCTTTCCCATTGCTCAGTGGTGTCACTCGTCTGTCGGCTGACATCATAGCACTGACCGACCCAATGAACCGGTCGTAGGTGGTGATGCTGTCCACCAGCCCCACCTGGACAGCCTGCTGGCCGAAGAACATCCGGCCCTGCCCCATGGTGTTGTCCGCCGTCTCGACATTCACCTTGCGGCGGTCGGCCACGTGGCTGATGAACACGTCGTAGGAGGCCTGCAGCTGCTCCTGTGCTTGCTGGATGCCTGCATCCGTGTGAGGCTCCATCGGGTGCATCAAGGCCTTGTACTTCCCGGCCCGCAGCACCGTCACACCGAGGCCGGCGTCCTTCATCGCCTTGCTCTGCTCGACGTAGGTGGCGATGATCCCAATGGAACCCACCGCGGACATACGAGCAGCGTGGACCTCCCGGGAGGACACCCCCAACCACAGCGCGGCCGAGGCCATGGTGTCGCCGGTGTAGGTGAGCACAGGCTTGACCCGCTGGTCGATCGACATGATCAGCTGAGAGGTGTCGTCCAGCCCTGCCACTGCCCCACCGCCCGACCCGATCACGTGCGCGATGGCCTGCACATCGGGGTGCTCAGCCGCGGCGATGAAGGCCCGGCGGATGTCGGCGTAGGTAGTGATCCCGAAGTACCGGGCCAGGGAGCTGTCGATGTTCATCAACGGCCCCTTGGTCGTGATGACCCCCACATTGCCCTGGATGTCCAGGTTGTAGGGCAGCTCCTCCTCAGGATCCTGGGCAGGGAACGTCACGCCGGCCCGGATGTCCGCTTCCATCCGCTCCAGGGCGGCCTGCGCCTGCGCGTAGGAGCTGTCGCTCCCCGCCCAGGCCGTCTCAAACATCATCGGCATGATCTTGTTCCTCTGTCGCAACTGCGGCGATTATCCGCCAACGGTCTGCTTCGGCTTCCCCTGCCCGCCCTTCGGCGCCTGGGGTGCGTCGGATTTCAGGTTCTGGTTCAGTGTCGAGCCACTGTTGGTGGCCCCGTTGTACCCGTCACCTGCTGCCTGCACAGTGCCCGCCCCCACCCTGAACATCGTCCCGGACAGCGGCTTGTAGCCGGCCGGCGGCAGTGAACCCGTCAGCATCACGGAAGCCATCTCGTCGGTGATCAGGCCAAGGCTCAGCTGGTCGAGGATCCGGCTCTGCCTCATCGTGCGGAACGACTCCAGCTCATCTTCCGGACGCAGATTGATGGGGTTGAAAGCGAACGAGACATAAACGTCATGACCGTACAGGCGTACCCCGAGAGTCAGCATCTTGCTGAGCATCTCGTTGATCTTCTCCTGCACCGCCCCTTCCACATACTTAACGAACAGCACCACCTCGGTGCTGGCCACGTTGGAAGTACCACTGGCATGACCAAGGGCGGTGGGCAGCACCTTGGCACCCGTGGCCATCTTGGCGTCGGCCATGCCCTGGATCACCTTGTACTCGTTGCTGAGGTTGGTGTTCCCGTGGTCGACAACGTCAATGCCGACAGAGTCAAACAGGACCAAAGCCTCCTCAGGCTTCAGTCCATTGATCTGCTGGCCAAGGGCTGCAATCACCTCGTTCCGGTACCCGACCAGCTTCGCAGAATCCGTAAGGTACTCCGGCGGGATGGTCTTGACGAACCTCTCCTCGTTGATGGTCACCACTACTCGCGGATGGATGGCCTTCTTCACGATGCGGCGCACATCCTGCATGAAGTCGGCACTAAACAGAACGGCCTGCTGGGCCGGCTCCAATGGAGACACCGGGTAGGCTTGGCTGGCGTCCTGGTCCAGGTAGATCATGAAGAACGTGGGAACATCCAGCGGGATTTTTTCCCCTCCAACCTGTTGTTCCGGGATGCGCCTCTTTCCGTCCGCAGACGGGTAGAACTTGATCTGGTTGACGCTCACCGGCTGAATCTTGTCCGGCAGCCGCGCCTTGTTGAGTACCAGCTCACCAGCCAGAGCACCCTCTATCAGGATCTCCCTTGTCCAGGTCTCACACACCGAGCGCAATGACTGGGAGTCGTCATACCCGATTGTCGGGTCCGTCATCACGTTCAACCACGTGAGCATCTGGTGCAGCGTGGCCGTCGCTTCCGGGTTGATCGTCTTGTTCCAGTTGTGGGCCGTAGCCGTCCAGCCCGAGGTGATCGCCACCCGGGCATAGATCGAGACAGCAGCCGACAAGTCGGGAGAACCCCGGACCATGTCACGGATGACAGCACTTGTCGACGCCCCAGTTCGAAACTCCGTCAGGTCCTTGTTGACCATCTGGCGGTCGACCAGTGGCAGCGGAGACTTCGTGTTCGGCTTGGCCGTGGTGAGGTAGGAAGGCAGCACGGTCTGGCCGGGCTTCACCTTCGGTGCGGGGACTTTCTGTCCAGTGGACACCGCGGCCCAGAGTCGGTCAAGGATGCTCATGTTCTCAGTCCTGTGTGCTGGGGCGGGGCGGGTAGATGAGTGTACCTAAGGCTGGTCAATCACCACCGGCAGGGGATTGGAATCAGGCCAGGACGAAGCCGTTGTCCACAGTGATGGTCGACGATATGCCCCGGCCGACATGGATGAAGCCGCCCGGATAGGTGAAGTCGGGCGGCGCGGCGATCATTAGATG
>JACCEA010120162.1_pt1 | contig 21687 bp, 18 predicted proteins | sample 7449851 | NCBI WGS metagenome assembly JACCEA01 (sample SAMN15323453, study PRJNA562643) | freshwater metagenome | isolation source: river surface water | place: USA:Blue River Watershed | collected 2017-08-18 | reverse complement strand
GTATTAGCTTCTTGCAAGGAAATGGCGCGCGCGCTTTGCCAACCATTGAAATTTGATATTCCTACATACCTGGCTCGACCTGAAGAGTAAGCCCAATCAAGTGCTGATAACGCATCTTCCAATTGTGCGCTTTCTTGCCAATTCGCGTCCCAACTTTGAATCATCCAAATATCTATATAACTAGTACCGAGACGTGTTAGTGATTTATCTAAAGAACTCATCAATGCGGTTCGCGAATTATCGGTGGCCAAATTTCCGTCGACATAGGTCGAACCAGCCTTCGTTGAGATAACTACATCCTCACGTTTGAAAAGGGTGCCGATGAGACCGCCAATAACGCGTTCTGCATCCCCATCGCCATAATGGCTAGCGGAATCAATGAAGTTTCCGCCCGCCTCCATAAATGCGCGGGCCTGATCTGCTGCCTCGTGGGTATCCGTATCTCGACCCCAAGTCATCGTGCCGAGTCCGAGGCGAGATAGCGCTAGCCCTGATTTGCCCGCACGACGAAGTTCCATGGCGGTCACCTTAGCAAGACGCAAATGAAAATTGCAGATAACCTTTCAACATGACACGGATACTTTTACTGCGGCATGCACATTCGGTTGCAAACGCAAAAGGTATTTTGGCCGGTAGATCTTCGGGTATTGAACTCTCCGATAAGGGTAAAGCTCAAGCGGTTGAATTGGTCGACAGACTCAAAGGAATAGATTTTTCAGAAATTCGGATTAGTCCGATGGAACGATGCGCGCAAACTGTTGCGCCTCTGATCCAGCAATTACCTACGAAAACTTCCTCAAACCGATCGATCGTCAGCGAAGAAGATTTAATCGAAGTGGACTACGGCAAATGGACAGGCAAAAAGCTCTCCGTACTTTCAAAAGATAAATCGTGGAAAATTGTTCAGAACACCCCAAGTGCTATGTATTTCCCAGGCGGTGAAGGTCTACTAGATGTGCAAGCTCGAGGGATGCGCGCACTGAATTCGATCGCAAATAGTCGCGGTGCCTTGCCAAAAATGTTGGTTAGCCATGGTGATGTCATAAAAGCCATTGTTGCCGGTGTATTGGGAGCTCACTTAGATCATTTTCAGAAAATCGTAATCGATCCTGCCTCAATTACCGTTTTAGATTTCAACGGTAGTGATTATCGAGTTCTAACACTGAATAATACGAGCGCTCCTGTAACTGATTTTCTAGCGGGAAGTAATAAGACAGGAAAGAGCTTTGCCGCCCTAGTAGGCGGCGGAGCAGGGCGGTCTGTTAAGAAATGAGTGGTCAACTCTTTCTCTTCGATCCGGCTGAACGGTTTGTAGTTGGAACTGTAGGCGTACCTGGTGAGCGCACCTTCTTCTTGCAGGCTAGAACTGGTTCCCGGTTAATGTCTGTCTCTCTGGAAAAAACTCAAGTAGCGGCTCTTGCTGATCGCATCCAACAGATAATTCGTGAAGTTAGATCCTCCGAACCACTCACACTTTTTGAACGAGTGGCGCGCGATGACCAGCCGCTAGAAACACCAATCGATGAAGAGTTTCGAGTCGGTGTAATTGGGATTGCTTATCTTTCCGACAGAAAGATGATCGAAATTGACCTGCAGGCGATCGCCGATAGCCAATCTCCTGAAGAAGATGAATTACTGATGGAGATTTCTGATAGCCAAGATATTTTGCGAGTTTGTATCTCACTAGGTTACGCAGAAAGTTTTGTAAAACGGGCGATAGCAGTCGTGGGCGCAGGGCGCGCACCTTGCCCATTCTGTGGAGCGCCCATCGATCCAAATGGCCATCTCTGTCCGAGAGCTAATGGATATCGTCGATGAGCAACTTTCCTGGAGTAGATACCGAAGAAATCGAAGGTTATCTTCACGATTTAAGTCACGGAGTACTTTCCGTTTCAGGACGTCTCGTGGATGCCTCAAATGCAACTCTATACGCCAATTGCGAAGTCAAGGAACGATCACTGACTTGTATCTATAAACCGATTGCAGGAGAACGTCCATTGTGGGATTTTCCGGACGGAACTCTGGCTAATCGTGAGTACTTAACATTTTTATTTAGCCATTGGTTAGGTCTTCACCTTGTTCCACCAACAGTTCTAAGGGATGGCCCATACGGCACTGGAATGGTTCAACTCTGGATTGATATTGATGAGGGCGTAGATTTGATGGAGTTCTTTAAAGAAGACCATCCCGAGTTAAGAAAGATCGCCCTTCTAGATTTAATAACCAATAACACTGATCGGAAGATAGGCCACTTGATTCCAACAACAGAGGGCCGCGTCTATGGTTGTGACCATGGCGTTACATTTCATGTAGAAGATAAGTTGCGTACCGTGCTTTGGCAATGGTCATTGAAGCCCTTCACAACAGAAGAAATCGAAATTCTTACCTTGGCCAAGATGCTAATTGCAACTGAAAAACGTGATGTTATTTTGGGACTCATCGAAGAGGAAGAAGTCCTTGCGACTATCTCTCGAATTGATCGAGCTCTTAGTGAAGGTGTATTCCCCGAACCTAGCCAGGATTGGCCAGCGGTTCCTTGGCCACCGTTCTAAGATGACGCCATGAAGGCCTGGTCTGATCTCTACGTTCCGCCGTTAGATCCTCGTTTTGAAGTTGGCGCACTTTCAGTTCATGACACTGCAACCAACTCGATTAAAGCGCTGACAGAAAAACCGGTCTACCGAATCTACGTCTGTGGAATCACTCCTTATGATGCGACGCATCTTGGACATGCCAATACTTACTTGGCTTTCGATTTGATCAATCGTTATCTGCGCGCAACAGGTGCGGAGGTTAAATTCGTCGAAAACATTACTGATATCGATGATCCACTTTTGGAACGCGCTAACCGCGATGGCGTTGACTGGAAAGATCTGGCTCATTCGCAGATTGAGTTATTTAAATCGGATATGGTCGCACTTCACGTAATTCCACCAGCGCATTACATAGGGGCTGTTGAAGCGATTCCAGAAGTAATCTCTGCAATCAAGGCGTTGCAACAGAAGTCGACTGTTTACCACGTTGATCAAGATCTCTACTTTGAAGTAAAGAGTGACTCTGATTTTGGAAAACGTTCCAACTTGAGCGAAGCCAATATGTTGGAAATCTTTTCGCAACGCGGGGGAGACCCAGGCAGAAAAGGTAAGAAAGATCCGCTAGACGCTCTTCTTTGGCTAGCACAACGTCCCAACGAACCTGGATGGCCAAGTGAATTTGGAACAGGAAGACCTGGTTGGCATATCGAATGTTGCGCGATTGCGCTTAACTATCTCGACATTGCGCCAGATGAAGTCACATCGATTGATATTCAGGGCGGTGGGAGCGATTTAATTTTTCCTCACCACGAAATGTCCTCTGCCCAATCGAAGATGATCAACGGTCGAGAGTTTGCAACGCATTATGTTCATGCAGGAATGATTGGTCTAGATGGCGAGAAGATGAGCAAGTCCAAGGGTAATTTGGTCTTGGTATCTAACCTATTAAAGCAAGGCCACGAAGCGATGGCGGTTCGCTTAGCGTTGATTAGCCACCACTATCGAAGTGACCATATGTGGGATCAATCTGATCTCGACTCAGCGAAGAAACTTTTGGATGATTTAAGAGTTGCACTATCTCGCATGGAAGTTGCGCCTACGAGTCCGGTGATTTCCGAAATAATCGCGGCGCTATCCGATGATCTCGATACACCGACGGTTATCGGAATACTTCGTAATTGGTTGGAGGCGACTAATCGCGGAGAGGTTGGTGGAAGCGCCGGAGAACTTTCTAGAGCGCTAGATACTTTCCTGGGGATTGCTTTTTAACTTCCCTCTTGTCGCCTTAAAAATCTCTCTAGTTCTCGAGCGATCTCATCTCCGGATACATCAGAAAAAGCGGCAGTATCTTTGCTTTCTTCTAGCGCTTTAACGTAATCACCGATCTCGCTATCTTCTTGGGTGAGTTCGTCGACCTCTTTCTCCCACTCTCTCGCGTGATCAGCTAATTCTCCAAGAGGAAGATCGATCTCCAAGAAATCTTCTAGCGCATTGATGAGGGCAAGGGTTGCCTTTGGTGACGGTGAACTACTCGCGTAATGCGGAACTGCGGCCCATAGCGACACTGCATCTATGCCGCGACGCAAGCAAGCATCTTGTATGACTCCCAGAATTCCGGTCGGACCTTCGTATCGACTTACTTCTACACCCAAACGTTTGGCAATATCTGGATGCGCACCTGATCCAGTGACTGTTATTGGTCGACTATGCGGTGCATCAGCGAGCATTGATCCCAAGGTAACGATGATGGAAATTTCTAAATCATCTGCCAGATCGAGTAACTGGTGGGTGAAGGTACGCCATTTCATTGAAGGTTCGACGCCACGAACTATTACAAAATCGTTCTCAAATTGTGGCGTAACCAATCCGAAAACCTGTGTTCCAGGCCAGATGAGAGATCGAATTAATGATCCGTCGATCTCAATCATTGGTCGATTAACTTGGAAATCATAAAACTCTTCAGAATCAACATCGGCGATCAATTCAGGAATCAGATCGGATTCTTGTGGCCCTTCAAGATCTGTTGTTTCACTCCAAATGCCTAAGAGGTGAGAGACCGCACCCGTGGCTGCTTCAGCCGCATCGTTCCATCCAGAGAATGCGATAACCATGATTGGGTCACGAAGCGCTGGAATCTTATGAATCTCCACATCGAGCACCTTACGGTAACCTCTGCCACGTGACGAGTCCTAACCGCAATAGACCTGCAGGGCTCCTTCGTCGGGCGTTGGCCTCACGCACAGTAATCGCAGATGGCGCGATGGGCACGATGCTTCAGGCTGCGGATCCGACGCTCGAGGATTTCCAGGGCCATGAAGGTTGCAACGAAATTCTCAACGTCTCGCGCCCCGACATTGTTCGAAGTGTTCATGATTTATATCTAGCAGCTGGCGTTGATGCAATCGAGACAAATACCTTCGGTGCAAACTGGGCCAACCTTGCAGAGTATGGAATTGAAGATCGCATTTACGAATTAGCTTATGCCGGTGCTGTAATCGCTCGTGAGGCCGCCGATGCTGCAAGTACTCCAGAGAAACCTCGCTTTGTCTTGGGCTCACTCGGTCCCGGAACCAAATTGCCTTCGCTCGGACACACTACTTATCAAAAGCTAAAAGAGGCTTACTACACAGCAGCCAAAGGATTATTGGATGCAAAATCAGATGCGCTTCTTGTCGAAACAACGCAGGATTTGCTTCAAGCCAAAGCGGCGGTAAACGGTTGTCGCCAGGCCATTGAAGAAGTTGATTTCGATGTCGTATTAATTGCACAAGTAACTGTTGAAACAACGGGAACGATGCTTCTCGGATCTGAAATTGGTGCAGCGTTAAATGCACTTGAACCACTTGAGATCGATTTGATCGGACTCAATTGCGCAACTGGTCCTGCCGAAATGTCAGAACACTTGCGTTATTTATCCAAGTTCGCCAATTGTGCGATATCAGTCATGCCCAATGCCGGCCTTCCAATTCTTGGAGCCAATGGTGCGGAATATCCACTCGGACCAAAGGAACTGGCAGACGCTTTGGAAACCTTCGTTGGTGATTATGGGATTGGCTTAATCGGCGGATGTTGCGGAACTACACCAGAACACCTTGCCGCGGTTGTCGAGAAGATGTCAGGAAAACCATTTAAGGAACGCGGCGCAGCGCTAGACCCTGGCGCTTCATCGCTCTATCAGTACGTGCCATTTCGTCAGGACAACACTTACTTAGCAATTGGCGAGCGAACAAACGCAAACGGATCCCGCGCCTTTCGTGATGCGCTAGTTGCCGAGGATTGGGAGAAGTGTGTTGAAATAGCACGCGACCAAATTCGCGATGGTGCCCACATGCTCGATCTATCCGTGGATTATGTTGGTCGCGATGGTGCAAAAGATATGTACGAGATTGCGTCTCGCTTCGCTACCGCATCTACTCTTCCGATCGTTCTTGATTCAACTGAACCAAACGTTCTTAAGGCGGGCCTAGAAGCCCTTGGCGGTCGCAGCGTTATTAACTCCGTTAATTACGAAGATGGCGATGGACCAACTTCTAGATTTGCACGAATTATGCCTTTGGTACAAGAGCATGGCGCTGCAGTTGTTGCCTTAACGATTGATGAAGAAGGACAAGCCCGCACCGCCGAATGGAAGCTTCGTGTAGCGCGCCGTTTGATTAAAGATTTAACATCAAATTGGCAGATGAAAACTGGTGATATCTTGATCGATTGCTTAACTTTCCCAATCGCCACCGGTCAAGAGGAAACTCGTCGTGATGGCATTGATACCATCGAAGCGATCAGAACGCTCAAGCGTGAATATCCTGATGTTCAGACGACTCTCGGAGTTTCTAACGTTTCATTTGGACTAAATCCTGCAGCAAGAGTAGTGCTGAACTCCGTCTTCCTGCATGAATGCGTTGCAGCTGGTCTTGATTCTGCGATCGTTCACCCATCAAAGATCACACCGCTTGCTCGAATCGAAGAACGCCACAAAGAAGTAGCGCTCGATCTCGTATATGACCGACGTAAATACGATGGTGACACCTGTATTTACGACCCGCTTACTGAATTTTTGCAGCTCTTTGAAGGTGTCGAACTCGCAGCTTCACGCAATGTGCGCGCCTCCGAACTGGCGGCGCTTCCACTAACCGAGCGTTTGCAACGACGGATTATTGATGGCGAAAAAGTCGGATTAAGCGAAGACCTAGACACGGCGATGCAAGAAGGAATCAAGCCGCTAACGATAATTAACGACTATTTACTTGAAGGCATGAAGGTCGTTGGCGAACTCTTCGGTAAAGGCGAAATGCAACTTCCTTTCGTTCTGCAAAGCGCGGAAGTAATGAAAACCGCTGTTGCGTATCTCGAACCGCATATGGAAAAGACCGATGACGAAGGTCGCGGCACGATGCTGCTTGCAACTGTTAAAGGCGATGTCCACGATATCGGCAAGAACTTAGTTGACATCATCCTTAGCAATAACGGCTACACCGTGGTGAATATCGGTATTAAACAAACAATCAATCAGATTATTGATGCAGCACAAGAATCAAATGCTGACGCGATCGGCATGAGTGGGTTGCTCGTTAAATCGACTGTCATCATGAAAGAGAATCTTGAAGAGTTGACCAATCGCGGTCTGGCAGAAAAGTGGCCAGTTGTTCTTGGGGGAGCAGCGTTAACCCGCGCATTCGTTGAACAAGATCTCGCGGCAATGTTCCCGGGTGAAGTTAGATATGCACGCGATGCCTTTGAAGGCTTACGTTTGATGGATTCAATTATGGCTGTTAAACGTGGAGTTCCTGGTGCAGAACTTCCAGCTCTACGTGAGCGAAAGGTTCCACTTCGTCCCAAGAAGGAAGAAGATCGCGTAATCGATACCAAGCGCAGCGATGTCGCACACGATATAGACATTCCAGCAGCACCATTCTTCGGTTCGCGAATTATTAAAGGTGTGCCTCTTGCTGATTACGTTGGCATGCTCGATGAGCGCGCCCTCTTTGTTGGTCAATGGGGCCTTAAGGGTGCTCGCGGCGAGTACGAAGCGATGGTTGAGAGCGAAGGGCGTCCCAGACTTCGCGCCCTGTTAAATCAAGTGCAATCTAAGGGTTGGCTAAATGCAGCGGTTGTTTACGGATACTTCCCATGTGTAAGCGATGGAAATGATTTAGTAATTTTGCATCACGAAGGGCCAGATAAAGGTAAAGAACGCACTCGCTTCTCATTTCCACGTCAGTCACGTGATCGACGCCTCTGCTTAAGCGATTTCTTTGCTCCAAAAGACTCCGGAAGAACAGATGTGGTTGCATTCCATGTCGTGACGATGGGTAGCGAGATCAGTAAGGCTGCTAACGAACTCTTCGCTGCAAATAACTATCGCGAATATTTAGAACTTCACGGCCTCTCAGTTCAACTAACCGAAGCCCTTGCCGAGCATTGGCATGCGCGCGTTAGAGAAGAATTCCATGTTCGTGGTGATGACGCTCCAGACCTTCAGGGAATCCTCGATCAGGGTTATCGTGGATCACGATATTCCTTCGGTTATCCAGCTTGCCCAGATATCGAGCAACAAGTTCAGTTGTGCGAACTGTTGGAACCGGGTCGTATTGGCGTTGAACTTTCAGAAGAGTTCCAATTGCACCCAGAGCAAAGCACCTCTGCAATCATCGTTCACCATCCTGAAGCGAAATACTTCAACGCAAATTGAGTTTCAAAGCAATCTTTTTTGATATGGACGGACTCTTTTTAGATTCCGAACCACAATGGCATGAAGCTGAAACTTTAATGATGCGCGAGAACGGTTATGACTGGAAGCCTGAAGACCAACTCCATTGTCTAGGCGGACCACTGCGCAGAGTCGCCGAGTACATGTCGGGATGTCTGGAAGATCGGAAGAGTCCTGCCGAATTAGAAGCAATGATTATTGCGGAAATGACCGATCGCCTCTCAAAAAAAGTTCCACTGATGCCCGGTGCGCTAGCGATATCGAAGGCGATAAATCAATCCGGAATCAAACAGGGTTTGGTTTCTGCAAGCCCTCGTCCCATCGTTGATGGCGTTTTGACAGGAATGTCTGAGAAATACTTTGATGTAACTGTTGCTGCGGGTGATATCGAACGAACCAAGCCTTTTCCAGATCCATATCTCCACGCGGCAAAGTTATTGGATGTCGATATTTCACAATGTTTGATCTTTGAAGATTCACCAACAGGAATCACAGCTGCAGTATCTAGTGGGGCTTTCGTTGTGGCCGTTCCACATTATGTAGAAGTGGAAGAACGGGCCCGACTCAAAGTTATCTCGTCCTTTGAAGATATTTCGGTGGCAGATTTAGAGAAGTGGTACGAACTTAACCAACGTGAGCTGGGCAGATAGCTTTAAAGAAACACCAGTCACAAAGTTTGGTTGGCCGCGGTCTAAATTCATTGAGTTCAATGGCGCGTAAAATGTCGGCCGCTATATCGAATAGCACTGTTTCAGTTTTGATTAGATCCTTCTCAGTGGGCGTACTTTTTACCATTCGCGAATCACCCATATAAATTAGTTGAAGCAGCTTCGGAATCACGCCATGGTTCTTCCAATACAACAAGGCGTACACCCGCAGTTGGAAAAGTGATTTCTCTTCCCAACCGGGTTTAGGCGATTTACCTGTTTTATAGTCAACGATTCGAACCTCACCCGTTGGAGCAACATCGAGGCGATCGACATATCCATGTAAATACAGTTCAGGCGATAAATCCATCTCAAGGTGAAGTTCGCGATAAGTTGGTTCGAATTTTGTAGGGTTCTCTAAAGTGAAGTAATTACCCAGCAGCTCTTCGGCCCGCTTGAACCACGCGCCTGAATCTAAAACCAACTTTTCGATCTCCGGCTTGGCCGCGATCTGTGCTCGCCAACGCTCTGGCAGCATCTGGGCTGCTTGAGTAATAGTTCGCTCAGATGGAGGAAGTTCAAAGAGATCTTCAAGAACGGTGTGAATTAAAGTTCCGCGTTCGGCATCGATACTTGGAGGTTCAGGAAGAAGGTCGATCGTTCGATATTTATATAACTGTGGACAATTGTTAAAGTCGTTGATTCGGCTGGGGGATAGTCTCAACTGGCTCACAATGAAGGAAGATACCCGCTTGGTCGACAATAACTGCGTTAGAGCCATTTGCCGCGAGCCTTTGCGCCTAAGATGCTCCCGTGGCTAAAGATCAGGAAACCGAAATGACGCAAGGCGCTAACCGCGGAAAATTTGTGGCAGGCGATCGCGTTCAATTAACTGATCAAAAAGGAAAGATTTACAGCATCACGATTACTCCCGGAAAAGAGTGGCACACTCATAAAGGTTGGATTGTTCATGATGATCTAATCGGATTGCCGGAAGGTTCGGTTGTAAGTACGAGCGCGGGGCTAAAGTTCACCGCCTTCATTCCGCTACTCACTGACTACGTTTTATCCATGCCCCGTGGCGCAACAATCGTCTATCCGAAAGATGCCGCTCTCATAGTCGGTTTTGCAGATATCTTTCCAGGCGCTCGAGTTCTGGAAGCCGGTGTCGGTAGCGGGGCGCTGACTCTTTCGCTCTTAAGGGCTGTAGGTCCAACCGGTTCAGTTCATTCAGTCGAACGGCGCGAAGAATTTGCCGCGAACGCAACTTCAAATATTAAAAATTACTTTGGTGGTCGTCCAAAAAACTGGTCACTTGCTATCGGTTCAGTTCAAGAACAAGAATTTGATCACGAATTTGATCGCGTAATCCTTGACATGCTCGCACCATGGGAATGTGTTGAAATGGCAGCACGCGTGCTACGTCCTGGCGGTGTATTCATGGCCTACGTTGCAACAACAACTCAACTTTCAGCTACTGCAGAAGCTTTGAAGGATGATGGCCACTTCACTGAACCTGAGAGCTTTGAAAGCATGGTTCGCGGATGGCATCACGAAGGACTAGCCGTACGTCCGCAACAACGCATGATCGGTCACACTGGTTTTCTGATCTTCTCTCGTCGTATGGCACCGGGCGTTGAAGTATTAGCGCGCAGACGACGTCCTGCGAAGGGCTCATACGGTGTCGCGGAAGACTGAGCGGTTAGTTAATTTAACGATCGCCCTGCTAGCCACTAAACGCTATATAACGAAGTCAGAAATCTTTCGAACCGTAGAAGGTTATGAAGGCAGCGCGGAAAGTAAAGAGCGCATGTTCGAGCGAGATAAAGACGACCTTCGCAATTTAGGTATTGAAATTGAAGTTGGTTCTTTCGATCCGCTATTTGAAGATGAAGCTGGTTACCGAATCAAGCCAGACAGTTACCAATTCCAACTCGGTGAGGTTTCGAGCCAAGAAATATCGCTCTTATCGTTAGCTGCCGAAGCATGGCGAGGGGCAGCGTTGGATGGTTCTGCCCTTACCGCTCTGCGGAAATTACACGCTATTGGCATTGAGTCGGATTTAGAGTCGATCCCTGAGTTAGCACCACATGCAAATATTGCAGATAAAAACTTACAGTTTGCGATCTCTGCGATAAACGCACGAAAGAAAATTTCCTTTCAATACTTAAGCGAAGATCTAGAAACCCAAGTGCGCAGGATTGCACCCTATGCTCTCGCCTCTGAGTATGGATACTGGTACTTGTATGGGCACGATATCGACAAGGACTCGTTGCGGAGCTTCCGTCTTGATCGTATTTCCAGCGATATAGAAGTGGATAGCAAGTCAGCTGCTTTCGAAATTCCGAGCGACTTTATTCTCAATGATCAGATGGGTGCATCGGGCAACGCTTCTGTTGCGCTCGTTTACCTAAGAACGGGCAGAGCTCTTTCGTTGCGCTCGGCCGGTAGAGAAATCTCTTCTGCTAAACCGGTTCCGGGTTGGAATTTATTTGAATTGAAGTACCGAGATTCCGAAAGATTGATCGAAGAGCTTCTTTGGTATGGAGATGATGTCGTTCTTCAATCACCAATTGATTTAAGAGAAGAGCTGATTCGTAGACTTCAGACTGGAGTCAAGAATTATGGCTAAGCAACAGAGTTCACCGATCGCCAAAGCGGCAAGGTTGCTCGATCTTGTTCCATATATTTCAACTCATCAAGGGGTCTCGGTTAAAGCTCTAGCCGCTGAATTTGGTGTCTCTGTCGATGAATTATTAGATGACTTGAATACCTTGTGGATGTGCGGATTGCCGGGATATACGCCACTGGAATTGATAGATCTCTCATTTGATTCTGGCTATGTTTCGATTCGGAATGCAGAAGTTCTGCAGAAGGTTCGCTTGCTTACAAAAGAGGAGTTGGTAGTAATTGCAGTTGGTCTAGACCTTCTAAAGGAATCTATTCCGCAAGATCGAAACGATCTGAAAGATGCGATTATTTCTCTTGCGGCAAAGATCAAAGCATTGATTGGAGATGTTGTCTCGGTTTCACCAAATGTTGATAGTGCACACAGGGCGTTGATTCTGCGCGCAATCAAGGAGCGCCGTGATCTAACAGTGAAGTACCACTCTCTTATTCGTGATGAGATATCTGAGCGTCAAATCACACCGATTGAGTTGGGTAACGATAATGGTTTGGAAACGCTCTTTGCCTACTGCTCCAAATCCAAATCTTTTCGCACTTTCAGGTTAGATAACTTTCTAGACGCGAAGATCGCTGAGGCGAGTGTTGAAATTGCAAATAATGAAAGTGCGTCCGAGCTTTACACTGCCAAGTTCCAGATCTCCGGAAGACTAAGAACGACCCTCGAGCGATTTAGATTCCCGCTTGCCCCAAATTCGATAGGAACAAAGGAATCGATTCAAGTAACTTCATTTAGCCAGGATTGGCTGGCTCGAAATTTCCTCAGCACCTTAGGAAATACCCTGATCGTGGACACTCCGGATCTGGCCAAGGCGGTAGGGGAGAAGGCTGCGGCTACCTTGGCTCTATATGAAAGCAAGGCTTTCTCTTTAATCTAAAAGCTGAGTTCACCCATGAATACGATATCTTTGGCGCATGCCATTTCTACGTGAACCTAGCCATATTCTCTTAGTTCTAATCGTCGTAGTCATTCTCTTCGGCGCTAAGCGCCTACCTGATTCTGCACGTTCACTTGGACGCTCACTACGAATCTTTAAGAGTGAGATGAAAGAGATGAAGAACGATGGCGATGAAAAGAAGAACGACGACGACTCAACGTCGAAGTAAGTTATAAAGTAATAATTAGAATAATTAACTAGATAAGTATGAAAGAGAGATCCGAATCGGCACGTATGCCGCTTTTGGAGCATCTCCGAGAATTCCGCAAACGAGTTGTCAGATCTGCTGCGGCGATATCTCTCGCTGCGATAATCGGTTGGTTCTTCTATAACGAGATCATCACCAAACTCGCAGAGCCAGTCTGTGATCTAGCGGCGGCACAACGAACCGGTTCCAATACCTGCGGTTCGCTCTATATAAATGGCGTACTTGGTCCGCTGAATTTGCAGATTAAAGTCGCGCTACTCACCGGAGTAATTCTCGCAGCGCCCATATGGCTCTATCAATTGTGGGCTTTTATCGCTCCTGCGCTACACCGCAAAGAGCGCAGAAATTCCATCTTCTTCTTCGTTGCTGCTACTCCTTTCTTTGTAGCCGGAACTTTCCTGGGATATTCAATCTTGCCCATTGCGATCGAAGTTCTCTTTGGTTTCACTCCAGATGCCTTGACCAACTTGGTCAAGTTCGATGATTATCTGGATTTTGTGATGCGTGCAATTTTGCTCTTTGGAATCGCATTTGAACTTCCGGTCTTCTTGGTGACCTTCAACCTCATCGGATTCCTAAGTGGCACTGCGATCTTGCGGCCGTGGCGCATTTGGGTCTTTTCAATTGTTCTCTTCGTTGCAGGATTTACTCCAAGTGCAGATCCGCTCTCGATGGTTCTTTTAGCTGTTCCACTCATTCTTCTTTATCTTCTCTCTGGTCTCTTTGCTTTATGGAACGATCGGAGAAGGGCCAAAAAAGAGATAGACCTGGTCTAGTAAATGTGGGCGATCGTAATCAATCCAGTATCTGGTAGTGGAAAAGGCGCGGTTCTAGGACGTGAAGTTGCTGGTTACTTTGCAAAGCACGATCTCGATTACACGGTTATCACGGCAACATCTGCGCAGAAGTTAAAGAGTAATTTAGATTCCTACTTAGATCTTCCAGAGGGTCGAAATTGTCAGGGAGTGATCGCTGTTGGGGGAGACGGGCTTGCCCATCTGGTGATTCAGTCAGTTGCACCTCGTCGAGTTCCGTTCACTGTGATCCCGGCCGGCACGGGAAATGACTTGGTTAGAGCTCTCGGTTGGGATCTTGACTCGATCACCCCTCAATTAAATTATGTTACTACCGAAAAACCGACACCTATTGATCTAGGAATGGTTGATTCAGAATGGTTTGGCGCCATTCTCTCTACCGGTTTTGATTCAGTTGTAAATGAACGAGCGAATAAAATGACGTGGCCCAAAGGTCCGATGAAATACAACATTGCTATTGCTCGCGAGCTCCCGAGTTTTCAACCCATTTCATACACAATTGAACTCGATACCCAATTGTTGCAAGTTGAAGCAATGCTTATAGCAGTTGCTAACGGTTCAAGTTACGGCGGAGGAATGCAGGTTTGTCCTGATGCATCAATGTCTGATGGTCTCTTCGATGTGATGATTCTTCATCCTGTAAGTAAGTTTGAATTTGTAAAAGTCTTTCCCAAGGTCTTCAAGGGAGAACACGTTTCACATCCTCAGGTGCGCATATATCGCAGCGCAAAGGTGTCAATCTCTTCGAGGGCGATTGCCTACGCTGATGGAGAGCGCATCGGAGGACTTCCGGTACGTGCTGAATGTATGGCGGGTGCTGGACTATCGTGGACCCCGTGAGTACGCCTGCTGAGAAATTCGCCGCCGCCAAAAGCCGCAGTAAGCACGCTGTAACCGAGGAGTTCCTAGCTCAATTCGAATTTCCCTTTGATGATTTTCAAATCCAGGCTTGTCACGCCGTCGAAAGTGGCCATGGAGTTCTAGTTGCTGCACCTACCGGTGCAGGAAAGACGGTTGTAGGTGAGTTCGCCGCTTTCTTGGCTATCAAAAACGGTAAGAAATGCTTCTACACGACGCCCATTAAAGCCCTGTCGAATCAAAAGTTTCAGGAGTTTGTTCAACGTTTTGGAGAAGATCGCGTTGGATTGCTTACCGGAGATACCAATATAAATTCTGAAGCAGATATCTTGGTAATGACAACTGAAGTCTTGCGAAACATGCTCTATGCCGGTTCTTCCACTTTAACAAATTTAGGTTCGGTCGTTATGGATGAGGTTCACTACCTTGCCGACAAGTTTCGCGGGGCGGTCTGGGAAGAAGTTCTGATCCATCTTATGGAATCAGTACAAGTAATTTCTCTATCTGCAACAGTTTCAAATGCTGAGGAATTCGGCGAATGGCTGGGTGAAGTTCGCGGTGAAACCCACATTATCCTTAGCGAACATCGGCCGATACCGCTCTATCAACATATCCTCATTAACTCGTCCCTTATTGATCTTTTCTCAACTCCCGGGAAAGTTAATCCTGAGATCTTGGCTGCAGAGCGCGAAGCGATGCGTAAAGTGAAAATACCTCGCCATCGCCGTGAACAATGGGGCGTCTCAGATTCGCGCCTTTCGCGTCCTGAGATAATTGAAAAATTACAACGCGAGAATTTGTTACCAGCAATCACTTTCATCTTTTCACGCATGGGCTGTGATGCCGCCGTTAAGCAATGTTTAGCTGCCGGAATTAAATTGACCAATACCGAAGAACGGGCCGAAATTCTCAAAACCGCAGAGCGCTACACCGCAAATCTTGCTGAAGAAGATCTAGAAGTTCTAGGATATCGCGATTGGATTACGGCGCTAGAGCGTGGCATCGCCGCCCACCATGCAGGTCTATTACCCTCCTTTAAGGGTGCGATCGAAGATTTATTCCAACGCGGATTAGTTAAGGCGGTCTTCGCTACTGAAACCCTCGCACTTGGAATCAATATGCCAGCACGCACCGTTGTACTCGAGAAGTTAACTAAGTGGAACGGTGAAGCACATGTTCCGATTACTCCAGGGGAGTACACGCAGTTAACCGGTCGCGCTGGTCGTCGCGGCATCGATATTGAAGGAAACGCAGTTGTGCAGTGGTCACCAACTGTTGATTCGGCAATGACTGCGAGTTTGGCTTCAACGCGTACATATCCGCTTCGTTCATCATTTACACCGACATACAACATGGCGATAAACCTCATTGCGCGCTTTGGTCGTGAACGCGCCCATGGAAGCCTCGAATCATCCTTTGCCCAATTTCAAGCCGATCGAGCAGTTGTCGGGCTAGTAAAACAAATTAAGAAGAATGAGAGCGCTCGTCAAGAGTTGCTGGAAAGCGCCCAATGTCATCTCGGTGACTTTGAAAGTTACGCACGATTGCGCAGCGAGATAAAAGAGTTAGAAAAACTTCTATCAAAGCGCGATGGCCGTCGGACCTTCGATAACCGGCAGCGCCAACATATGGAGAACGAGATCGATGGTCTAAGACGCAGCATGCGATCTCATCCATGCAATTCCTGCAATGATCGCGAAACTCATGCCCGATTTGCCGAACGCGCAGAGCGCTTGGCCAGAGAGTCAGACGGTCTACGTGGTCGAGTTGAGAATAGAACACACGTGATTGCCAAAACCTTTGATCGCATCTGCGATGTTCTGACGCATCTTGGTTATATCGAAGGGGAGAAGCCGCTACCTCAAGGAAAGATTTTGGCGAAGATCTACGCCGAATCTGATCTACTCTTAACCGAAACAATTCGTGCTGGGATACTTGATGGACTTTCTGCACCCGAACTTCTCTCGGTCGTCTCTTGCATGATCTTTCAATCTCGATCTCGCGATGAATATGCACCGAAGATGCCACACCAGAACGTTTCCAACGCCTTGGTAGAAATTACTAAACTATGGGCCAAGCTCGAAGATATTGAGAACGACTTCGATGTTAAGACGCAGAAGGAACCTGACTTTGGGTTTGCCTATATTTCCTACCGTTGGGCGCAAGGCAATTCTCTGACCAACGTTCTAAAGGGATCGGATATGTCAGTTGGTGATTTCGTCAGGTCTGCTAAGCAATTAATGGATTTGCTGATGCAGATAGCGGGCGCAAGCGAACAACTTCGTCCCGTCTGTCGCGAAGCGATCAAACGTTTAGACCGCGGCGTAGTTTCATATATGGTGGATGACCTATGACTCTAATGCTCTTGGATAGCGCATCGCTTTGGTATCGCGCGTACTACGGAATGCCTGACACTTTGTTGGCCCCTGATGGAACCCCCGTAAATGCGATTCGTGGCTATCTCGATATGACAGCGCGCTTAATTGGAATGTACTCGCCCTCTCGTATCGTCGCGTGTATCGAGGGGGATTGGCGTCCCTCTTGGCGAGTTGATCTATTTCCTGATTACAAAGCAAATCGTCTGGAAGAAGATGGCGAAGGCGAAGAAGAACCAGATCTACTGACTCCACAGATTCCTATTCTGCTTGATCTATTAGATGAGTTCGGAATCCCTATGGTCGGCGTAGATGATTATGAAGCCGATGATGTAATGGCGACCTTTGCGGTCAAAGAGCCCGGTCCGACTCGGATTGTTACGGGCGATAGAGATCTTTTTCAACTAGTTGATGATAAGAGAGATGTAAAAGTTGTATATCTTGCAAAAGGTCTATCGCAACATGATTTAGTTGATAAAGCCTGGGTTGCGCGCAAATATGCGATTCCCGGTGATCGTTACGCACTTTTTGCCATGTTTAGAGGTGATCCATCTGATGGACTTCCTGGTGTTCGTGGAATTGGTGAAAAAGGTGCGGCGCTAATTGCAAATAACTTTGCAACTGTTGAAGAGGCGTTACAGGGTGCGCATGATGCGCATGAATCTCTAAAACCAGCTTTAGCGAAAAAGATTATTGAAGGTACCGATTACCTAAAGATTGCACCGACCCTGGTTCATTGTGCCAAGGATGTAGCACTACCAAAACTAGATATTTCGATGCCGAAGAAGCCTTCCGATCTGTCGAAGATTTATGAAATCAAAGAACGCTACGGTCTTGGCGCAAGCGTTGATCGGTTAATCACTGCACTCAAATGGTGATGCTCGCACTTGCGGCCTTTTTGGTGAGCGCCGCCTTTGAACCTATAGGTCTTTGGTTCTCAGCGGTTCTTGGTTATGCGCTGTTTTTGAGGAGGTTACGAAGCGCTGGAGCGCCGGTATGGAGTTCGCTCTTCTTCGGTTTTCTGGTAAATGCGATCGTGTTGCACTGGAGTAGCAAGTACGTTGGAGCCTTGCCATGGATCTTGCTTTCATTGCTGCAAGCTATTTTCTATGCGCCAGTTGGATGGGTGTTCAAGAAAACTCAATCATTGCGTTGGGCAATTTTCACAATTTTGATTTGCGAAGAGCTAAGGGCGCGCTTTCCTTTCGGAGGTTTCTCTTGGACGCGAATTGCATTTAGCCAAGTTGATTCACCGCTTACGCCATTGGTTTCCTATGGGGGAGTACTACTGCTTTCATTTGCAACCCTTCTACTTGCGCTGCTATTTACTCATATACGAATTCGAAACACATTAATTGCTTTTTTTGTAGTTCTCGTTTCAGGTTTCATCCCAAGCAATGCAAAGGGCGCAGAGAGCCTTTCATTAATTGCTATTCAGGGAAATACTCCATCGGTTGGACTTGAGTTCAATTCACGGGCTAAGGCTGTTTTCGATCTTCATCGGGATGCCACGCAGCGCCTCGTGAAATCAAATTACGATGCGATCATTTGGCCTGAAAATGCTATTGATATCGATCCCAGGAATTATCCAGAAGTTGCAACAGATATTGAACAGCTAACCAAAGAATTGCAAACACCGCTAATCGCTGGCGTTGTACTGCAGGAAAATGGTCACCCGGCTAATGCATCGATGCTTTATGGGGTGGATGGCCAAGTCGAAACGACATACATCAAGAGATACTTAACACCGTTTGGCGAATATATGCCGCTACGAGGCTTGGCTGAAATAATTTCTCCATTTGCAAAATCTGTAAATGACTTTAAGCCTGGAGATAACTTCGTGGCTCATACAGTTTCCGGAAAGCAAATTTCTCCAATCATCTGTTATGAAATAATCAATGATGGTTTAGTCAGAGAAGGCGCACTAAATACTGGAGCTTTTATAGTTCAGACAAATAGCGCCACATTCGCAAACACAGCAGAGAGTGCGCAACAATTAGCAATCACCAGAATTCGAGCGATCGAGCATTCACGTGAAATTCTCAGCGTTTCAACTGTCGGAATATCCGCATTTATCGACAATAATGGAGTCGTGAAAGCGCAGACAGCAGAAAATGTATCTACTTCCTTATCCGGTGAACTTGGCATTTCTAGCCACCGAACATGGTCGGATCGCTTAGGGGGAGTGGCTCCTCTTTTAACGCTGCTTTTTTCACTATTCTTCGCGGCGCGGAGATCTTCTAGGAAGTTTGCACCGTGAACAAAATCGCAATATTGATACCAACATATAACGAAGCAGTCTCAATTGTTGAGTTGTTGGAAAAATTAAAAGATTTCAGAAAAATCGACAATAAAGATTTTGAGGTCATTGTTATCGATGACAATTCTCCAGATGGCACCGCCGAAATTGTCGATAATTTGCATCTAAATTGGGTTTCAATTTTACGTCGTCCTGGTAAAGGCGGATTAGGCGCTGCTTACCGAGCAGGCTTTGCACAAGTTTTAGCCAACCCTAAATACACACATGTAATCACCATGGATGCTGATGGCTCACATCGAGTAGAAGATCTCGCAAAGATGATCTCTGCGATTCAACCTGGCAAATTGATAGTTCTTGGCACGCGTTGGATGCCGGGTGGATCGGTGGTTAACTGGCCGAAACGTCGTCAATATCTATCCCGAGCAGGTACTGCCTACGCCAAATTGGCGCTGCGTATACCCTTAAATGACTTAACCGGTGGTTTTCGGGTTTATAGCGTTGAACTTCTAAATTCGCTAAAACTCAGCGATATGCAGGCAACTGGATATTGCTATCAAATTGAGATGGCCTTAGCTGCGCATTTGTCAGGTGCTAAGCAGGTTGAAGTTCCAATTACCTTTGTCGAAAGGATCAACGGCGTATCGAAGATGTCGCAGGCGATAGTTGTTGAAGCTTTACTGCAGACAACCCGTTGGGGCCTATCTCGAACCTTTAGACCTAACGCCGATAAGTTACATTATGTTAAGTAACTCAAAGTAAACCCTGCCCCGCAAGGCAGAGATACCTATTCGGCGTAAGCCTCAATTGGCGCGCAAGAACAGACCAGATTTCGATCGCCAAAGGCGCCATCGATGCGTCCAACGCTCGGCCAATACTTACCCTGAGTTCCAATCAACTCACCGCTGATAAGCCCGCTGGCGGGCGCTGGGAAGGCTCCCATCTCACGTGAATAGCGACGATCCCAATTGCTTGAGACAACGGCGCCCGCTGTATGAGGTGCATGGCGTAGGGCTGAATCTTCAACTGCGATAGCCCCCACGGTGATCTCGGAGATCTCGCGGGCAATTTCGATCATCGCATTTATGAAGCGGTCCATTTCACGGACATCTTCAGATTCGGTTGGCTCAATCATTAGCGTTCCAGGAACTGGAAAGCTCATCGTCGGTGCATGGAATCCGAAATCCATTAGGCGCTTGGCGATGTCATCTACCGTCACACCACTTACCTTGGTGATTTCTCTCAGATCCAAGATGCATTCATGGGCAATCAAACCAGTTTCGCCGGTGTAGAGAATCGGATAATGCGGCGCCAACTTCTTCGCCATGTAGTTTGCTGACAAGATCGCAACTTGGGTGGCGTGAGTTAACCCCGCTCCCCCCATCATTCGAATATAGCTCCAAGAAATCGGCAAGATACTCGCTGAACCAAATGGCGCAGCAGAGATTGGTCCTGGCCCTGTTGCAGGTCCAGCAGTCGCATCGAGAGGATGGTTCGGCAAGAACGGAGCCAAATGTGCGCGTGCAATAACTGGTCCGACACCTGGTCCTCCACCACCATGAGGTATACAGAATGTTTTATGTAAATTTAAGTGCGAAACATCTGCGCCAAATTTTCCAGGTTGGGCTAGGCCAACGAGTGCGTTCAGGTTGGCACCATCAACATAAACCTGACCACCAGAAGCATGAACGAGTTCGCAGATTTCACCGATTGCAGCTTCGAATACTCCGTGAGTTGACGGATAAGTAACCATCAACGCTGCCAAATTCGCGCCGTGTTCTGCAATCTTTGCCTTGATATCTTCCACTGAGACATTTCCGAGTTCATCACAAGCAATTACGACTACTTGCATTCCAGCCATAACTGCACTCGCTGCATTAGTGCCATGGGCACTTGATGGAATCAAACAGATTGTGCGGTGGCTTTCTCCACGTGAATCGTGATAATTGCGAATTGCCAGAAGTCCTGCAAACTCACCTTGGCTGCCCGCATTTGGTTGAAGTGAGACAGCGTCATAACCAGTGATTGCAACTAACCAATCAGATAGTTCTTTAATCAAACGACGTGAACCAACGCTCTGATCTGCTGGGGCAAATGGATGCAGCGAGGCGAACTCTGGCCAAGTAACCGCTTCCATTTCGGTGGCAGCATTTAACTTCATAGTGCAAGAGCCGAGCGGAATCATGGTTCGATCTAAGGCAAGGTCGCGATCAGAAAGGGTACGCAAGTAACGCATCATCGAAGTTTCAGAGTGATAAGTGTTAAAGACTGGGTGTGCCAGGTATCCAGAAGTACGAAGCGCCCAATCAGGAATACCACTCCCCTTGATAGTTACATTTTCCGTTAAATCAATCGTTACGCCAAAGATTTCGGAGAGAGTTATCAAAAGATCCGATGTCGTAGTTTCATCAAAACTTGCGCCCACGCAATCAGCCGAAACTCTGCGAAGGTTAATTTTGTGGATTGAGGCTTTGGAGATGATCTCGTCAGAGTTGGCAACGTTGATAGTTAAGGTATCGAAGAAGCTCTTATTCGCAAGCGAGAAACCTTGAGCAGTAAGCGCAGTGGCAAAGATACTGGTGAAACCATGAACACGTTCTGCGATTTTTTTAAGACCAACGGGACCGTGCCACATTGCATAGAAAGCGCTCATATTCGCAAGCAAT
>JACCEA011784656.1_pt1 | contig 21691 bp, 27 predicted proteins | sample 7449851 | NCBI WGS metagenome assembly JACCEA01 (sample SAMN15323453, study PRJNA562643) | freshwater metagenome | isolation source: river surface water | place: USA:Blue River Watershed | collected 2017-08-18 | reverse complement strand
TTTACCCTACCCGGCAAAGCTGCAACAATCTCATCCGACACAACATTTATCCCTGCCCGCGAATTCGCGTGAGGTTGTCACTTTATGACAGTTAACCAGTCAATCGTAAAATCCCAGGACTCCAGCTGCCCGCACGATAAACGCGTGAGCTGCGGCAATTGCCGACTCAACACCATATGCTTACCAATCAGTTTGCATATTGATGACATAGATAAGCTCAACAACATAGTGCAGCGCGGCAAGCCATTGCAGCGCGGTGATTATTTGTATCGCGCCAACGATCCGTTTGATTCAGTGTACGCCATTCGCTCTGGCGCGGTAAAAGCCATGACGCTAAGTGACAACGGCGAAGAACAGGTCACAGGATTTTATCTGCCGGGCGAAGTCGTGGGTATGGATGGCATTGCCGACAATCGCTATACCAACTCCGTAATTGCGCTGGAAACAGCATCAGTCTGCGAAATTCCATTTAATCGTATGGAAGAACTCAGCCTACAGATCCCCAATTTGCAGCGGCATTTTTTCCAGCTGATGAGCCGTGAAATTACCCAAGATCAGCAGATTATTACCCTGCTGAGCAAAAGCAGCGCCGAAGAGCGTATTGCTGCATTACTGCTCAGCATTTCCAGCCGCAACAGCCGCCGCCAATTATCAGCCACTGCCTTTCGGTTGCCGATGTCGCGCACTGATATCGGCAACTATTTAGGTTTAACCATAGAAACGGTCAGCCGTATTTTTACTCGCCTGCAAAAGCAGGAAGTTATCCATGTCGATAAAAAAGAAGTCGCAATCACCAACATGGAACAACTGCGCAATATCGCCAATGGCGACACCGATTGCTAATCCAGAGACCTCAATATGATTGATTTAACTCGCCTTAACTCCACTCTGGCGGCATTTGATGCTGCCAATCTGGAAGACCCTAATCTTGAACAGGTGGATGGACGTTCAGTTGCTAAAGAATGGATCTATGCCCAGCGCATGAGCGCCCAGCTGCATAAATTTTGCGAGGCGCCTTCAGAAGCATTGCAATTAGCAACGCGCAGTCAGCATATATGCCGATGGAAAATCCCCCGTAGCGACTACCCTATGGATCGTAGTGGTTACAAAAAGTGGCGTTTGGATTTGGCGCAGTTACACGGCGACATCGCCGGTGACATTATGGCGACGCAGGGCTACGACGAAAATATGATTGCGCGAGTAAAAGATCTACTCCTCAAGCGCAGTTTAAAACGCGATGACGAAGTACAAGCATTGGAAGACGTTGTGTGCCTGGTCTTTATCGAGTTTTATCTGGAAGATTTTGCCAGCAAGCACGACGAAGAAAAGCTAATCGATATTATTCGCAAAACCTGGAACAAAATGTCCACCAAAGGCCATGAGGCCGCACTTCAACTGCCATTGTCTTCCGCCATGTTGGCGCTGGTCACCAAAGCACTGAGCCCAGATTAAGGTTTTATCAACCATCCCTATAAAAGGAACGCACCGTGTACCTAGCCTTAAAACATTTGCACCTGACTTTTGTGACGCTCTCATTAATTTTCTTTGTATTGCGCGGCATTTGGTTGTTTCTCAACTCCAGCCTGCTCGCAAAAAAATGGGCGAAAATTTTACCGCACGTTATTAGCACCCTGCTACTTCTGAGCGGTGTTGTGCTAGCCGTACACTTGGGATTGTCACCCGGCAGCCAACCTTGGTTGCTGGCAAAAATAATCGCTCTGGTCGTTTATATCGGTTTGGGAGTAGCAACGTTCAAGGTTTCCAACAGCAACCTCAGCAAAACCTTATGGGTTAGCGCCCTGGTCGTATTTGCCTATATGGTTAGCGTTGCTATCACTAAAAATCCGTTGGGATTTTTGGGATAACCTTCGCGCGGAGTGATAATGTCACTCCGCATTCCCTCCATCTTTTCCGCACTATCGCTACTATCTAGCAAATAGATCCCTCGCCCCTCGGAACCCGGTGTCACTGTGTTAAGCGTATAAAAATGGTACTGACACCATTGGTAGCAGTTTGCCTGCAAAGCAGAAACCAATGGCTATAATCAAGTTCAAGGTTATTTACAATGCTTGACGTATCTTTAAAAGTGATCTATATCACACACCAGTTGTTCACCTTTCACATAACTTTAATAACGGGCGAGCCCTATGAAAAAAATATTATTGACCATCACCCTGTTAACACTTTCGCAATTCAGCCTTGCGTGTGACGAAGCCTGCAAAAAGACCAAAGCGGAAACCGCCAATAACCTTAAGTTCGCCACTTACCTGACTGCCAAGTATTGTCAACAAACCAGTAATGACTTTCTGATCCAAGGTAAAAAGAGCCTACAAACTTATCGCGAAAAGCAATTACCGACTGCACATAGAGGCGGGGCAAAAAACATTAGAAATTTCGTATTGCAGCGCAAAGACTGGTTGCTGGAGTGCGATAAATACCTGCAACTCACCGAGCAAGGCCGGGTATTTCGCGATAAAGAGAGTACCGATAAAATTCTTGGCGCTATGACGGCAACCGCAGATGAATTGGAAAAAATTATGAAGCGCCCTAAAAATGATGCTGAAGTGCTCGATCTGGTAACAGCACCAGCGGGGCAAAAGTTTGATGAACTCTTTAAATTAGTCGACGGTCACTATCTGGAACTGCAGCGACGCGGGCTGCTCTAGATCACTAATCGGCTGCGATAAAAAAACGGCGCATCGGGCGCCGCTTTTCATTTCCCAAGTAACTTAGGAGTTCTTTTTCTAGGAATTCTTTTTCAGTGATAGCACAGAACGCTGTGGTTTGTCCGGGCGATCAGCAAAACGCTTGGCCAACTCTTCTCTTGCTTTAATGGCTTCTGATTTGGCGTCCTGAGCCGGGCTTGATTGCCAGGACTTGGGCGTTGATCCCCCTGCTTTAGCCAGGAACTCCAACCCCGAGCGTAATAATCGCGCCTGGTCCACAAAGCTGATCCCCTCAGGAAACTTTCCGGGGTAAACCTCTGAAGGATCTTTTGGATTGCCCTCAATACGAATGGTAAAACCACTGGCATGAGTTGCTGCGCCAGCGGCTACATCTGCTGTCCAATCTTCAAAATTCATAGATACCACTTACATCTCATCAATGAAGGCGACATTAAAACATATAGTAATTGTGTGACAAAATAGTTAAACACTATTTCCTGCAGAAACGGCTGCCATATTTGCTGCTTCCAATGAAATTCGGCGCTGTTCTTCGCGTTGTTCACGTTTTTGTGCCGCGCGCAACTGGCGCTCAGGTGGGAGCGCACCTATATGAGTTTCATTGCGTTCTTTTGCCAACTCAATTTGCTTTTGTCGCTCGGCAAAACGAACTTTTTGATCATCTGAAAGCTTGTCGTAACAGCGCGGGCAGCAAACTCCCACCATGTACAAGGGCGACAGCTTATCCTCTTCGGTAATGGGAAAACGGCAGCCATGACACTGATCGTAGATACCCTTTTCCAGTTTGTGATTTACCGCTACACGGTTGTCAAAAACAAAGCACTCGCCCCGCCATAAGCTTTGCTCTTCCGGCACTTCCTCCAGATATTTAAGAATCCCACCTTCCAAGTGGTAAACCTCTTCAAACCCCTGTTCTTTCAAGTAAGCAGTCGATTTTTCGCAACGAATACCGCCCGTACAAAACATCGCCACCTTTTTATGTTTGGCAGGATCGAGGTTATCCGCCACGTAGGCAGGAAATTCACGAAAGGTTTCAGTTTTCGGGTCGATCGCACGCTCAAAGGTACCTATTTCGTATTCATAAGAGTTTCGGGTATCAATAACTACCACATCGGGGTCACTAATCAATGCATTCCAATTTTGTGGTTTAACGTAGGTCCCCACAATCTTCTGTGGATCTATGCCGCTAACCCCCATGGTTACAATCTCTTTTTTCAGTTTGACCTTCATCCGATAGAAAGGCTGCTCCTCATAAAAAGACTCTTTATAGCTGAGCCCCTCAAAGCGGCCATCTGCTTTAAGGAAGGCCACCAAACCATCAATCGCAGCACGGGAACCAGAAACAGTTCCATTAATACCTTCCTCGGCCAGCAACAGGGTTCCCTTTACCCCCAGCGAGTCACAAAACTCTTTCAGGCGAGGAACAATTGTTTCGTAATCAGGTAATTTCACGAATTTATACAGCGCCGCAACAACAATTTGACTCATAAGGATCACTTAACCGGGTTAACACAAGATCGGACAATCGCCCTGTTTATCAAGGCGCGCATTATAGGCGTTTGTTTTTTGTACAACCACTACTAATTTTGTTGGTCGTGCTTACTTCCGCCCAAGCACTGGGGAGAAAGCGGCACCTGGTTGTTCTCTAACCACTCCTCCGGACTAAAGGTATGCAAAGCCAATGCATGCACCCCAGACTTTAATTCCTCAGCCAAACAGGCATAAATTGCTTGATGACGCTGCACCTGACGCTTGCCTTCAAAGTGTGAAGAAACCAGTGTCACCTTGAAATGGGTTTCAGAACCAGGAGGCACGGAATGCATAAAGCTTTCATTAAGCACATCCAAATGGATTGGCTGGAAGCCTCGCGAAAGTTTCGTATGTATTTGATTTTCAACCGGATTCATATCAGCAACCTCGGGTAGCGGGCACATGGGATAGATGATGGCTATTTAGCCACAGCCATCCATGTAAAAAAACTGGCGGCATTTTAGCGGCAAAGATCTACACTGTGTTGACTTGGAACAAAGTAGATTCAAGTTAATGCAGCGCGATATAACCATAACAGTTCACCGGCGAGGACAAACAAGCAAAATCATGAGCGACCACAAGTTTTTTATCGACCGTCGTAAAGGCGCGGATCGCCGCCTGGATCGAGACCCTTGTAAAAACTTGCCGATGGATCTGTACCATCGCAAGCGCCGCAAATCAGCTGAGCGCCGCAATCAGGAGCGCAGTCTGGCTGACGATTACCTAGCCTTCCTTGGCTCTCTGGACGCCAGTAATCAAAGGCATTAACGCAGGTTAAAAATTTACCAAAAACGATTAAATGCCACGATTGACCATACAATTACTAACAGGGTCAAACTGACAAACACCAACGCAGAACCTATATCTTTCGCGCGGCCGGAAAGTTCATGACGCTCGGAACCTGTGCGATCTACCACCGCTTCCACTGATGAGTTGGCTAACTCAGCCATCAATACCCAGAACACACTGCTAATTAAAAGTATGAGTTCAATATGGGTTTGTGCCAACCAAAAGGCGGTTGGAATCAGAATTACTGCTAAACCAACTTCCTGTCGAAAAGCAGCTTCATATTTCCAGCTTGCCGCGAACCCCTTCATCGAATAACCAAACGCATCTATCACCCGCGCAATACCGGTTTTACCTGGTTTACCCATTCGCCTTCTCCAACTGTTGTCATTTCAGATTCATTGAGTGTTCACAGAATAGTCACATACCAATGTTAAAAAAGATCGAGCGATGTTGTTTTCCCACTCGCCCGGATTCCTGTGCAACCTAACTTAATGGCGGTGAATCATGAACACATTTTTACAGCGCGTCCACCATTTGGACACACTTGCATTCTTGTGGGTGCATGTGACAAAAGGTTTTCAGTATCGTCGTTCCGTCAGATTTATTTCACATACCGGCGATGGCCCCGTTTATTTCTTGATTGCGCTAGCCCTGCTTTTGTTAGAACCCGTCGCAGGGGAAACATTTTTTTGGGTGGGCATTCTTGCGTACTTATTTGATGTAAGCCTCTACCTGTTACTGAAAAACCTGATTAAGCGCGATCGCCCTGCGGTAAAAATTACCAGCTACCAAGCGTGGATTACTCCTTCCGATCAATTCAGCTTTCCTTCGGGTCATACGGCGGCAGCCTTCTTGTTTGCTTGTCTGATTTTGAATTTCTATCCGCTATTTGCAATACCCGCCTTTATTTGGGCCAGCGCAGTTGGTGCCAGCCGGGTTTTATTAGGCGTGCACTACCCCACCGATTTGGTTGCTGGCGCCCTGTTGGGAAGTGCCTGTGCTTTTTGGGGAATTTACCTGCAGTCATTAATCAACATTTAACAACAACTATTTCCACTTATTTTTATTACAGAGCTGATTGCATGAAAATATTGTACGGAGTTCAGGGGACGGGCAACGGCCATACAACACGCGCGCGTATTATGGCCAAAGCACTTGCTAACGCTGGCGCACAGGTTGATTGGGTATTTTCCGGCCGCGAGCGCGACAAGTTTTTTGATATGGAAGCCTTTGGAAATTTTCAATCCTACCGTGGACTTACCTTTGCAACACAAAGTGGAAAAGTACTTTTTTTAAAAACCGCGCTCAACTCAAACCTTACCCAGCTTTACCGGGACACACGTGACGTTAATGTTGAAGGGTATGATTTTATAATTAATGACTTTGAACCAGTTTCAGCTTGGGCCGCTAAACGTGCAGGCAAAAAAGTGATTGGCATTTCCCATCAAAATGCCTTTTTTTACGATATCCCCAAAGCTGACAGCAACATATTCACTAACTGGTTTATGCATAATTTTGCTCCGGTAACCATGCCCATTGGCTTGCATTGGCATCACTTCAACCAGCCCATATTGCCGCCAATGGTTGAGCAGGCTAACCACCTGAATTACTCCACCCCCAAACATTATCTCGTTTATCTTCCCTTTGCCGGGGTGGATGACATAGTGCCGCAATTACGCGAATTTCCTGAATATGACTTCTTCGTTTACCAACCTGTTCCGGCTGCTTATGACGAGGGACATATTCATGTGCGCCCTTTTTCGCGTGAAGGCTTTCAAGCAGACTTGCATCGTTGTGAAGGGGTTATTTGCAGCGCCGGTTTTGAGTTACCCAGTGAAGCCATTCACTTGGGCAAAAAAATATTAGTGCAACCTGTCGCCGGTCAAATGGAGCAAAAATCCAACGCACTCGCGCTGGAAAAATTAGGTTACGGACAAGTTGCCAAGCATTTTGATGTGGAAACACTGGGGAAATGGTTGCCATTAAAAGCACCTACGAAAGCGCGCGATTATCCTGATGTCGCCAAAGCATTGGTTAACTGGTTGCTGCAAGGTGGCGGTGAAGATATTCGCATGTTACAGCAACAGCTTTGGCAGGAAACCATTGAGGTAGAGAATTCGGAGAATCGTTTGTTTGCCAAATAACGATTGCAATATAAAACCCCGGAATCAGCAGTTTTAAAAGGATTTAATCGAAAGAAACTTTTTGCCGTGCCGCTTTGATCGCACCGCGCTGACTTTTTCCGTCCATACGCCGTTGCTTGGAGGAAAACGTTGGCTTGGTTGCACGGCGAGCTTTTTCTACTTTGATCGCACCGAGCACAATCTCTTGCAGGCGCATTAACGCATCTTCGCGATTTTGTTCCTGAGTGCGAAAGCGTTGAGCCTTGATAATCAGCACACCTTCATTGGAAATACGGTTATCACCCAGCGCCAATAAACGGGTTTTACAAAAATCATTTAACGACGAATTGGGGATATCAAAACGCAAATGTATCGCACTAGACACCTTGTTGACATTCTGCCCACCCGCGCCTTGGGCGCGCATGGCAGTCAATTCAATTTCGCGCAAGGGAATCGCGAGATGAGCATTAATGCGCAGCATGCTAGTGCTGTTCTGCAGGCCGATAAAAGTGCAAAGGCTTTCTATCGTCAATCAATACCGGTTGCAAGTCAGGGTTATAACGATTACGCCAGGAATGCCAACGCACTAACAATGCGCCTATAAGCAACCCTGCCAAACCACTCAGGGTAGTGATGCCTTCGCTGGCAAACTGCACATGTGCAATAGCAGTGGCTACCACTAACATAGTGATTGGCGCCATGTAAACCAGCAACGCCCCCCTGGCAATTACTTCTTCCGGCACACCTATTTCGATTTCATCACCCTGTTGATAATTCGCCGGATTGCGTCCTTCCAATAAAACCCAGATGTAGGACGTATGACCATCCCACTTATTAAGCAAACGCTGGCCACAGCCTTTCTCGGCCTTGCACGAGCCACAGGCGGTCTTCTGGATGGTTTCAACCCATACGCCGTCCGCTTCAATGGAAACAATTCGGCCGGTTTCGATAATCATGATGTACTCCGCAATTAAAAAGGGAGGATCAAATCCCCCCTATATTCTGCGCAATTTTTTGGGCGGTGACGACGGGTATTTCACCGACCACCGTAACCCGATAACTTTTGCCCTGGTAATTCAAACCGTCCATTACCGCCAAGGTAGCTCCACGTTGGGCAACACCCTCGGGAATTGCCCCATCCGCTTGCTCAATAAATACCGAAAAGGTTGTCAAACCATCGGTATACATCAACATATCAATTTTTTGGCGCACTTGCCGCTGGTCAACAAATACAAAGCCGGGCGGCAACCAACCCAACTGCCACTGCTGCGGTTGTTTAAGTGTTTCTGGATTACACTCGGCTACCACTTTGGTATCACGATGAACCTTTGCTATCGGCTGCTTCATCGTCGCCATATCCGGACTCAGATCCAAATCAATAAACTGATAGCGCTCCAATGGCCGTGCAGATTCATCTACTAACCAGGACTTCAACACCAACCCGGTTTCGTTATCGATAGATAACAATGCACTGTGGCGAAACTGGTCCAGAGGCAGCGCCAACAACGCAGTCGCGTCGCGCCCAGCCACCCGTTCGGGGCCACGAATTTCAAATTTGTATAACTGATCAAGTCGCGCAAGGTTAGCGCCAAATTGGCTAATCTTTCCCTGTAACAAGCGGGTACCCAAAGTATCACACCCCAATGCTTTACCTTCACGCACAAATTCACGCGCAGGGCCATTCAAATGTTGTAAACGCTCATGCTCCACACCATCTTCTACCCAGTGCAAGACTCTAAAACTTTGCAATGCGGGGTTATCTTTATGTTGATAAGTAAAAGAACCTTGGTAATTCAAGGTTTGGGGAACGCTAGCCATTTTTTGTAAAAGGCCGTGAACCTCATCAGTTGCGACAGCGGAATCCTGCTGAACCGGACTCGGTGTGGAGCCGTCTTGAGCAAGACTTGGCAGGGAGCACAGCAATGTAACTAACAATAGCGTTGGTATTTGAAAACACCGTGAAATCAAAGAGAGGGAGGTTGGCATTCTGGACTCAATCTGGCGGATAGTTGAGGGACAGCATAGCTGCCCCTCAAGGACTCCAACAAGTCGGATGTGAGAAAGGACGGAAAAACTTACTCTTCTTCAATCAGTATTACACGGGTATAAGGCAACATTCCCTGCCCCGCATTCGTGGAAGCATTGTCGGTATGCTCCTGAATCAACTGATTAACATAGGTAGAAATATCTTCGTTATACACAGGCGCCGCTTCCTGACGAGGAACAAACATTACTCGGCGATTTTCTTGTGGGCGAGATTCGTAACCGCTTTGAACAGCAACAGTACGCGCCGACAATGCAGGAGCATTAATACCAGATGGCAAATTGGCACCCTTGGTTTCCGCTGCAACAAGCGGCGTTGATGCAGGGGTATTAGCAGCAATTTCAGCTGACTGTGGAGCCACTGCTTGATACTGCTGCACCCCCACAATCAATGCGCCCGCTACTGACGCTGCTACGGCAGCGCGCCCAACTTGTTGCCACCAACGCATCGGCATAGCAATTACATTTCCGGTCGCAACAGCGGGTTGCGCCGGGGTAACCGTAGAATAAGTCTCTTCGGAATCTATCGCAGCACTAACACGTGCCGCAAAATCACTGCTGGCCATAACTGGCAACTTACCTTTAAGGCCTGCGCTGGCAACTTGGTAACGAGACCAGGTAGTTTTCACTTCGGGATCGGCATCCAGCGCTTTAAGCAATCGCTGCAACTCCAGCTCAGACGCTTCATTATCCATAAGCGCTGAAAGGGATTCGGCAAGCACTGGGGGTTGGATTTGCTCAGTCATTCTCGCTGGTGCCTCTGACAAAACTATTATTAAGTAAAGGGTTTAATGAAAAAAACGCAACATTATCAATCTGGCAATTTATCTCGCTGTCTTTATGACTAACACTCGCACAATTGGTTCACCAATTTCACAAAAATTGTGCAAGTTTTTAAATATCATCAACCAGAGGCTTAATACGCTTATCGATTGCCTCGCGCGCACGGAAGATACGCGAGCGCACAGTACCTACCGGGCAGGCCATCACTTCAGCAATCTCTTCGTAACTCAAGCCATCCATCTCTCGTAAAGTGACTGCGGTACGCAAGTCGTCGGGTAGATCCTGAAATGCCTGGGCAATGGTTTCCTCAAGCTCCTCACACAGCACGTTACGCTCAGGGGTATTGAGCTCATGCATTCCCTCGTTACCATCAAAAAACTCAGCATCCTCAATTTCCACATCACTGGTTGGCGGGCGGCGATTGCGTGCAACTATGTGATTTTTCGCCGTGTTGATAGCAATCCTATAAATCCAGGTATAAAACGCACTGTCTCCACGAAAGTTCGGCAAGGCACGATAGGCTTTGATGAACGCTTCCTGAGCAACATCTTGCGCCTCCGCATGATCGCGGATAAAACGGCTGATAACGGCCAACACCTTGTGCTGGTATTTAATTACTAGCAAATCAAATGCGCGCTTATCGCCTTTTTGAACTCGCTCGACCAATTGCTGATCAACATCAGGCGCTAGTTGCGCTGTCATTCTCTAACTCCCCAAGTACTTCACCTGCCGATGAAGCCAATCTATCGCTGGCATTCTGCTCAGCCTTATTTGCTTGTGTCAATTTCAACGCACGATGTAATTTTACTTATCATCAGCAGACGCATTGTCACACACTTGGCCTATCAAGGCAGCACGGCTCATAGACAAAAGCTTGAATAAAAAGTTCTCCGGCTTAGTCCGCCCGCAGGTTTCCTTCGTAATAAGAAGGGCGAGCTTGTTATACTGCGCGCCTACCCCCGCACGAATAAGCGCTCTCTTGGTTGCACGGCTGGATTGGATCGAATGAAAAAACACTACGCTTACGATGTTCTTGTTATAGGTTCCGGTGCCGCCGGCTTGACGCTGGCCTTAAGTCTAGCGCAACACGCCCGGGTTGCCGTACTCAGTAAAAATGCGATTAACCTCGGCTCAACCTGGTTTGCCCAAGGAGGAATCGCCGCAGTACTGGATGATCAGGATTCTATAGATGCACACGTAGCGGACACTCTGGTTGCTGGCGCGGGTCTATGCCATGAAGATGCAGTACGCTTTACCGTAGAGCGCAGCAAAGAAGCAATCCAGTGGCTGATCGACCAAGGTGTTAATTTCACCAAGGAAAATAGTAACGGAGACTACCATCTAACCAAAGAAGGTGGACACAGCCATAGACGTATCATCCACAGCGCTGATGCAACTGGGCAAGCAGTTCACTCCACACTGATTGAGCAAGTAGAAAAACAACCCAACATCGACATTTATGAACACCATGTCGCGGTCAACCTGATCTCTCAGGCCGATGCGGGTTCACGTAAGCTACGCTGTACCGGTGCTTATGTGCTGGATCACTTGAATGACACTGTGCATGTCTTCCAGGCTAAAGTTGTAGTGCTCGCCACAGGTGGCGCAAGCAAGGTTTATCTTTACAGTAGCAACCCTGACAGCGCCAGCGGTGACGGTATCGCCATGGCATGGCGCGCGGGCTGCCGTATTGCCAATATGGAGTTCAACCAATTCCATCCAACTTGCCTGTACCATCCGCGCGCAAAAAACTTTCTAATTACCGAGGCTCTGCGTGGCGAGGGTGCTTATCTTCGCTTACCAAGCGGTGAGCGCTTTATGCCGCGCTTTGATGAGCGCGAGGAGCTGGCGCCACGCGATATAGTTGCCCGCGCAATTGACCATGAAATTAAACGGCTCGGCTGCGATTGTGTGTATCTGGATATTAGCCACAAATCACCGGAATTCATTGGCGACCACTTCCCTACCGTAAAAGCCCGCTGTCTGGAGTTTGGTATTGATATCACTAAAGAGCCAATCCCAGTAGTTCCTGCAGCCCACTACACCTGTGGCGGTGTTGTGGTTGACAACAACGGCCATACCGACCTGCAAAACCTTTATGCGATTGGCGAAACTTCGTTTACCGGGCTGCATGGTGCGAACCGAATGGCAAGCAACTCATTGCTTGAGTGCATTGTTTACGCTCAATCTGCCGCCGAACATATCCTGGGCAACTTACCCCAAATATTAACGCCGGATGTATCACCACTCTGGGATGCATCTCGTGTACGTGATTCCGATGAAGATGTCGTGATTTCGCACAACTGGGATGAACTGCGCCGATTTATGTGGGACTACGTGGGCATTGTGCGTACCCACAAGCGACTGGAGCGGGCCACCCACCGGATTAAATTGCTGCAAAAAGAAATTGCCGAGTACTACAGCAATTACAAAATTAGCAGTGACCTGATTGAGTTGCGCAATCTGGCCACTGTCGCGGAGTTAATCATCCGCTCAGCCCACGAACGAAAAGAAAGTCGCGGCTTGCATTACTCGCCGGATTATCCAGAAAAGTCGCCTATTGCACGCGACACCATTTTGGTACCCACCAACTTCGCCGGCCAGGATGTGATTGTTAGCAGAGAACTGTAGATGACCGATTAAGTATTAGGCCTTAAGCAGACCCGCAGCCAGGTGCGTAAGCGTGCGTTATCTGCGGGTGATAGTGAATCCCTGGCTAGCGTCAAATAAGTGAGCGCACCCGTCTGCTGGTGCCGCAACGGCAACACCACAATCATCGGCCAGCAACATATCCCCCCTGCCAGCACATAGTTGCCAGCAAGGTTATTGCTACGTAAATGCCAAATCTCCTGTTCCACCCACAATTTTCCTATAAACATATTTGTTAATTGTTGGCGGTACAAAATCCCTACTCCTGGCACACCAAAAGCAATAACAATCAATAACCAGAGTTGATCGGGAAGTCGCGGGAAAATGACAACCAAGAGACAGGCAACAAAACAAAAATAGGAAAAAGAGTAGAACCAAATCAGGTGGGGTGAGCGCATAACGGAAACCACCGCCATAGATGGCAACGGTTTTACGTCGGGAGAAACAGGGTGAGACTCAGCTCTTTTTTTGAAGCCCGGTATTTGCACGAATAATATCCACAATCCGTTGTAGTTCGGGGTTAGCCGGATTTTCGCGACGCAAAAACCAGGCAAACAGATCCTGATCTTGCTCCTCCAGCAATAACCAATAACGTTCCTTATCACTTTGATCCAGCGTGGGGTATACATTTTCCAGAAACGGCATCAAAACCAGATCCAATTCCAACATCCCGCGACGACTACCCCAGAACAGACGATTTACATCCACTTGACAACTCACTTGATACGTTAAATAAGGCGCTCATTATAAACGAGCAGCCAGCGAATCGAGGAATAATATCGAGGATTTTCACTTAACACGCCACACTGACCGCGATTTGCCGGGGCACCTAAAGTCCAAAATGCACCACCTGCACCGTTAACGCTATTAAAAACGCGTCATTATTCCGGTAATCTTTCGCTTTCTGCTACACGCCTATCGCTTTGGTGACCACTTGTTATGACTAGCACATCTATTAATCAAAACCTCTCAAGTTCTTGGGTTTCACTGGCAGACTCCCAACTGATATGTGTATCCGGCCCAGACGCTGCGAAGTTTCTGCAAGGGCAGGTCACCTGCGATATCCGCGAGCTTGAAGCAGTATCCCGCATTGGAGCACAGTGCAACCACAAAGGGCGAATTTTGCTGAGTTTTCGCGCATTGCAAATGACTCCGGAAACAATCGCATTACGCATACCGGTTAGCATGCGAGAAAAAGCTATGCAGAACCTTGGCAAATACATTGTTTTTTCCAAGGCAAAACTGCTCGACAAACGCAGCGATTTTCAACTAATTGGATTATATGGCCCAGATGCAAGCCTACTGGCGGCGCAACTTTTCTCAGATTTACCCCAACAGGTTGACGGGTTTGTAGAAAAGTCCGGTAATTTTTTAATCCAGCTGGATTCTGATCGGTACGAATGTTGGATTAACAACGAAAGCTATAATGACGTCATCCAGCAAATATCGCCCCTGGCCACTCAGGCTACCCTCAACGACTGGTCACTACTCGAGATTAAATCGGGTGTAGCCAGCATCACGCCAGAAACTTACGAGACGTTCACTCCTCAGGATGTTAACTATCAACTGGTCAATGCGATCAATTTTCGGAAAGGCTGCTACACCGGTCAGGAAATTGTCGCGCGACTGCATTATCGCGGAAAATTAAAACGGCATATGTACCGATTTGAAATGTCGACCGGTGACCTACCCCAACCCGGAGACGCAATTTGCATTGAATCCACCCAACAGACCGTAGGGCAACTTGTCGCAGCTGCCAGACGAGACGCACAAACTGTAGAACTTCTTGTATCAGTTAGCGGCGAAAATCTTGCCGATCTAGCGCTTGCGGGGAAAGAAGAAAAATTAAAACGACTGGCACTGCCCTATGCTATACCTACAGCAGACGAAAAGCCTGAATGATAAAACGTGACATCGCGCCGTACGGGATAGCCAATGAATGCAATAGCCGAAAAAGTTCGCCAGGAGATTATTACTGCCATAGAGAAGGACCAACTCGTACTTCCAACTCTACCGGAGGTAGCTCTCAAAGTACGCGAAGTGGCCGATGATCCAGATGCCGATATCGACAAACTAACGGGTGTTATTGGCAATGATGCAGCGCTTAGTGCTCGAATTATCCGTGTCGCAAACAGCCCATTACTTCGCGCAAGCCGAGCAATCGAAGATTTACGCACAGCCCTTATGCGCCTCGGCATCCAGTACACCTGTAATATCGCGACAGGCTTGGCAATGGAACAAATGTTCCAAGCCACCTCAGACCTAATCGACATGCGCATGCGCGAAGTATGGAGTCGCTCAAGCGAAATCGCGGGTATCAGTCACGTACTTTGCAAGCATTACACGCGCCTCCGTCCAGATCAGGCCACTCTCGCCGGGCTAGTCCATAAAATCGGAGTATTGCCAATATTAACCTATGCGGAGGAACACCCTGCGCTCCTTAAAGACAGCATCACACTCGACACTGTAATAGAATTATTACAAGGGCAGTTAGGGGATTTAATTTTAAAAACCTGGAACTTCCCCGAGGAAATTGCACATATCCCCAGCCAACATATGGATTTTGCTCGCCATGTTCCGAAAGCGGACTATGCAGATATCGTGACTGTCGCAATGCTGCAAAGTTATTCGGGTACCAAGTCATCCATGGCGCAAGTGGATTTGTCCACTGTAACAGCATTTGCAAGACTGGGACTTGATCCAGATACTCAAGCTGCGGATTCAGAAGATTTGAGCGCGGAAATGGAAGCAGCAATGGCGCTGCTGCTGTAGCTAGAAACACCTTATTTATCCCAATAAAAAAGCGGCTCTCGCCGCTTTTTTATTGGGTAGTCAAAAACGACTAAGCGCTAAACAAAGCGGCACTATCCAAGCCTTGCTTTTCCATAATGTCGCGTAAACGTTTTAACGCTTCAACTTGTATTTGACGCACGCGCTCACGAGTCAGACCAATCTCGTGCCCGACTTCTTCCAAGGTGCTAACTTCGTATCCACGTAAGCCAAAACGACGAGCAAGAACTTCGCGCTGTTTTTCAGTCAGCTCATCCAACCAATGGTCCAAGCTAGTCGTCAAGTCGCTATCTTGCAGTAAGGTGGCGGGGTCCGAAACATGGGTATCAGCAATCGTATCGACAATTGCACGATCAGAAGAGTTGCCGATAGGAGCATCAATTGAGGTTACACGCTCGTTCAGGCTCAACATATGCTCTACGTCAGCCACCGGTTTTTCGAGCAAATTGGCTATTTCTTCAGGTGTAGGCTCATGGTCGAGTTTTTGCGAGAGCTCACGCGCCGCGCGCAAGTAAATATTTAATTCTTTTACCACATGAATCGGCAGGCGAATAGTTCGTGTTTGATTCATGATTGCACGTTCGATGGTTTGACGAATCCACCAAGTCGCGTAAGTAGAGAAGCGGAAGCCGCGCTCTGGATCAAATTTTTCTACTGCGCGAATCAACCCGAGATTGCCTTCTTCAATTAAATCCAGCAAAGCCAGACCACGATTAACATAACGGCGGGAAATTTTAACAACCAAACGAAGGTTACTTTCGATCATACGTTTGCGCGCAGCTTCATCACCCTTCAGCGCTTTACGGGCAAAGAATACCTCTTCTTCCGCACTAAGGAGTGGCGAGAAGCCAATTTCGTTCAAGTAAATTTGGGTAGCATCGAGTGTCTTGTTGTATTTGTCATCAATCAGTCGTTCACTTATCACGGCAGGCTTGGAGATTTCCTCTTCTTCTGCCAAAAGAAGATCTGCATCGTCTAATTCCGCATCAGGAACTATGAATACGTCATCACGATCAAATGCAGTGGTATCCCTGTTTTGTAAAGTCATTTTTCAGCCCCTTAATCAATTTTTTTATTTAACCGGCTGGCTTTTAATTTAAGTCACCCAGCTCGCCCAAGCTGTACTCTCCAATCATGATGCCAAATGATGTGGAAACCGTTTCATGAACCCGTTTACTTCATGAAAGTGACACTTTTAACGTCGCGGCAGATATTTCAGAGGATCTACCGGAGTACCGTCACGACGAATTTCAAAGTGAAGCATTACCCGATCAGTACCGCTCGAACCCATATCGGCAATTACTTGTCCTACTTTAACCAAATCTCCTTCTTTCACCCTTAACCTTTCGTTGTGCGCGTAAGCGCTCAGGAAAGTTTCATTGTGCTTGATAATCAGCAATTTGCCGTATCCACGCAGCCCGCTTCCTGCATAAACTACCTGCCCCGCAGCGGCCGCAAGCACAGGCTCTCCCAATTTCCCCCCAAGATCAATACCTTTATTGAAGCCATCATTGCCCTGAAATGATGACAAAATCGTGCCCCTCGACGGCCAGCGCCATTGTGGTGCACCCAAATTGACAGCATTTTTACCAATTGTCCTTGGAGCTTTCGTTTTATTTTCTTTACGAACATCTTTAGGATCACTTGTTTTTGGGGATTCTTTCTTACCTAAATAATCAGCGGTTCCGGAGGATTGATTAGGCCGATTTACATTACCTAAACCACCAGAGCCGAACAGATCCAGCCGAATTACTTGCGAGGGGCGAATTACGTAGGGTGCTTTTATCCCGTTGAATTTAGCGAGATCCTCATATTTAAGGCCATAACGCCACGCAATAGAAAACAAAGTGTCGCCTGGTGAAACCACATGCGTTTTAGGTCGCCAAAGTGCTTTTTGCGACCGGTCTGTCACGGGCGCAGAATGATGGCTAGCGCAGGAAAAGAGCAATAATGAGGCGATCAATATAACGAACACTTTGAGTGTTTGCAGCTTGCAATAATATGCTGGTGCCGGCATAAAATCTTTCACTTACTGTGTGTATTTTTTGATCTCTCTTATGCCATTTTAGACTTAATATTTTAAATTTATTTTAAAATTATCTAATATTTTTATAAAAAAATGCACAAAAAGAGTTTTAAAGGGCGTAAAAGCTGGCGAAAGTTTAAAAACTGCGCACCTTTTTGAGTCCAAAAGATTCGCTTTTGCAAGCACCTTTTTAGCGCTACGCGAAGATTCTAGACTTTAGATGAGGATTTAGCGCGAAGTTCCTGATAAAAAAGGAACAAACTTTACAGGCTCAAGAACTTGGGTGATGAAGTTTTCCGATTCGCCGTCGCGCAAAACCAAATGAAGATGTTGCTCTCTTCCACCAATAGGGATAACCAAAACACCACCCGGAGCTAACTGCTTTAATAACTCATCAGGAATGGCTTGCGGTGCCGCAGTGCTCAGGATTCCATCATAAGGGCCAGCTTCAGGCCACCCAAAACCACCGTCTGCATGACGCAACTGAATATTACGCAAACCAATCTGACGAAAACGGTCTCTGGCTTTGTCTTGGAGGGGCTTAATACGCTCGACACTGTAAACCTGTGGCACCAATTGAGCCAAGATACTGGTTTGGTAACCAGAGCCAGTACCAACCTCAAGAACCTTAGATAACTTACTACCGGCAGCACCCAATAGGATTTCTGTCATACGCGCAACTATGTAAGGCTGGGAGATGGTCTGCCCGTGACCTATTGGCAACGCAGTATCTTCATAGGCGCGATGAGACAAAGCCTCATCAAGAAAAATATGACGGGGAGTATTCAGCATGACGTCCAACACTTTCATGTTGGTTACACCTTGATCTCGCAGACGCTGGATAAGACGCTCACGGGTGCGCAGCGATGTCATGCCAACGCCTTGCATCAATAAGTTAGTCATATCCAGCCCCCGTTCGAGATTATGTGTAGCAAAAATTAAAACCGACACTATAGCACAGGCTGAGTAGCTGAAAACTTACTCGGGCGATGTAGTAGTTGTTACCTTCAACGCCGATATTTCATGCAGAACTGAGGTTGCAAACTCCCCGGCATCCAACGAGAAACTCAAGTACAAACAATTTTCTTTCCAAAAAAAACTTCCATTGCGCGGAATCAATTGCAACCTGCGACGCTCCTGCGATAGACCTGCGTGTTCCATACCGTTGCACCACGTTTGCCAAGGCTCCAATATTCGCTGTTCGAAAGCTGCCAACTCATTCGTTACCAATGAGCGCCCCCGCCCCCATAGAGGCCCTGACGGGAATTGCTCAATCTCGCCATCAAGGCATTGCATCCAATTACCTTCAGTTACTCGCGCCGCCAAAACCTGATTGAATAAAAAAGACCGCGCTGCAGACAACATCAGACCACGTTTCTGCTTATCACGATAACGTTTCCCGTCCACCAAAATCGCCTGCGCCTCATGCAAATTATTTCCATTACGACCGAAGCGCTGTTCACCGTAATAATTAGGTACCCCCAGAGAAAACACATTTTTAATTTTTTGTTCAAGAAGCTCGCGATTATCCGTGTTTACATCACGCAAGCAAATGACAAAATGATTTTGCTGATGATCACCGCGGCGCAATTTTTGTTGATGGCGAGCAAAGGAAATTAACTTAATCGAATCAGAGCTAATGTCACTCCAGGCAGGTTCTGTGCCTTTGGGCAAATAAACGCTAAACCACTGTGTAGTTACAGCATGCCGATCTTTACGACCACAATAACCAACATCATTAACATTCACCCCAGCCAAGGTCGCAATTTTTTCAGCAACCCACGCAGTATTTTCGCCACGCTTGAGAATATGTAAAAAAACATGTTCGCCAACACCAGAAGGCGTAAAGCCGAGATCCTCATCTACCTGAAAATCTTCTGGTTGCTCGCGAAAAATTGATGTTGCGGTGAGCTCGCCGTACGCGCGAGGAAAATCCAGATTAAACTCAGTCAAAACACACCCACCTGCACAGATCCGATAACTATATCCTTTCAAGTAATACAACGGCGTAACACGCAATCCCCTCTTCACGCCCAGTAAAACCCAAACGTTCAGTGGTTGTTGCTTTTACATTAATTTGATTCAAATTCGATTGTAAATCAGCAGCAATGGTTTCTTGCATGCGTGGAATATAGTTCGCCATGCGTGGCGCCTGCGCAACTATTGTCATATCCGCATTAACAAGCTTCCAACCTTGTTGATTCACTTTCGCATAAACCATGCGCAACAAAGAGCGACTATCCGCATTGCGATATTGCATATCAGTATCAGGAAAGTGCTTGCCTATATCTCCAAGGGCTGCAGCACCCAAGAGTGCATCGCAAAGTGCATGTAAAAGAACATCACCGTCGGAATGCGCGACCAGTCCATGGTGATGAGGAATAATTACACCACCTATAACGATTTTATCGCCCGCACCGAATGCATGGACATCGTAGCCATTACCAATACGTATCGACATAAAACTTTCCGAAAATGTATTAACCAATATTGACTTGCTGCTGCATTAGCATAGCAGCAATTGCAAGATCTTCTTGGCGAGTGATTTTAATATTATCGCTCCGACCTTGAACCATTAAAGGATGATAATCATACGCCTCTACTGCAGAGGCTTCGTCGGTGATCATTTTTCCTTCCGCTAATGCGCGCTGCAAACAATCGCGCAATAACCCTATTCTAAATAATTGCGGAGTCTGCGCTTGCCAAAGCGGCGCGCGGTCTATCGTTTTCTCGATAACGTGACTGGAGACCTGTTTTAAGGTATCACTTACCGGCACACCTAAAATGCCACCAACTGGGTGATCACCTACCCTGTCGATAAGCTTCATAATTTCTTGCGCCCGAATGCATGGGCGCGCCGCATCGTGAACCAAAACCCAATCACTGTCACGCGCTTGCAAGGACAACGCTTGCAGTGCATTTAGAACCGAATTCGCTCGCTCACTCCCTCCGGCCACTCGAATAATATTGGTATCTTGACCACAAGGAAGCTGATTCCAAAAATCATCGGCAGCTGAAAGAGATATAAAGACCTTCTTAACCTGAGCAATTGCAAGCAAGCGCTCCAACGTATGCTCAAGGACAGTTTTATCCAGTAAAGGTAGGTATTGCTTGGGGCAACCCGCTCCCATGCGTGAGCCCACACCCGCCGCCGGGACTATCACCCAATAAGCAGGAGTATTAGAGAGTTCTGGAGAGTTCATTGGACGATTCGGATAGGCGTGGCGATTTATACCACCGGAATTTTAGGTTTACTGTTTCTCATCCAGCAACATAAAAAAGGTTTCGTCTTTTTTGATGAGACCAATATCGTTGCGTGCGCGCTCTTCAATAGTATCCAAGCCAGACTTCAGCTCTTCAACTTCAACATCAAGAATGCGATTGCGCTCTCGCATGCGATCATTTTCGGCTTGCTGCAGATGAATATCACCTTCCAATCTATGGGCATGAGCGAGACTACCGTCCCCAATCCATAACCGGTATTGCAAGTAGGCCAATAAAATAATCAAAACACCCAGCAACCATTTCATAGTGTTACATCAATGCGGACTTTTTATTTTGACGGAGAATAAAACCAAAAATAGCGACAAAGTTTAAATGAAAGACAAAAACCAACAGCAACTAACACAACATAAATCAAAACAACAAAGGCCGATTAATCGGCCTTTGTTGTCGCTGCAATTACGCTTTAAATTCAGCGCGGCCTTTGTAAGGTGCGGCAGCACCCAATTCAGCTTCGATACGCAGCAGACGATTGTACTTGGATACGCGGTCTGAACGGCACAGAGAACCAGTCTTGATCTGACCAGCAGCAGTTGCAACCGCCAAGTCAGCAATAGTAGTATCTTCGGTTTCGCCTGAACGGTGAGAAATCACCGCTGTGTAACCAGCATCTTGCGCCATTTTGATCGCATCAAGAGTTTCAGACAGAGAACCGATTTGGTTGAACTTGATCAAGATAGAGTTAGCAATTTTCTTCTCTATACCTTCTTTCAAAATCTTGGTGTTAGTTACGAACAGGTCGTCACCCACCAATTGGATTTTGTGACCGATTTTTTGCGTCAGGTCAGCCCAGCCAGCCCAATCGCTTTCATCTTTACCATCTTCGATAGAGATGATTGGGTATTTAGCGGCCAGATCAGCCAAATAATCAGAGAATTCATTAGTGGTGAATACGCGGCCTTCTCCAGCCAGATCGTATTTGCCATCTTTGTAGAATTCGGTAGAAGCACAGTCCAGCGCCAGAGTTACGTTCTCGCCCAGTTTGTAGCCAG
>JACCEA010778827.1_pt1 | contig 21698 bp, 26 predicted proteins | sample 7449851 | NCBI WGS metagenome assembly JACCEA01 (sample SAMN15323453, study PRJNA562643) | freshwater metagenome | isolation source: river surface water | place: USA:Blue River Watershed | collected 2017-08-18 | reverse complement strand
TGGACGTTCGTAAATGTTTGCGGGACCGGTGTAGTAGGTTCCGCGACGACGACGGGGTGCACGAAGAAGAGCGGTTCATTGTCCGCGACGCGTCGTTGTGCGAAGATCTTTCGAATCCAGAAGAACCATGCGATTCCGAGGATACATGTGATTCCGACGAACCATGCGAAATGCATTTTTGCGTTTTGGAAACCGCGGACACAAAACTTCTTGAATTTACGTCGAAGGATCACGTCCGTAAACAAACAAGCAAACACAGACCATGGACCCGCAGGTGCTGGACCTCGTGTTCCACATGGGTGTGCTGAATCCCTGCCGCACACCTCACGTTGCTCTTGTGAACCGCGCGTCCCTGAACACTGTCACGAAACATTTACGGTCACGTCCCTTTGAATCCATTCAGAAACTTGTGGACGATTACGGCGACTTCATGGACTCGTTGGCGTCGTTCGAGTGTGCGCTGCAGCACGGTTACGTCCCGTACCAATTGTCATTGCGGTCCGTGATCAAGCACAGAGGGCACCCGGACGTGTTGCGACGGCTTCTCCAGAGAAACGTTCGGATCACAGCGGGTGCGTTGGTGGACGCAGCAATGTGCAAGGACCCGGTGTATCTTGCGATTCTGTTGGAAGCGGCGGATCCGCAGGTGTTGGAAGAGGCCCGTGCGTGGATTTCCGAAGAACGCCTTTGTGTCCTCCATGAGCTTCCGGTCCCCACACGACCCCCGAGTCCGCGGTCTGTTTGTTATTTCAATTTCGACGATTAATACTTACAAAGTCATTGTCACATACGAACACGTGGGGGTTGTCGGCAAGAATGCGGCGGACGGGGACGGCGAATCCGTGGAATGCGTGTGCGAGTCGCTCGAGGTCCCCGACGCGACACGCATGTCCCGTGCGGGTCATGTGCGACCTGACCATGTCGTACACGTTGCGGTACACATCCACGGGGGTGAATTGGACGGTGTGTGGGACGCGAAGCATTTTTTGGGGGGACGTGTTGTTTGTTTGGAAACGCGGGCCGGGAAATGTGTCCAAGATTTTTCGCATTGGAATTACGGCTTAAGTTACTCATTCAAGGCACCCTTGAAATCAAAAACGCGAACGATGTTGTTTTTAATGAAACACGGTGAGGGCCCGGATGGTGCGTACAGTGCCGACGTGGTCCGTCGGATTCGTGCGTCTCTGGACGAGCACTTTGCGGCGCACGCGACGTGCAAGGCGGGAAAGTCGCACCGTCCGTGTGGTCAGCCGTCGGTCCCGGAGACGTGTTTCTGTGCGAAGCATTACGCGGACGAGCGCAAGGACTTTCTTCGGAGCACGTACGAGACGCACGGACTCTTTGTGCCGCGGACGGTTCCGGTGTTGCCGGACTTTGACAGCTGCGTGGACCGTTCGTGGGACGAGTTCAACCGGGTTCTGACGCGTCCGTCGGGCGAGTCGGCGTTGAACACGCTGTCGTTGATCATCGAGATCGATGCGTCGGAGAACTTCGATCTCGATCGGGTCATGGACGTCTTGCGGGACGCGGGGGACACGGTGGTGGCGCCGTCGTCGAGTTCGTCGTTCAACAACGTGGTGGAGTTCACGGCGCTCGTGGAGAGCGACGTGGAGGAGTCGACGCTGCACAACGCGTCCGTGAAGCTCTGGCACAACCGTCAGATCCACGTGTGCGGCTGTCGGAACATCCGGTCCGCGCTGAAGCTCTGTTCGAGCGTCGTGCGCGTTCTGAAGAGCCAGGGGATCTGTCCCGAGGGTGCGCGCGTGACCGCGGTGAATCCGGTGTTTGCGAACGCGAGCTTCGAGTTCTTCCCGCAGCCGCTGATCGTGTCCATCCTGCAGTCGCACGCGTTCCTGGAGTCCATGCGTCGCCGTCTGGACGACACGGACATGAGTGTGTCCCTGGACGCGACGGGGTACCAGCGGACGACGGAGGCGGTGTTTTGTTTCACGCGCCCGGGACCGAAGTCGCCGCGGTGCACGACGATCAAAATCTATCCCCGCGGGAACGTGATCATCACCTTCAACAACTTTGACGGCCGCATGTTGCAGCGCGCGTTGCAAGTGCTCGCACAGAGCGCCGACGAGCACAAGGCGTTTCTGCGGGTCGTGCAGACGCCGATTGTCATCGATGCCGCATCGGCCCCGAAGGTGTTCACATTCTCGCCGCGGGTATCACCGAGTCCGTCGCCGACCTCGACTCCGACGAGTTCGTCGTCGAAGCGGTCGTTCTCGATGAGCTTTCTCGTGGACCGTCCGGCGACGCCGCGGACGGACATGCCTCCTCCGACGACGACACGCGTGGACCGTCCGGCGAACTCCGTGCCTCCTCCGACGACACGCGTGGACCGTCCGGCGAACTCCGTGCCTCCGCCGGCGCCCGTCGTGGACCGTCGATGAACGCCTTCCACCCTCCGAATTCTCGTTTCCAGTGCGTTGCCCAGTAATCCACCTTGTCCAGCACCTGTGCGCGTGTCAGTCCGTACACGGAGAGTTCGTCGTCCGTGAAGTCCGCCGCGCGTGTCCCGAAGATCCATGGCATGATTCTTGCGTATTCATAAGGTCCAATAAAGTCCCGCGTGAACCGTCCGTATCCGTTCTGCCATCCGACCTCGCATGGGTACACGAGATGTCGCGCGGTTCCTGCGCACAGCACCGTCAGCGTTTTCATGGCCGCGAGGTCGTCGAGATCCTCGGGGGACAGATGGCGTGTCGTTCCGAAGCAGATGTACGTCTGCACGCGCGGATGGACGAAGCGGTCCGTGCGAACCGGACGGACCGTGTGAACCGTGGCGCTGTACCACAGAACCATGCACCCGGGGGGAACGCGCATGCTAATGGGTTCGCATCCGCGTTCTTCGGTGATCCGTGCGAAGTCGTTGGCGGTGAGGAGGTGGAAGTCGGCGCCGGTGTCGGCGTCGGCGGACGCTTCGATGACGTCGAATGCGTGATGGGATCCGTCGAGGACTGCGAATTCTTCGGATCCGTCGGGGTTGTCGAGGACGAAGCTTCCCTGGAGGAAGCTGGACTTCTTGTCGGTGTCGACGTGCCACCACAATCCGTCGCGGACGTCCATGGCGGGTGGAAACGTGGGGTTCACTCCGGAGCTGACGAAAACGGCGTCGGGGTTGCAGGACAGTTCGTGTTCATGGACGGGTGCGGGGAACTCGAGGAACGGGTCGAACTCGTTCTCGGCCAGAATGTTGAAGACATAGGGTCGTGCGAGTTGTCGGAGTTCATGGACGGTGCGTGACATGCTCATCTTGTGGGTTTTGATCATTCCCCCTAGAGTTCGTCGGGGTTCGGCGTCGTACATGGCGAGTTCCGCGAGGATGGCGTCTCGGAAACCAAAAGCTTCCGATTGGCTCAAAATCCTCGTCACAACCCATCCGTGTGTGTGAAGGTGTTCGAGAATGTCGGAGACACTCAAGAGAACTTGTGGCACGATTGTTCGCATTCTTTTTGCAAACATGAGCAAGGAAAGTCCGAAGCAAGTTGTGGACGTGTTCGCGTCGGGTCTCATCGACCTGAAGGAGGTTCTGAGCATGGACGTGGACGTGTTCGAGGCGACGAAGTTGTGTCATCTGTGTTTTTGTACCAAGGCACCGTGTCTCATGTGTGTCCGGCGGATGGAAGTGTTCAAGCGGCCTCTGAAGAAACTCGTGTACGCGCTCATGCCCGTCGAGCAGTTCAAGGAAGAGGTTGCGGGCGCGCTTGTTGCGGAGCTGTTGGCGAGTGACTGACAAAGACTTAAAAAGGGGAATGTATTCCTTTGCGACGCTTGTGGGATTCGCGAGGATTCCGACGACGTCACGGACGCGTCTCGACGATCAAGTGCACGCTTGAGGACGCGCGTCTGCGTCTCATGTCATCGAATTGTCCCTGGCCTATGTCGCGTCCATCGTACGGATGCTCTGCTGAATTTTTCTTTGTGCGAAGTATTAAAAAGCATCATCCATGTCCACCACGCAGTACGTGAGCAAATACAACACACGGGTCCCCGTACCTCCCGTGCTGTCGGGAATTGAGCGTGTGAACTTCAAGAGCGGCGCTGTCATCTATCCCGGGACCGACGGCAATCTGTACGGAGTCACGACGTCCGGGACGGCCGTGAATCTGACCTCGGGGTTCAGCGCGGATCTGTCGGCGCTGGAGGCGGCCGTGGCGGATCTTCAGGGTCGCATGACAAGTCTGGAAACCCTCATGACCCGTGCGGTCGCCTTGTTGGCATCCATTTCCGGGGTCAACATTTCGACAACCCCGCCGGTGTAAACAAAAAATGCGCGACATTTTCAACACGTCGCTGACGGACGTTCGCAAGGACAAAACAAACAGAAACCCTATCTATCTATGGAACGTGGCTTGAAAGTCCGGACGCACGAAATCCCGGAGGAGATCTACGAGGGTCTGGACGGGGTTTCCGCCCAGGCGTTGTACGACATCGTCATGTCCACGCCGTTCCGCACGAGGTACGCACGGTTCGTCATGGCCGTGTACAAACTCACCAACGATTGCGAGACGCGCGTGGACCTGACGATTTCGCAGTGGTCCGCGCTATTGTCCCGGATCGAAAAGGCGGCAGAGCTCCGGACGTGTCCCGCGGAGTCCTACTGGGCGCTGTCGGCGATGATGGACATCTGTGCGCTCCAGCCGGACCTGTTCACGTCCCCGTTTGTGCACGGGATGCTTGCGTCGGAGATGTCCAAGTTTCGTGTGGTCCGCGCGGACACGGACGACATCGAACATCTGTCCGCGAGTGTCGTCACGACCATGCAGGCGTTTATCACGTACCTCAATGTGTGGTACCACGCGCCCAAGTTCTTCAAGGGGGTTCAGCGGGACTTTTTCATGACGGACATTACGCGGGACGCGGTGTCGTCTGTGTTCGACCGCGTGATCTCCGAGAGCTTCGTGGCGTTCTTCGAGGTGATTCTCATGGACATGTCGTTCAACGTCAAGTGCGACAACGTCTTCCGCGACCAGATCCTGTACCTCCTGCGTGTGATTCTCCACGAGGTACAAGACGCGAACTCGTCACTGCGCGGCGCGCTGCTGAAGAGTCCCGTGCACTGGGCCATGTACTACGTCGCGTGCGATCCCGCGGCGCGTTCGGGCGCGTCGTACGATCAACACAAGGGTGTCATGCGGGACATTGTGAAGTCCATCAACGGATGCTTTGCCCTGGTCAGCACGACCCCGCAAGGCACGTACGTCCCCGTCAAGACGTACCGGACTGTCGTGTCGGCACTCATGTCCGTCAAACAGAGTCCCGTTCTTCTGCAACAACTTGTCCCGGGAGAAAGCGCGTCGGAACCCGTGCGGACCCTTGAGGACCTCGAACGGGAACTCGAGGAAGAAGACCTCAAGCGCCAACAGAGCGACGAAGCGCGTCGACGGCGCAATCAGCGCAAAAAGCTCCGCAAGAAGCGGAAGAAGACGACGACGTCCGCAACTGCCGACGACGCGGACGCCGACGACGAAGACTTTGTTCTTCCGCCGGTGACCATGATCCCGGACGAAGTCCATGCGTATCTCAAGGCGCTGTTGTGTCGTCCGAAGTTGTTGGATGTTTGTGTGTTCTGAAAAGTACAAAAAATGATTCACTGGGTACTGTACAGTGCAAGCTACGGTGGGTTCGGGTTCAGTCGCGAGTTCGAGGCCGTGTTTGCCGAACGGTTTCCGGAGAAGTGCGAATTGCTCGAGTCGTCGTCGTCGAGGCGCACACGGACCGACGAGGACGTCATTGCTCTGGTCCGCGAACTGGGTCTTCATCGTTCGTCGGGACCGTGTGCGCGTCTCGAAGCGTTCCCGGTGCACGCGGAGCTCTTGTCCGCGGTACGGATCGAGGAGTACGACGGACTCGAAACTGCACATGTGGACGAGCAGCGTCTCTTTGTACAGATGTTTGTGGAGCTCATGGCATCCGACGGTGGCATGGCGTCGCTCGAGGCGACCCGTGCGAAGTACGCACGCGTCCGTCAGCTTCTCGCGGACCAGAACATCATCGAACAGACGCACGTGTTCGAAGCTAGCCCGCGAAAATGAACGTGTATCCGACGAACACCGTCGGCTGCATGATCCCGAACGCGGTCCCGGAGAGTCCCGCGCCGCCATCGGTGGTGAATGCGTGCGTGTGGGCGCCGGCGGAATCGACGGTCACACCGGTCGTGGACGAATTGATGTTCGACCACGTCTTGTAGCCCGCGGAGTCGGCGGCGAACCCGGGAGGATTCGAGCCGGACGAGTTGTAGTCGTCGTTGATCGTCCACTGCGTGTGCGTGTGTCCGGGGTCTGTGACGGAGTGCGCATGGGAACCCGACGAGCCCGTGGTGCCCGCGTGTGTGTGCGACGGGACGTTCGCGGCCGACAGCTGCACCTGGGAGAGTCCGGTGTACGTCCCGGTGGGGAACGTTCCGCTCGTGTTCCCCAGGACCCGTCCGGTTGCGTTGGGCAGTTGGAACGTGGACCCGCTCGGCGCGCCGAAGGTGGTCCCGACGACGGCGAAGAGGGACGCGTACGCGGTGCGGTCGAGCGAGCGTCCGTCGCAGAGCAGCCAGCCGTTGTTCTCGGTGCTGAGGACGTTCATTTTCATGTCACCAATGGCGGGCGACGCGGACAGAATGGCGTTCCAGTGTTGGATGGAGGTGGTGTGAATACTCTGGACGTTGACGGACACGCCGGTGGACAAGCCGTTCTGCAGGATCCACTGTCCGGACGCGTTGGTTGTAATCTGCGGGCTGTACTGCGAGAGGCTCACGATCATTCCGGCGCCGTTGAGTTGTCCGAAGGAACCCGTGGCGGCGTTCAACACGAACTTGTTGTCGGACACGTGGAGCGTTTGGGTGTCGACGGTGGTGGTGATCCCGGAGATGACGACGGTGTCACCGGGGTACCCGACGAAGATCGTTTGGGCGACGCCCGCGCCTCCGTTGGCGCCGAGGAAGATGTCGTTTCCGGAGCGACTGACGCAGAACTCGAGGGAGCTCAGTCGGTCCGTGTGGGTCGAGAGAACGGTCCAGTGCGTGTGCGACATCTCCGAGATCGCACGGCAGCTGAGGTTCACGACGGTCAGGTTCGTAATCGTCTGTTCCCGGACGAAGCCTTGCTGGGGGACCGCGGTTTGCCGCGCGGGCGGCGCGTTGACGACGGACCACGTGACAGGGCGGGACATTTTCTTTTTAGTGTACACAAAAAATTACCTGCGGTTCTTGCGGGACCGACGGTGGTTGCGGTGGCTGCGGCGACGTTGCCCGAACTTGCTTGTGCGGGCGGTACCGCCAGTGCCGAGCATGATCTGCACGATTTCGTCGGGAGTCGGCGGGGACCGTCCGAACGCGGAGGTTCCCAGGACGCGGCTCGTTCCGGCGTCGAAGAGCCGCTTTGTGCCGGACCACAGCTGTTGCATGCCCGTAAGTACACTTGCGGTACCGATGGCACCATACGCACCTGCGGTTTCGTACGTCCTGGCGACGGCGGCGACGGTGGTCTCCGCGATCCTCGTCGCCGTGGCGACGGTGGTCTCCGCGACCGCTTCCACAACACCTTCGAGCTGAGCCATCGCAGAGCCTTCGCCCGCGGCGGCGTTCCGGATGGCGTCGTATCCGAGTGCAGTGTCCTCGAGGAACTCTATAATGGGCTGCATGGACATTTTCGAGGACGCCTGGAGTTCGTTGGCGGCCTTTCGGACCCAGCGGTTGTACTCGACAGCACCGGTCATGCACTGTTGTTGGTTCGTCGCGACGTGCGTCATCATCCATCCCTTGTACGCGGCGCCCTTCGCTTTCTTGGCAGCTTCTGTACGTGCGCCAACTGCCACACCCGTGAGGGACTGCTTCCCGGCCTCGATGTAGCCCGCCACGGACGACGTGTCGACACCTGTGACGCGTTCGATACCCGCCACGCCCGCCTGAGCGCCCGCGAGAAGCGCCCACGGGACCTGTGCGACAACATTGGTTGCAGTGGCTGCGAGTGCAGCGTTGGATTCCCCGAGAATGCCGAGGCCGACGTGCCGGGCCGTGAACTGGCTGTACACGCTTTTGCACGCATTGACCTGATCCGTGCGGACGAGAAAGTTTATCGCGAAACTCGCGCTGAGAGCATCGGAGATGTCGCCCGCCATTTTGTTGAGGTACGTCCCCGCTGCGAGCGGATCGTTCTCGATTTTTTCGAGAACACGTTGAATGTGGTCCCAACTAAGCATGTCCTGGAGCTCGGGGTCCGCGAGAATGTCGTTCATGAACTGGGAGCGGAGCTGTGCGTCCCCCATTCGGTCGAGGAAGAACGAAACCGAGTTGTACCGCTTCATGAACGTCGCGTACCGAGCGTCGAGATTCGCGATCGTGAGCGTACCCGGGTTCGTCAGCTGCTTCTCGATATTGTTCAGCAACGGCGTAATGTCCGTGAGCTTCTTCGTGACATCCGCAAGCGTGTACGTTTTCCGCAGGGACTCCGTCGGTGGACGTTCGGCCACTGTGCCGGTCATGAGCATTTCCACGTCCTTGCCGAGATCGTCGAGGAAGTCGTACATCATGTTCGTGACCGCCTGGCTCGCCTCGATTACCACCTGGCGCCGCAACTTGTCGACAAGTGTCGCGGTGCCTTCCAAGGTTTTCGCCCCAAACCGTTTGATCTCCTCCTGCACGTAAAACTCATGAAGCTCGGGGACCAACACTGCCGTCTGCGCCGCGGCGATAACAACACCCGAGGCCACGCCGGCAATGTCCGCGTCGCCAAGCGCGGCTCCCGCTTTCATGAGCGCTCTGCCAATGGTTGCAATTTCATCCGAATGAAGTCCCGCAAACGCGACAATGCCCGTCGCGTCCGCGAAAACACTCACGGCACCCGTGCTGGTCGCAGAAGGAAGCGTGGGGAAGTTTGTGACGACAGCTTCGAGTGCGGTCGAGGCCTTGGCAATGTTCGCAATGGACGGAGCTGTGTACGGGACCATTGTGCTGGTACCCAAGTCCCCCCGTGGTACGGCGGCGTACACGCTTGCGATTCCTGCGAACAAAAGTGACGGTTTCATGCCGAAGCGGCTGCTGTTTCTCCTCCGGTGCCGACGGTTCTTACGAACCTTGCGGGCCATTTTGGTTTCTGATTTTTATTTCATTGAACACACAAAAAATCATCGGAACGCCTTGTCACTTTGGAACTGCTCGTACATGGTGCGAATTTGTGGGTCCGAGTGCGTGAACATGTTTGCGACGAGGTCGCGCACGATTTCCGACCGGAGTTTCTGGACGATGGTCGCGGGCTTGATGGGGTCGTCCAAGAGCTCCACGATTTCGTCCGGGTCCGAGAGGCCCAGTGCGCAGATGAGAACGCCGACGCGGGTCGCAAAGTCCCAGCTCTGGAGCGTCGCGGTGACCGTCGGGTGGAACACGATCGTGCCGGTGATCTCAAAAATGTTCGCGGCGTACTTTTCGGTCTGGAGGACCGCACGGTACCGTCCGTGGTCGTGCAGGTTCTTGAGAACCCGACGGAGCCGACAGTGCAGATGGATCGAGAAATCGCGCTCGAAGCCCTGGTCAAAGGCTTCGAACAAGCGACGGAACATGGGTACGCCGAACTTCTGCATGTACTTGTGGATGACAGCCACGTCTTCGCCCTGGAAGTACGGGACGACGACCGACTGCATAAACTTCTTCGCGTCGTACTCCGGGATGAACCGCAGAAGCACGCGCGTCACGATGTGCGTGTAGATGGCCTTCTTGCGGAAGCCGCGGTTCTTCATAACCTGCTCCTGGTCGTCGTCCAGACGGAAGAGTTCGCGGAACATTTGCTCGGAGGTCCGGCGGACGCGCGTGACGACGTCCATGGCGTGCTCGGTCAACAGCGGGTCCACGAGTTTCTGGAGCGCCTCCTCAATCTGTCCGGCGACGCGTCCGGCGCGACTGGCCGCCTTGGTGTCCTCGGTGACCTGTGCGGATCCCGCGGAGTGCCGCGTGGGTCGTTCGAACGGGAGCGTTACGTCGAGCATAATGTCCCCGTGGACGTCGAACTGCGGACGCGCGGCGTCGGACACCATCCCGAACCGACTTTTTCCGTCGCGGTCCATCTCGACCTCCGCGGAAAAGTCCGCGAGGAACTCGTCCATCTGCACGCCGCACGCGTTGCACACGAGGTAGCAGTCGTCGACCAAACGGAAGCCCGATGAACTCTTGCAAGATGCACAGGGCGGTTCCATGTTTTGGTTTTGAATTTGCACGTCCCGCTTAGGCCTTTGTAGAAAACGCGCGATTTACTTCCGCGAGAATCGCAGGAACCGTGCGCGGCCCCTTGTACTCCACGCCGTTGATGTACACGACGGGAATGTATCCCGGATAGTCGGGAGGCAGTAGGTCCGCCGTGTCTTCGTCGTCCACGTTCGTGGACAGAATCTGCGCGTCGGGGTACTTGGTCGCGACCTTGGCGGTGACGGACGTCCACGTCGGGCGGAATTCGACGCAGTGCGGGCACGACGGACTGAAAATGTACTGAATTTTGTTGTTGCGGGACCGTCCGGTTCCGAAAGGTTCAACCACGCCGACATTCTTGTCCACAAAAAGTTTCCACACGAGCCATGCGACCACCGCGGCAACCACGATCCACGTCCAGCACATGTCGTTTGTTTTAAAGTCCCCCGACAACATTTTTGAACATGCGACTCGTTGTGGTGTGCGGACCGGTGGCCGCGGGAAAGACGTCGTACGTGCAGAAGACGTTTGATCCCCGACGGACCCATGTGATCCATGCGGACAACTACTTCCACGACCTCTCGCACATGTCCCCCGACGAGCGCCGCGTGCAGAACTTCGATGTCCCGTCCGCCGTGGACAGCGCGCGGCTCGCGCGGGACGTGCGCACGTTGCTCCAGGGACTCTTCGTGTCGTGCGGTCCGCGGTACGACTTCGTGACGCACACGGCGACGTTCCGGACGCTGATCGCTCCGAGGGACGAGCAGGAGACTCTTGTCGTCGAGGGACATCTCGCGGCGCACCTTCTGGAGCTCGAGCAGGTCGAGTGGGACGAATGCATCTACGTGGACGCGCCGGAGGACGTGTGTCTCGCGCGGCGGCTCCGGCGGGACGTTCTGACGCGCGGATGGTCCCGCGAGGACATCGTCCGGATCCACACGGAGCACACGCGTCCCGCGCGGATTCTGTACGTCGAGCCGCAGATGCACATGCGGAAGACGACGATTTTTGTCGACGCGGCTGAAAGAAAGTAAAAAGAACATGTGGATCGATGTGGTCGCGGGAATCGCGTACGCGACCGTGGCGGTGTGTGTGAGGTACCTCGTGTCCGCAGAGAGCCTTGCGAACACGTGGACGGGTGGGTACTACGTCTGGTACTCGTACGTGGCCCTTCCGTTCAACTGTGTGGTCCTTGCGAGTGTGTTGTTCGATGTAAAAACCGAGTTGACCATGCCGATGTTTTACGCGTCGCGCTATCTGGATTACGTGTCCACGTTTGAAATCCTGCGAAACAAGCGATACGATCTGTTCAACCTGGACGTGTTTCACCACTCGACGGTCCCGACGCTCATCAGGCTGAGCTGGGACGACAAGATCTTCTTCCGGTTCGCGGTGTTCTGCGTGGGCATCGGGTCGTCGGTGTACGTCGCGACCAAGGCGGGGACGGATGCGGGGAACGGGTACCTGGAGAACATGTCGGCGGTGCAGTGGACGCAGTACGCGGTCGTGACGGTCCATACGATCCGTACGTCGTCGAAGTGGAAGCGGTTCATGTTCCTTCTGTACGCGGGGCTGTTCACAGGGCTGATCCTGCAGTTCTTCCTGTTCTAACCCCCAAAAAAATTGTCGCGTCGGTGTGAAGAAAAGACACAACAAATGCTGAAGTACAAGAACGATGTAACGATCGACGCCAACGAGGGACGCGGCCGCGTCACCTTCAAGTGCTCCCAGATTGTCTCCGATGGAAACGTCTCGGCGCCGAACATCGCACAACTGACGCGTCGGCTCGACGAGCTCATGCCCAACGTCGTCCAGCAGGTGACCCGCGTCCTCGACGCGCGCATTGCCGAGGCAGCCAATGCGGTCGCGTCCTCGGGTGCACAGATTGTCATTGCGGAACCGTCCGCGGTCCCCGCGGGACCCGTGGAAGTCCCCGCGGACCTTCTGGCCAAGATCGACATGCTCGAGGCGCAGATGGCCGACAAGGATCGCCGCATTGCGTCACTGGAGGAACGTCTGAGTGCCGCGCTGCAGGACAACTCCAAATTCACAAGCCTCGGACGTCGTATGGACGAGTTCGAGGCCCGCGTGTCGCAGGCTCTGAAGAAGACAGAGGAAATCCGTGTTCCCCCGCTGGCTGTTCCTGTGGCACCGACGGCAGCACCGACGGACTCTGCGGCGGCACCGGCAGCGGACGACGCGTCGTCCCCCGAGGAGAAGAAAGTCACCACGCCCGATGGACGCGTGATCGTCCTTCGTCGCGTCGGGAACCCTCCGGCCCGTGAGGTCAAGTACGCGTGGTAATCAAAAATTTAAAAGATGATTGTCGGAATCGGGACGGTGTCAATGAAACGCATGACAGGTGCGATAATGTGCTTCTTAATGCGGCCATACACCGTTTTGCGCTCTTTCTTCCACGTCACGTGGATCACCACGGGCTCCGACGGGTCCAGGCGGGACTTGAGCTCCACCTTGACGCCGGGCATGTTCTGGCGGATGTGCGCGCAGACATCGCGCACGCCGCACTTGGCGAACACACGGCGCGCGAACTCGATCTTGATAGCATCGAACGCAGCGTCGAGGTGCACGGAGTTACCGCGGTCGCGGGCGCAGGTGCGGTACGTGACCGCCGCGCGGGACCGGGGGTACAGCTGGCAGTACAGGTCGAAATCGCAGTTCTTGGTAAAGGCCAGCTCGTAGGCCACGAAGGACTGGTCCTCCTGGGCGGCGACCTTGGCGGCGTGCGCGACGTGCTCGTGGATGTTGTCGAGGTTCAGGTCCTTGGCATGGCGCATCACGTTCTCCCACCAATCCGCATGGGCCGTGGAGGTCGTGGAGGACTCGGCGTTCTTGCGCTGGACGCGCACGGTACGGTGGGTCTCCTGCACGGACCGCAGGGCATCGGCGGACATGACGGGACGACGGGGGATCGGAGCGAGCTCATCGATCGGCGGGGGCACGGCAGCCACCGCGGGAGGAGCAGCAGCGTCCGCAGCAGGCGCGGGGGTAGCAGCAGCAGCAGGAGCGTCGGACATTTTTTTTTCGGTCGTTTCTTTGAATCAATGCAGACACATTTTTTTTCAGGCTGAGTCTGTTTCGAACAATTCAAATGAAAACAATGATGTTCGTTGTCATCGACTTAGAAACAACCGGGATTCACATTGGACGAAATCGCATCGTGTCCATCGCGGCGCGTCTGTTGGAGCGTGGCACGGAGCCCGTGGCCATCGCGCCCTCTGTGACACCGCACGTTTCCCCGAAAACGTTTTACAGTTTCGTGAACCCGGAGCAGCCGAACTACGCCCGCGACATTAACCACGTCCCCGACGAGTTCCTTGTGCAATGTCCGAAACTCGGGACCGTCGCGCCGCTCTTTTGGAAGTGGCTCGCGGACCTCGCGACGTCCATGAACACCACGAACGTCACCCTCGTCGGACACAACATCGACGGGTTCGACGAGCCCATGATGCACGCCGACTTCGCCCGTGTGGGACACGCGCGGTGCACCGCGGGACTGCAGGTCTTCAAGATCGATTCTATGAAGATCTGCAAGTATCTACTGCCCGTCACGCTCCGCACGGTTCCGTACGGGCTCCCTGCGGTTGTGTTCGCGCCCGAGAGCTACAAGCAGGTCGACGTGTACACGTTCCTGTTCGGTGCGCCTCCCGACGGCGCGCACGATTCCCTCGGCGACGTCAACGCGCTTATTCGAATTTTGACGAACCCCGCGTTCGAACGTGCAATCGTCATGGCACGTCCCGACAAGTCATCTTATTTTTAGGCAGTATTGTTTTGTACAATCAACAAAAAAGAACATGTCCGCCGAAATCTTCGTCGCCGACCTGGGTCGCCCCGTGAACATCCGCCGCGGGTCCCGCTTCGAGAAGCTTTTGTGGCGCGTCACGGACCTCCGTGAGCTGTCCCGCGAGCGCATGCGCGGGCTGTACGCGTCCCGTCTGTTCGCGCACGGCGACAACGACACCATCAACCACGTCTTCTTCTCGTGTCCCGAGGCCGCCGCACGGGCGTACGGGTACGCGTGCGCGTCCGAGGATGCCGTGTACAAGTTCTACAAAGAGCGCGACGCACTCCTCGCGTCCGTGCTCAAGTCCGATGACCATCCCTGGTGGAACACCGCGGCCTTCGACTCCAAGGTCGTCCGCAGAACCGTCGGCGACCCTCTGAAGCCGTGGGAGTTCCAGAACAAGATGATCCGCCAGGGCAACAACGGCTGGGTCGTCCAGCGTCCCCGTGCGACCCATGCGGACCCCGGCGAGTTCCTGGAGGACTAGTTAATGATTCGCCGCAACCGTCGGGTTCGAAAGCATGGTAAACGGGTTTGTGCACCGAATGTGTTTCTTACAATAGAAAAGCCCCGCCGCACGTTTGTTCGGACACTGCTCGAGAAAACCGGGACCCCGCTGGGATTTACGTGCGTGGCACTTGTCGACCTGGAGAACGTAACAACACATTTCTTTCTTTTGTAAACAAAAGTTCACGCCCAAAACCGAAGGTCACACGGGTCCCCATGCACCGCAATGTGCGACGCAATCCACAGCAACACATCCTCCGTCAGAACCTCGGGGTGACGCTCACGGCCCCCTGCGAAATCCAGCGACACGTCCGTGATCATCTTGCCGCCCGTCCCGAACGCCACCGCGTCCGCGACCGTATGGATCCCGAGGATCATGACGAACAACCGGTCCCGCTTTGCGCCCCGGAAGTAATCCCGAACGGCAACGCAGTGGGAGAAGTAATGCTCGACGAGTCCGCGGACAACGTCCGGGGTCATGTGCGCGTACACGTCCGTGAGTGCCGTGCGGGACACGATCCAGTCCGCGCAGGGACGGACGTTCATAATGAACTTCGCGTCGGCGGGGTACGCCGCGTCCATCGCACGGAACTCCGTGTACGCCGTCGTCCACGTCCCCTCGTAAAAGTCCTCCATGTCCGTGAACACGTCGAACGGAAGTCCCTCGACGGGTTTCCGTCCCGCCGCAAGGTTTCGCAGGATCTCGGCGGTGACGTACTTTCTCCGTTGGTTCACACGGTTCCCCTTCCAGTTGTGATGCACGACCCACAGCCCACACCGACGGAACCCCGACGCCAGACTCTGCGTCGCACAGCGATTGAACCCGATCTGGAAGATCTTCATGTTTTTGTTTGTAAACAGAAAATTACGCAGACATGTAAGCGCGGATCATCGCCGCGGACAGACTGTCGACGTTCGGGACGCGAACGGACGCCGTGAGTTTCCCAATGTCCATGTGGACGACGTCCGTGTCGCACGCGATCTGCTTGCGGTGCACATGGAGCTCCGTCGTGGACCCGCAGTGCACACCGAAGTCGCACGCGTCCAGGAGGCACGCGAACACGTCCGTCGGCAGCGGGACGCGCGTGTACAGAATCCAGTTGCCCGCCATGTTCGCCGCGATCGCGCGCGCCAGTTCAATGTCCGTGGTGTCCTGCTGGATCCACAGAAGCGTGTTGTCGCCCTCCGCGAACCGGGCGTCCTTCCGGCGTGCGTTCTCGAACGCACGCACGACATTCAAGACAGTGTCGCGCGTCGGGTTCACGCACAGGAACACGCGCGACCCCGTCGGAATGTTCATGCCCATCTTGTCCGGGAGCGCCGCGCGGGCGCGTGCGAGGGACGTGTGGTCCATGTGAATGTCCGCCAAGGGTACGAGTGTCGTCGGGAGTCCGACGTTGACGTGCGGGCTCTCGATGGCCTCCGCACGGCTCAGAATGTCCCGCACGACAACCTCGAGCGCCTCCGGGGCACTCGAGGAAATGTCGAGAAAGTCCTCCACGAGCTCGACGCGCACCGGCGTCGTGAAGTCCTCCACGAGCTTGATGCGCGCGAGCGTCTCGAGGACCGACGTCAGTCCGCCGAAGACATACACCCGGTCCGCGCCGTACACGCGCGCGTAAAAGATCAGCTGGAACACGGCCTGGTCCGCGGCGTCCACACCGGCCGGCGGGTCGATGAGGTCGCCCTCGGATGTCTGGACGGACTCGCCGATTTCGTGGTAGTGGAAGGACTCTTCCGGAGCCATGTGGTTGTCCTCGACCCACAGGAACTTCTTCGGGCCCAGAAGGACAATCTTGTCGCCGTTCGCGATCCACGCATCGACGCGTGCGCGCGCCACGCGGGACGCGTCGGTTCCGTCGTTCCAGGGAGCGAAGACGGTGACGATCATTCTTTTTCTTGTAGGCAAACGTTACTTCTTATGGGCCGGTTTGACCCATTCGGGCTTGATGAGCATCGACGGAGCCTTCTTGCTCCAGCAGGACACGACGTCCCCCGGGCGCTTCTCGTAGCCCTCGCGGCAATTCCCGTAGCACATGCCAATCCCCAACTTGTCCGCGGGACCCATGTCGTAACCTTTCTCGCACGTCCGCGGCGGCGTACCGCGCGTCTTGACCTCGGGGATGCACTGGGACCGTAGAACGCCGCACTGCTTGCAGTTCGGCGCCGTGACCTTCGTGCGAATGCCCTTGGCGCAACATTTGGCGGTTCCCAGCTTCGTCTTTCCACAGCGGCTCTTGTTGCATCCCCAGGTGTAGTTGTAGTATGAACAGGACTTGCACACCTGCAGCTTCTTGGCACAGAGGTCCGTGCCGGTACACGTCCGAATACCCTCCACGACGCCCTTGAGTCCGTTGCACACACTATTGTCCTGGTGCGACGGCTTCACGGGAATCGGGTACGATCCCGGGTCTTTCAGGTAGTACGTCGTGACGTCTCCTTTGTTTCGCTTGTATCCCTCCGGTGGATCCTTGATGCACTGCACGCCCTCCTTCTGCCAACCCTTGTCACATTTCAGGGCTCCGAAGACGCCCGTGATGCTCCTGAAAACTTTCACAGCCACAACAACGATCACAATAATGACGCCGACAGTCACAAGACCCGGAAGAGCTCCGATGATACCGACAAGCGCGCTCATGTTTTAATTACACATCGTCGATAAAATTTTCGACTTCGACGGTCACCTGCGAGGGTCGAAAGGGGCGGAAGGACATGCGGTGCTCGGGACAGGGACCGTGTGTGGCGATGGCGTCCAGATGCGCCTTCGTTCCGTAGCCCTTGTGGACATCGAATCCGTACACGGGGAAGGATTCGTGCAACGTGGACATGTAGGCGTCCCGACTGTGTTTCGCAAGAATGCTCGCGGCACCGATGGCGTACGACTTGGCGTCCCCGGACGCGAGTGTCTGTACCACCACGTTCGCGTCGTCGACGGGGACCGGAACCGTCCCGTCGATGAGCACCAGCACGCGCACGTCGTCCCGTCCGAGCTCCGTGCGGATCTGTGCGAGACACGTCTCGATGCACGCGCGCATCCCCTGGAGCGTCGCGCGTAGAACGTTGATGTCGTCCACGACGTCCCGCGGGACATGGGCAATCGCATGTCTCCCACGGACCCGTACGGCGTCGAAGGACCGCGCGCGCATCGCCGCGGACATTTTCTTGGAGTCGCGGATGTACACGCGGTTCTTGCGGGGCCCGTCGAGAACCTCGACGGACGCGTCCCCCGCACCGCACCACCACGTCGCCGCCACGGACACCGGTCCCGCGAGCGCACCGCGTCCCGCTTCGTCCACACCGAGGATCACGTCGCACTCCGTGGACGCGAGCAAGTTCGCCTCGAGCGTGTTCATTCCTTTCTTTCTTCTACAGACGACGCAACGGCAACAAAACCCTGCTTTTTCCCGCCGTCGTACGGAACCGCGTGACCCCGTGCGATGCACATGGCCGCGTAGGACTCGTTCGCGACGAACACGTCCGCCAGCAGTCGTCCGTACTTGTCCTTCCCGAGGTCCCGGATGTCCACGCGCTTGTTCAGGAGCGTGTCCACGGCGAACTGACGCGCCGCCACGGCGGCCGTCTTCTCTTCGACGGATCTCGTGCGCATCTCGGGCGTGTCGATGCCACGGACCCGCACGGAATACAGAAACCACGGACTCCACCAGTGGGACATGCGCGCCGCGATTGTGAACGTGTCCCCGTCGTAGACGTCCACAACCCACACGGGACCGTGGAGGTCGTGCATGAACGGTTCGCACTCCAACTTTTTCGGACACTGGTAAAAGTCCCGGAAGCGCAGGAGGGACATGACAAAGTTCATTTTCGGCGTAATTCGGTGTACAACACAGCGGCACCCACGGCAAGAGCGGCGGCGATGGATGGCGGAAGACGCGGCGGTGGAATCGGAAACAACGGGGCTGCGAAAAACAGACCCGGAATCATGTCCTTTGCTTTCCTACATGCAAATCCGTTTCGTAATTGCAAACATGTGGCGCGTGTTGATCGACGAAACATATGTCGGGGACATGTCGTGCCCCGACGAAGCCGTGGACACTGCCATTGCAACATGGAAGTCCACATTCACGCTCCATCGAACACAAACGCTGACCATTGAGGACGACACGGTGGATTATCGTGTCGAGTGTCGTCCAGGAATTCCCGTGTCCATGACCGTTCTTCGGGACTTTCCAACCACATCGACAACCTTGTCCCCGTCGGCATTCAAGAAACTCGCGGACTTCTTCCAACCCGATGAATTCGCGGGGGACTATGCAATCGTACGGACCCACGGAGTCCCTACGAGCGCCGAGCGTGTCGATCTGTTCGCCGTGACCTTAGACGACGCGTTCGATGGGATCATGCGGTCCGTACGGCGCCATGCGAAACGGATGACCATGGAGTCGTACAGCGAAGAACACGCGCCCATGGAGCGCCGTGTGCAACGTCTGGGACTGATGCAGTGTATGTACCGCGTGCATGTCATCGGTGTGGACATGGCGTGCGACGTCCCCGATGTGTACGCCACCGACGGACATGTGACGTCCGACGCGAATGTGAACGCGTATCTGTTTGACTTTTAATCGGAAACTACGGGGGCTGCGAAAAACAGGCCCGGAATCATGTCCCATTGTATCCGTTTCGTAATTGCAAACATGTGGCGCGTGTTGATCGATAAGACACATGTCGGGGACGTGTCGTCCTTCGATGAAGCGGTGGACCTTGCGGTGACCACGTGGAAGACGAGCTTCACGGTCCATCGAACACAAACACTGTTCATTGTGGACGTTCCAGAAACATGCGAATGCCGTGTTCTCTGCAGTGCATATCCAGGAAGTCCCGTGTGCATGACGGTTCTTCAGGACGGGTCGCCAACGGCACCCGACTTTTTCCCGTCAGCCTTGAAGAAGCTCGCGGACTTCTTCCAACCCGATGAATTCGCGGGGGACTATGCAGTCGTACGAACTCACGGAGTCCCTACGAGCGCCAAGTGTGTCGAACTGTTCACTGTGGAATTGGACGACGCGTTCGACGGGATCATGCGGTCCGTGCGGCGCCATGCGAAACGGATGACCATGGAGTCGTATAGCGAAGAACACGCGCCCATGGAGCGCCGTGTGCAACGTCTGGGACTGATGCAGTCCATGTACCGCGTGAATATCATCGGTGTGGACATTGCGTACGACGTCCCTGCTGATTTGTACGCCACCGACGGAAATGTGACATCCGACGCGGATGTGAACATGTGTCTGTTTGACTTTTGAGTCCGTGGCGAAATTCTCTTTGTCTGAATAAAACAACACGATGAATCAGTGCGTTTGCGTCATTTACAACGTCGGGCTTCCGAGTATCGCGAACGCCATCCGCGCGCAGTTCACGGACCCCGCGGGATCCATCGAAACCATTGTGCAAGAAACGGCGTCCAAGCCGGCCATGTTCAAAAACCTCGTGCAGTCCGTCGACCCCGAGTTCAAAGCGTCGGCCCGTACGGACGTCCCGGACCCCATCCAGGTCGTGTGCTCCGGGATGTTGAACCCGGACTATGTAACAGTCTCCAACGTCCGCGACATTGCCGACAAGTCCGGGTTCGTTCTGAAGGTGTACGCGGCGTCCAACTGGGGCGCGCGGTCCCGTCGGGGTCCATCGGAGGTCAAACAACTCCTCGGTGTCTGCACGGTGTACATGAAGGACGCGTACCTGTACATTGCGACCATCTGTGCTCTGTCGGTCCCGAACACGCTCAAGGGAATCGCCGGACGCGCCATCCACGCAACCAAGGACATTTCGCGGATCGTTCCGGGATGCGCCGGCGTGAAGCTCGACGCGCTGCTGTACTGTCGCAACCCGAACATGGGCAATGGGGAGATCTTCGCGGACACGTGTTTGAGCTGGCTGCATGACTACTACATCGATCAGGGATTCCGTCTGATGGACGGCCACGTCCGGGACCCGACGGGCGACGCGATCCTCGAGTACGCGCCGGACGCCGTCACCGGAAAACAGAAGAAGGTGCGCATGGTTCACAAGAATCTGAAGTTCAACACGGAACACACGGTCCCCATGGTGTGGACGCCTCAGCCTCCTACGACGACTACTGCACCATAATCTGATTGCTACCGATCACAGTGAACGTGAGGGTAGAGCCTGTTAGAATATTCACAGCGCTCAAGAGCACGGTCGGGTTCTGATAAATAAACGGACTTCCCGTCTGTGCAATCACGGGCGATGTGCTCGTGTTCGAATAGTTGAGAACCTTGAAGGTCATACCCACGGGGAGACCTGTCGGAGGAACAATCACCGTTTTGGTCCACTGCGTGTTGAAAAACGCACCGTTGTGTGTCGGCGACACAACCACGGGCGTCGTTGTGAGTGTAACAATGGATGGTTTTACGACAGTTGTCATACGTGTTGACAAATCTGCAACCGTTGTGCTGAGGGTCCCGAAGTTCGCCGCGAGACCACCGACGGTCCCGCTAATAACACCGAAGTTCGCCGCAAGAGCGCCGACGGATCTACTGAGCACTGCGATGGACACACGCTCGACACTCATACCCGCGCTGAGTGACACAACGGCGCTGACGAGCGTCCCGAAGTTTGCCGCAAGACCACTGATGGTCGTACTGAAAGTCCCGAAGTTCGTGGCAAGGTTCCCGACGAACCCACTGAGAGCGCCGAGGTTGGTCACAAGTCCGCCGACGGTCCCACTGAGAGATCCGACGTCGGTCGTGAGACCACCGACGCTGCCGCTCAGGGACCCGAGGTTCGCACTGAGCGTCCCGAAGTTTACAGTTGCAGTTCCATTGAGCGTTCCGAAGTTCGCCGCAAGACCATCGACGGTCCCGCTGAGAGACCCGAGGTTCGCACTGAGCGTTCCAAAGTTCGTCGCAAGACCGTCGTACTTGCCCGTCAGAGTCCCGACGGTCCCGGAGAGAACACCGAAGTTCGTCGCAAGATCACCGACGGTTCCAGAGAGAACACCGAAGTTCGTCGCAAGATCACCGACGGTCCCGGAGAGAGTCCCGACGGTTCCGGAGAGAACACCGAAGTTCGTCGCAAGATCACCGACGGTCCCGGAGAGAACACCGAAGTTCGTCGCAAGACCGTCGTACTTGCCCGTCAGAGTCCCGACGGTCCCGGAGAGAACGCCAAAGTTCGTCGCAAGACCACCGACGGTCCCGGAGAGAACGCCAAAGTTCGTCGCAAGTCCGTCATACT
>JACCEA012142141.1_pt1 | contig 21708 bp, 13 predicted proteins | sample 7449851 | NCBI WGS metagenome assembly JACCEA01 (sample SAMN15323453, study PRJNA562643) | freshwater metagenome | isolation source: river surface water | place: USA:Blue River Watershed | collected 2017-08-18 | reverse complement strand
GGCCGTGGCCGCGGCAGGCCGGGCACCAGCCGCGGGGCGAATTGAAGGAGAAGTTCTTCGGATCGAGTTCGGGGAAACTCTCGCCCGTCTCGATGTCGGTGCGCGTGGTCGAAAACCAGGACAGGATTTCACCGGCCGGGGACAGGAGAAAGCAGGCGCCCTTGCCAAGCCGCAGAGCGTCGGCGAGCAGGCCGTTCGGCGTCGCGCCGGCGGGGCCGGCCGCCGCGGCGAACGGCTTGGCGCGCGCGCGCGCGGAGGGACGCGCGGGTGTCGCGGGCGCCTTGAGGTCGGCGACGACGACCTCGATGTCGTGCTCCTTGTAGCGGTCGAGTTTCTGGAACGCGTCGACCGGGACGAGGCGGCCATCGGCACGCATGAGCGTGTAGCCCTGTTGGCCGATCCACGTGGCGATGGGCTGGTGATGGCCCTTGCGGCCGCGGATGAGCGGGGCGCAGAGGTAGAGGTGCCGCGCTTTTTTCGCGGCGGGCGTGGCGAGCACGCGGGCGAGGAGGGCGCGCAACTGGCCGGGCGAGAGCGGCTGGACGGGTTTGTCGGTGTCCGGGTGATGCTGGATGCCGAGGCGGGCGTAGAGGAGGCGCAGGTATTGGGCGACCTCGGTGATGGTCGCGACGGTGGACTTGCGGGAACCGCGCGTCACGCGCTGCTCGATGGCGACGGTGGGCGGGATGCCGGTGAGGCGGTCGACGGCGGGGCGCGGGAGCTGCTCGACGAACTGGCGCGCGTAGGGCGACATCGATTCCATGAAGCGGCGCTGGCCCTCGGCGAAGACGATGTCGAAGGCGAGGGTGGATTTGCCGGAGCCGGAGACCCCGGTGACGACGTTGAGGCGGCGGTGGGGGAGCGAGAGGCTGAGGTTCTTGAGATTGTTTTCGCGGGCGCCGACGACGGTCAGCGTCCGGGCGTCCGGAAGCAGGACCGACGGGGCGGACGCGGCGGGTTCGGCGGCGAGGAGGAGGCGGGTGTCGCCGGAATCGGGATACCGGGCGGACTCGGCGAGGGCGGCGCGCAGGAACGGGCTCGTGGCGGTGTCGGCGCGGGCCACCCGCTCCGGCGGGCCCTCCGCGACGATGCGGCCGCCGGCGCTGCCGGCATCGGGGCCGACCTCGACGAGCCAGTCGGCGGACTTGAGCACGTCGAGGTTGTGTTCGATGACGATCACGCTGTGGCCGCGGTCCACGAGAGCGTGCAGGACGGCGAGCAGACGTTTGACGTCGTGGCGGTGCAGGCCGGTGGTGGGTTCATCGAGCAGAAGGAGGGCGCCGGCGGAGGGGGCGTCGGGGGCCTGCGGCTCCGCGGAAGCGGGGGATTCGGCGGCGAAGCCGGAGAGGTAGCGGACGAGTTTCAGCCGCTGGGACTCGCCGCCGCTGAGCGTGTTGAGGGGCTGGCCGAGCGTGAGGTAGCCGAGGCCGACGGAGTCGAGGGACGCGAGGCGCCGGTGGATTTCGGGGTGCGGGGCAAAGAGCGGAAGCGCGTCGGTGACCGAGGTGTTGAGCAGGTCGGCGACGGAGCGGTCGCTCCAGCGGACGGCGAGCACCTCGGGCTTGAAACGCCGGCCTTCGCAGACGGGGCAGGGGACGAAGACGTCGGAGAGAAACTGCATCTCGACCCGCTCGTAGCCGAGGCCCTGGCAGTGGTCGCAGCGGCCCTCGCCGCTGTTGAAGGAGAACGAGGACGCGTTGAAGCCGGCTGCGGCGGCCGCGGGAGTGGCGGCGTAGAGTTCGCGGATGAGTTCCCACGATTCGGAGTAGAGTGCGGGGTTGGAGCGGGGCGTGCGGGAGAGGGGCGACTGGTCGACCAGCACGATTTCCGAAAACGCGGCGGCCGCAGGCTGGGCGGGATCGGCGGGCGGCGAGAGCGAGATCGACTCGATCGCGGCCGGATCCTCCGTGAGCTGATGGCGTTGGCCGAGCAGGCCCTGGTAGATCACATGGTCGAGGAGCGTGGACTTGCCGGATCCGGAGACGCCGCTCAGGCAAACGAGGCGGCCGAGGGGGAGGCGGACGGAGAGGTTCTGGAGATTGTGCTTGGTGGCGCCGGTGAACTGCAGCCAGCGGACCGGCGTGGCGGCGGGTTTGGCGGATTTCGACGGTGGCGACGCCGGGTCGCCGACGGGGCGCCGCGCGGCGGGGGTGGCGATGGACTCGCGGCCGGAAAGATAGGCCCCGGTGATGCTGGCCGGCGCGGCGAGCATCGCGGGCAGGTCGCCCTGGAAGACGATGTGGCCGCCGCGGCCGCCGGGTTCGGGGCCGACTTCGATCAGATGGTCGGCGGCCCGGATCATGGCCTCGTCGTGTTCGACCACGACGACGGTGTTGCCGGCGTCGGTGAGCGTGCGGATGATCGCGATGAGCCGGTCGATGTCGCGCGGGTGGAGCCCGACGGAGGGCTCGTCCAGGACAAACAGCGTGTCGACCAGCGAGGTGCCGAGACAGGAGGTGAGGTTGACGCGCTCGACCTCGCCGCCCGAGAGCGTCTTGGACTGACGGTCGAGGGTGAGGTAGCCGAGTCCTACCTGGGTCAGGTAACGGAGGCGCGTGACGATGGAATCGTAGGCGAGGGTGGCGGAGCGGTCCGCGGACGCGTCGGGATTCCGGGGCGTCGCATGGGCGCCGCCGAGGCGGGCGAGAAGCTCGCTGACGGGAAGCTGGTAAAGCTCCGGGAGCGTGAGCCCCTGCCATTTCCAGCACAGGGCCTCGGGCTGCAGGCGCCGGCCGCCGCAGGCCGGGCAGGGATTGTAAGCCCGGTAGCGGGAGAGGAAGACGCGCACGTGCATCTTGTAGGTGTTCTTCTCGAGCCAGCGGAAGAAACCCTTCAGACCATACCAATATTGCGGCCAAGTCTTGCCGTGCTCCTCGCCGTAGTCCGGCTCGCCGTCGATGACGAAACGCTGGTGCTCGGGCGGGAGGGAAGCGAACGGGACGTCGGTGCGGATTTTTTTCTTTTTGGCGAAAACCAGGAGGTCGTTCTTGGAGTCGCCGTAGATCTCGCTCTCCCAGCACTTGATCGCACCGGCATCGATCGAGAGGGACGAGTCGGGCAGGGCCAGGCGGTAGTCGATCTCGATGATGCGGCCGAATCCCCGGCATTGCGGACAGGCCCCGAGCGGGGAGTTGAAGGAAAACAGGGCGGGCGTGGCGGCGCGAAACGTGCGGCCGGACTCGGGGGAGTGCAGGCCGCGCGAAAAGTGCCCGAGAGCGGTCAGAGGCGGGGCCGACGGGGAAGGCGCCGGCGCGCCGGCCGCCGCGCCGAACAGAAACACCTCGCCCTGCCCGAAATGGAGGGCGGTCTCGATGGCTTCGAGCGCGCGGATGCGCTGGGCCGGCTCGAGGGCGAGGCGATCCTGGGCAACGTAGAGGACGGGGGCGGCCGCCGGCGGGACGAGCGCATCCAGCTGCGGATCGGTCCGGGCCAGGAGATCGTCGATGCGCTGCGGCTCGACGGCGCCGTCGCGTGCGGCGGAGCACGGCACGAGGACGCGGACGTAGGACTGGCCCTTGAGGTTTTGCAGGATCTCGCGCCAGGCGAGGTTGGCGGGCTTGGCGACGCGGAAGGCGATGACCGCGGTCTGGCCCGGGTGCGCGGCGACGGATTTCTCCCAGATCGTCGCGGGCGTATCGTCCTCGACCAATTTGCCGGTGGCGGGGTCGTAACAGGCGGCGACATGGCTGAACCAGACTTTGAAGAAGTCGGTCAACTCCGTCATCGTGCCGACGGTGGAGCGGGACGTCTTGACGGTGTTGGTTTGCTCGATGGCGATCGAGGGCCGGATGTTCTCGATCGCATCGACCTTGGGTTTGTCGAGCAGGTCGAGGAACTGGCGGGTGTAGGCCGAGAAGGTCTCGACGTAGCGGCGCTGGCCCTCGGCGTGCAGGGTGTCGAAGACGAGGGAGGATTTGCCGGCGCCGCTGAGGCCGGTGACGACGATGTAGCGGCCGAGCGGGACATCGAGGTCGAAGCCCTTCAGGTTGTTTTGGCGGACACCGCGCAGGCGGATGCACTCGGGAGCGGACGCGGCGGAAAGGGGCGCGGGCGGAATGGACACGCGGGTGAGGGAGCGAAGCGGCGGGCGAAAGGCAAACGCGCGTCCGCGCGCGGCGATGATTGCTGACAGCGGGGTGTCAGGAAGGCCGTCGGAGGTCGGGGGCCGACCGGGCCCGAGTCATCCGAAGACCTCGGCCCGGTCGTCGGCCGAGAGCTCGCGAAACCGACCCGGCGGGAGGTCGCCCAGCAGGTAGCGGCCGATGCGGACGCGGACGAGCCGCAGCGTGGGATGGCCGACGGCGGCGGTCATGCGGCGCACCTGGCGGTTCTTCCCCTCGGTCAATTCGAGGGCGAGCCAGGCGTCGGGGACGTTTTTGCGGTAGCGAATGGGCGGGTCCCGGGGCGGCCACGCGGGCGGGGCGTCGAGGAGCCAGGCGCGGCAGGGCAACGTGCGGTGCGCATCGAGGCGGAGGCCGCCGCCGGCGAGGCGGGCGAGGGCGTCCGGAGCGGGAACCCGCTCGACCTGGGCCCAGTATTCCCGGCGGTGGGCGTGGCGCGGATCGAGCAGGCGGGAATTGAGGCCCGGTTCGTCGGAGAGGAGCAGCAGGCCCTCCGAATCGGCATCGAGGCGGCCGAGCGGATAGACGTTTTTCGGCAGGGCAAACCCGGCCAGCGTGCGCCAGCGGGAGCCGGGCTCGGGCGTGAATTGCGACAGGACGCCGTAGGGCTTGTGGAAGGCGAGCAGCACGGACGGGGAAGTAACGGCAGCCCGGAGGCCGGAGACAAGGCGCGGAATGAGGCCGCGACTTGCACTCGGCGGAGGAGCGCGTGTCGTGGATCCATGATGCAAGCCGTGCGACTCACCGGGGTGAACGAAATGGACGTGGCCGCCGTGGCGGCGCCCGTGCCGGCCGCCGGCGAGGTCGTGGTCCGGTTGGTGGCGGCGGCACTCAATCACCGCGATGTCTGGATCAAGTCGGGGCAGTATGCCGGCCTGAAGTGGCCGGCGATCCCCGGTTCGGACGGCGCCGGCACAGTCGCGACGACAGGGGCGGGCGTGAGTCCGGAGTGGATCGGTCGCGACGTGATCGTGAATCCGAGTTTCGGTTGGGGCGAAAGCGAGGCGGCGCAGGGCAAGGACTTTTCGATCCTCGGATTGCCCCGCGACGGCACGTTGGCCGAGCAGATCGCCGTGCCGGCGACCCAGCTCGCGCCGAAGCCGGTCCACTTGAGCTGGACCGAGGCAGCGGCACTGCCGTTGGCGGGCCTGACGGCGTGGCGGGCTTTGTTCGGGCGGGCGCAGGTGAAGTCGGGCGAGCGCGTTCTCGTCAGCGGCATCGGCGGCGGCGTGGCGCTGTTCGCGTTGCAATTCGCGGTGGCGGCGGGGGCGGAGGTTTGGGTTACGTCGAGTTCGCCGGCTAAGATCGCCCGGGCGGTCGCGTTGGGCGCGAAAGGCGGCTTCGATTATCGCGGGACGGGCTGGGCGGCGGACGCGGTCAAAGCAACGGGCGGCTTCGACGTGGTGGTCGAAAGCGCGGGCGGCGACGGATTCGAGGCGCTGATCGATGCGTGCGCGCCGGGCGGGCGCATCGTGTTTTTCGGCGCGACGCGCGGCAACCCGCCGGTGCTGCCGATGCGGAAGGTGTTTTGGCGGCAATTGACGTTGCTCGGGACGACCATGGGATCGCCGGCGGACTGGGCGGCGATGGTGGACTTTGTCGCGCGGCACCGGCTGAAGCCGGTGGTGAGTGCGACGTATCCGATGGCCCGGGCGGCGGAAGCGTTTGCCTTGATGGAGCGCGGCGAGCAGTTCGGGAAAATCGTGGTCACGATGGGGGCGGCCTGAGGTGCGGATGACGCCGGGCGCGGCCTGCGCCAGGTTTATCCGGAGGAATGTCCAGGCGTCGGTTATGCCCGTCGGGCAGTGTCCCGTGCCGGAGCGGCCGACGGGCCGGGGTGTTTTTCGGACCTGAAACAGTCGCTAAGGTATTCACGGCCACGCGGTGATTCCAGCCTTGGCGTCGGGCGCGGCGGCGAGGAATGTGATAATGTCTATGTCCAAAACTTCCTCGTATTTCGCGTGTGTGATGGCGGGTGGCAGCGGTGAGCGTTTCTGGCCGATGAGCCGGGCGCAGACGCCGAAGCATCTGTTGAAGCTCTTGTCGGACCGCACGCTGGTGGAGGAGACCGTCCGGCGCATCGGCGCGGTGGTGCCGAAGGAAAATATTTTCGTGCTCACGAACGAAGTGCAGCTGCCCGGCACGCGCGCGGCACTGGCCGGGCTGGTGCCGGCGGAGCAGATCATCGCGGAGCCGGCAAAACGGGATACGGCACCGGCGGCGGCGCTGGCCACCGCGCTGGTGCGGGCGCGCGGCGGCGACCGGGCGACCCTGGCGTTGCTGCCGGCGGACGCGTTCATCGCGGACGCGGCGGGATTCGGCCGGCAGCTCGGCGGCGCCTTGGCCCGGGCGGAGACGTCGGGCGCGATCCTGACGATCGCGATCCAGCCCGATCACGCGGCGACGGGTTTCGGATATCTCGAGATGGGCGAGGAGCGCGCCGACGGCCCGGCGGGGCGGGTGCGGGCGGTGAAACGCTTCGTCGAAAAGCCGGACGCTGCCACGGCGCAGCGCTACGTGGACAGCGGGGACTTCGCGTGGAACGCGGGGATGTTTTTCTGGCGGGTGGACACGTTTCTGGGCGAGACGGACCGGAATGCCCGGGAGCTGTCGGCGTTTATCCGGGATTTTCCGGCCGGCGATTTCGCGGCGTTTTTGGCGGCGCGGTTTCCGGCGCTGACGAAGATTTCGGTCGACTTCGCGATCATGGAGAAGGCGCAGGCCGTCGAGACCTTGCTCGCGCAATTCGACTGGGACGACGTGGGGCTTTGGACGGCGTTGCCGAAGCACCTGACGAAGGACGCCGCGGGCAACGCATCGCGCGGCGCCGTGGTCACCGTGGATTCGGGCGCCCTGGTGGCGCGCAACAACATCGCGGTCAGCAATGGCCGCACGATCGCGCTGTGCGGCGTGCAGGACCTCGTGGTGGTGGAGACGGCCGATGCCATTCTCGTGTGCCACCGCGACGCCGTGCAGGACATCAAGAAGGTCTGCGGGAAGCTGCCGAAGGAATTGCTGTAGGCCGGGCCGGCGTCGCGGGCTGAGTCGACGGTTTCCTCGCGATACCGGACGGGGGAGCCGACAGACGTGTGCGAAAATCTGCGCACGTGCGGCGGGCCGGCCCGATCGGGCAGCGCTGCGCGGAGCCGCGGCCGGCTTGGCGACAGGAATGTAGCTGACCAGCCCAACAAAAAGCCGCTCCCGGCGGGGAGCGGCTTGGAAGGAGACGAACGAACGCGGATGCTTACTCGCTCTTTTGCTTCTGCGACTTGGCGGCCTTCTGGCGCTCGCCGTTGTTGAGGATGCGCTTGCGCAGGCGGAGGTTCCTGGGCGTGACCTCGACGAATTCGTCGGTGGCGATGTATTCGATCGCGCGCTCGAGGGAGAGCTTCGTCGCGGGCGTGAGGCCGGCGGCGACGCCTTCGCCCTGGGAGCGGAAGTTGGTCAGCTTCTTTTCGCGGACCGCGTTGCAGGCGATGTCTTCGTTGCGGGGATTCTCGCCGACGATCATGCCCTCGTAGACCTGCTCGCCGGGGCTCACGAAGAGCTTGCCGCGCTCCTGCACCATGAGGAGGGCGTAGGTGGTGGTCTCGCCGGCTTCGGTCGCGATGAGCGTGCCGGTGATGCGGGTGAGCACTTCGCCGGCGTAGGGGCCGTATTCCTTGAACAAGTGGGAGAGGACGCCGCGACCGGAGGTGGCGTTGACGACGTCGATCTCCATGCCGATGAGGCCGCGGGTCGTGATGGTCGCCTCGATCATCGTGGTGTGCGGGTGCTTCTCCATGTTGGTGAGGACGCCCTTGCGGTTGGCGAGATTCTGCATGATCGCGCCGACGCACTCGTCCGGCACTTCGATCCAGACGGTCTCGTAGGGTTCGAGGCGTTTGCCGTCGACGACCTTCTCGATGACGGTCGGGCGCGAGACGAGCAGCTCGAAGCCTTCGCGGCGCATCGTCTCGACGAGCACGGCGACCTGCATGGCGCCGCGGGCCTTCACGTTGAAGACGCCGGCTTTGTCGGAGTCCTCGATCTTGATCGAAACGTTGGTCTTGAGCTCGCGCATCAGGCGCTCGCGGAGCTGGCGCGAGGTGACGAGCTTGCCTTCCTGGCCGACGAGCGGGCCGTCGTTGACGCAGAACTGCATCTCGAGGGTCGGCGGGTCGATCTGGGTGAAGGGGAGGGCGTGGCCGGCCTCGTCGATCGTGAGGGTGTCGCCGATGTCGACGTCCTCGAAGCCGGAAATGCCCACGATGTTGCCGGCGACGGCGCTCTCGGTTTCGCGGGTGCCGAGGCCGGTGAACTCGAAGATCTTGGTGATCTTGGCGCGGACGCGCTTGTGGTCGGAATGGCGGATGACGAAGACGTTGTCGCCGATCTTGGCGGTGCCGCCGAGGATCTTGCCGACGGCGATACGGCCGACGTAGTCGGACCAATCGAGGTTCGACACGAGCATGTGGAAGGGCTCGCTGGGCTTGGCGAACGGGGGCGGGACGTGATCGAGGATGGTCTCGAAGAGCGGCGTCATGTCCTTTTTCTCGTCGCCGAGATGATACATCATGTAGCCGTCGCGGCCGGAACCGTAGACGACGGGCGCGTCGAACTGCTCCTCGGTGGCGTTGAGCTCCATCAGCAGCTCGAGCACCTTGTCATACATCTTGAGGGGCTCGGCGTTGTCGCGGTCGATCTTGTTGATGACGATCACGACCTTGAGTCCGTGGTGGAGGGCCTTGCGCAGCACGAAACGGGTCTGGGCCTGGGGACCGTCGTAGGCGTCGATGACCAACAGCACGCCGTCGACCATGCGGAGGGCGCGCTCGACTTCGCCGCCGAAGTCGGCGTGGCCGGGGGTGTCGACGATGTTGATGATCTTGTCCTTCCAGTGGACGGACGTGTTCTTGGCCTTGATCGTGATGCCCTTTTCGCGCTCGAGGTCCATGGAGTCCATGGCGCGTTCCTGCACCTGCTGGTTGGCGCGATATACGCCGCCCTCCTTGAGGAGTTGGTCGACGAGGGTGGTTTTACCGTGGTCGACGTGGGCGATAATGGCGATGTTGCGGATGCTCTGGTTCATGGCGGACACTTACGTTTTGTGACGAAAAAGAGGCCCAACGTGCGGCGCGCCGCGGGCGAAGGCAAGGCCGAAGGCGGCCCGGCGGCGCCGTGCGGAGGAAACCAACGGTCGGCGAAGGCCGGATGGTCGCCGGCGGGTTCGATGCCTGCGGCCGGACGCGGCCTCCGGTGCCGGGGGAAGAGCGGGGCGGCTTCCCGCTGGAGGCCAAGGCAGTTAAGGCACGGTGCCGCGCGGTCGCAGCCCTTGACACCCCTCCGGTGGCACGGTTACTGCCGTGTCCCCGTATTCCCCTTATGGACGTCGCACTCGATCAACCGGTGCTCGTGCTGAATCGCCTGTGGCAGGCGGTCAATGTCATCGGCGCGCGTCGCGCCTTTGGCCTGCTGGCGCGGGGTCACGCGCAGGTCGTGCACCATCACGACGACGATTTCCGCACGTTTTCGATGCTGGATTGGCTCGATTTTTCGGTGAACAACCCGCCGCTCGCCGAGCTCGAGACGGTGCGCACCCCCAATCGCACGATCCGGCTGCCGCGGGTGATTCTGCTTACCTTCTTCGACAAGTTGCCCTGCAAGGAGCTGAAACTGACGCGCAACAACGTGTTCGAGCGGGACAAGAACACCTGCCAGTATTGTTCGCGGGTGCTGCCGCGCGAGCAGCTCAATCTCGATCACGTGATCCCGCGCGATTACGGCGGGAAGACGACGTGGGAGAATATCGTCTGCTCGTGCATCAAATGTAACACGCGCAAGGCAAACCGTCTGCCGCACGAAGCGCATATGCGACTGATCCGGAAGCCGGTGCGGCCGAAGTGGCGCCCGGTTATTTCGCTGGTTTTGGGCAACCAGAGCCGCGAGCACTGGAAGGACTTCCTCGACGTGGCTTATTGGAACGTCGAGCTCGAGGAGTGACGCGTGGCGCGCGAGGGGGGCGGCGCCGGGTGGCGCCAGGGGAGGGCCGATTTCCTTGGCACCGTGGGCGCCGCGGAACCGATCTGCGCGGTGAATTGGTTTCCTCACTTGACGCCGGCGGGCAAAGCTGGCCCGTTGGCCGCCGGTTTTTTCGCCCTCATCGTCTATCGGTTAGGACAGGAGATTCTCAATCTTCAAAGCGGGGTTCGATTCCCCGTGGGGGCGCCATACTCAGCGGCAAGACTGCCGCGTCGGATGAAAACCGGTCCGGCCGACACCAGGCGGCTTGGGATCGCGGAGCGAATCAAGCATCCGAAGTTGGGCCTGCGGCGCGGCTAGTCGGGACAATTGCCCGTCACAGGCAGGGATGTTCAGGCTGGACGCGCCGGCTGCCGGCGCCGGAGATGCAGCCGTGAAAACCGCGCGAGGCAAGAAGGTCGTGGTCGTGGAGGACCACGCGATGTTCCGGGAGATCGTGGTCAAACTTTGCACCAAGGAGCTCGGTCTGGACGTGGTGGCCGAAGCCGCGGACGGGGAGAGTGCCATCGCCGCCATCCGGGCGCATGCGCCGCAGTTGGCGCTGCTGGACCTGCAATTGCCTCGGCTCGACGGCCTCGGGGTGATCGAGGCGATTGCCGACGACGCGCCCCAGACCGCGGTATTGGTCCTCTCGTCGCACTGTGACGAATACACGGTTTATTGGGCGGATCGGCTGCGAGTGCGGGGATTCGTGGACAAAAACGCGAATTCGGTGGCGACTCTGCGGGAGGCGATCCGGCAGGTGCTGGCCGGGCACACGTGGTTCTCGACCACGTTCGCGGAGATCAAGGCCGCGCGGTCGCGCGACTCCCAGTCCTTCGACCGCATGCTGTCGCGCCGCGAACAGTCCATCCTTTCGCTGCTGTGCATTCCGCTCACGGACGCGGAGATCGCGGTCCGGATGGGCATCAGTCCGGAGACCGCGGCCAAGCACCGTTTCAACCTGATGCGCAAAGTGTCGGCGGAGAACACGACCGCCCTTATCCGCTATGCGCGGGCACACGGCTTTGCGCTGCCGGTGGCGGCGTCCGACGGGCCGAAAATGCTGCCTTGAAGGGCGGGATGGCGACGGCCAGCCGGCGAAGGTGTGCGCCCACGGCGGCGAGATCCGCGGCGGCGGCGGCCGTTTCGATCTCGGCCGCGAGGGCGGCGATCGGTTCCGCTCCGGTCATCTGCGCCTTGCCCTTGAGTTGATGGGCGGTCCGCGCCACGTGCGCGAGGTCGGCGCGGTCGGCGGCGGCGGCGAGCTCGTTTTCGTTCTCCGTCACTTCGGCGAGATACCGGTCGATCTGGCGGTCCAATCCGTCCGGCGACCCGTCGCTGAGGTAGGCGAGCAACGCGAGGTCGGGGGTGGCGGCGGCGGCCGGAGCCAGAGCCATCGGTGCGGACGCGCCCGGCCGGCCTCCGGCCTCGGCAAGCACGGCACGGAGTTTGTCCGGCGTCAGCGGCTTGCCGACAAACGCATCCATCCCCGCAGCGAGGCAAAGCGTCCGGTCGGCCGGCGTGCAGTAGGCGGTGACGGCGAGAATGAGGGCGGGCGGATGGCCGTCTTCGATTTCGCGGAGTCGGCGGGCCACTTCGGTGCCGTCGAGATCGGGCAGGTTGCGATCCAGCAGCACGACGTTGTAGCGCTTCGCGCGGAAGCGGGAAATCGCGTCCGCGCCCGAGACAGCCCGGTCGCAGGCGAGGCCCAGCCGCGCAAGCACCGCCGCCGCCGCCCAGGCGTTGTAGTCGGTGTCTTCCACCAGCAGGACTGTCGTCCGGGGCGACCCGAGGTCCGTCACCGGGGGTGGCGGCGATGCGAGTCCGACCTGCCGCGGAATGCGGAGGAAAAAGCGCGCACCCTGGCCGGGCGTGGAGTCGACGCCGACCGAGCCGCCCAGCTGGTCGGCCAGCAACCGGCAGGCCGCCAGGCCCAGGCCGGTTCCCGGCACCCGGGCCTGCGTGGCCCGGGCGAGCCGGGTGAACTTCGTGAACAGGCGCGCGCGGTCCGCCTCGTCGAAGCCGGGGCCGTGGTCGCGGACGGAAAACAGCAACTCGTCGGGAGATTCGGCCGGGGTCACGCAGCGAAGGACGACGGTCCCGCCCGCGTATTTGAGCGCGTTGGAGACGAAGTTGACCAGAATCTGCTGCACCCGGCCCGTATCCGTCTCGAAGCGACACCCGAGCTCGGGGGTATCGTCGATCACCAGCTTGGCGCCGACCGCCGCGGCCTCCGTCCCGAGGGCGGTCTGCACGGAGCGCAGCAGGTCGCCCGGGCAAAAGTCGCGGGGCCGGAGCTCGATGCGGCCCGCCTCGATGGCGGCGAAGTCGAGGACGTCGTCCACGAGCGACGACAGATACAGGCCGCATTCGCGGAGCGTCTTCGCCCACTCGCGCTGGCGGTCGTCGAGCCGCGAATCCTCGAGGGCGAGGGCGAGCCCGACGATGCCGTTGAGCGGATTGCGGATGTCGTGGCTCATGTTCGCGACGAACTCGGTCTTGGCGGCGTTGGCGGCCTCGAGTTCGGCGGTGCGTTCGCGGACCTTGGCCTCCAGGACGGCGTTGCGGCGGCGGAGCGCACGCAGGCGGAGTTGGAACAGTCCGAAGGCGAGCGCGAGGGCCGCAACCCCGCCCGCGGCGGCGGCGGGGCCGGTGCGCCACCAGGGCGGGAGGACGCGGAAGGCGACGCGGGCGGATTCGCCGGCGATGCCGGTTGCGGCGACGGCGCGGACGTCGACCGCGTATCGTCCGTCGCGCAGCGCGGTGAGTTCGCGGGTGCCGTCCCGCCCGGCGGGGATCCAGTCGCGATCGACGCCGACGAGGCGGGATTCGAGGCGGACCGGGCCGACCGCGGCATCCTCGGGCGCGCCGAACTCCAGGCGGATGGACCGCGTGTCGTGCGGCAGCGCGGCGCCGTCGTGGAGTTTTCCGGTGAAATCAGCATACTGGATACGGGTGCGCACCAGCGGGGCGGCGGGGCGCGGCGCGGAGAGCGTCCCGGGCACGCGATGGCGGAGGAGTCCGTGGGTGCCGCCGATCCAGAGCAGGTCCTCGCCGTCGAGCCGCTCGGCAAAAATGCGCCAGACGGAGCCGATCGTGTGGAGGGCCGGCACGGTGTGGGGCGCCCATCGGGTCGCCGCGCCGTCCGGCTCTATGCGGGCGACGCAGGGTCCGAGCGATCCCTCCTCGCGGTGCAGAACCCAAAGCGCGCCGGTGGCGTCGGCGCGTGCGAGCGAGATGGTTGCCCGTCGGGGAAAGCCGACAATCTCAGCAAAGCGGGCTTGCCCGGCGGCCTTCCGCCAGCCGCCGTTGCCGGCCACGACGACCAGCGAACCGTCGGGCTCGGCCAGGACGTGGCTTTGTCCGACCAGGGGCGGAAGGCCGCTCGCGGCGTCCGGGCTCCGGGCGGGGCGGGACTCCGCCGGGTCGACGTCGCCGACGAACACGCCCCGGGCGGTCGTGGCGATCCAGAGCCGGCGGGCATCGTCCTCGGCCATCGACCGCGGCTGGTCGGGCAGCGAATGCAGGATCTCGGCGGTCCGGCCGTCGCGGTCGATCCGCGTGACGCGGTTCTCCTCGCCGACGAGCACGGTCCCCGGTGCCGACCGGTGGAGATGGCCGAGCGCGAGCACGTCCTTCCTGGCCGAGCGGAGGGTCGCGGCGCCGTCCCCGGAAAACCGCAGCGCCAAGTAATAGCCGCCGGCGGCGAGGTCGTCGCCGACGCGCAGCAAGGTGTGCACGCTTTGGAGGGCGGTGCCGGCCGATTCGAAACGATCCGGCGTCGCCGATTCGACGATGAGGCCCTGGCCGGTCCCGACGTGGAGTTTGCCCCGGTGGCGGGCAAGCGCCGTCACGCTGGTGCCCGGGATGCCGTCCTTCGGGCCGAAAATGCGGACGGAGCCGGGACGCTCGATCCGGCTGACGTGGGCGGTGGAGGCCGCCCAAAGGCTGCCATCCCGGGCTTCCGCAACGAGGTTGACCGTGGCGGACGCGAGCCCGCGGGATTCGTCGAGGACGTCGGTCAGCTTTCCCTCGGGACTGACAAAGACGATGCCGCCCTGCACGGTGCCGAAGGCGAGGGTCCCGTCGCCCAGCTCCGTGCCGCGCGTCATGACCTGCTGGCGGAACAAGGGCTCGAGCGCGGGATCGGTGGAGGTCACCGTGCCGTCGCGGAAACGAAAAAGGCCGTGGGAGGTGCCCAGCAGCCAATGTTCGTCCCGGAGGGAGATCCAGCGGACGCTGCGTTCCCCGAGGACCGGACGGGCGATCCGCACGACGGGACCGGCGGCGGTGAGTTCGACCAGGCCGTCGGACTCGTGGTCGACGAAAAAACGGCCGCGGGACTCGAACCCGCCCAGCCGGCGCGTGGTGGCGAAGTTGAAAACGGTGAACCCCCGTCCGTCCCAGCGCAGGACCCGGTCCAGGGACACGAAGTCGGTGTAGCTGGCGGCCACGAAAACCCGCCAGACCTGCTCCAAAACCGGGAGGTCGGCCGGGAGGTGGCCGCGCAGCGAATGGAAACGCCGCCCGCCGCCGGTGTCCGGTTCGAAGTAACCCAGATCGCCGAGGGCCGCCGCCCAGATGCGGCCCGCGGGGTCGAACGCGATGTCGCGGATCGAATAGGCGCCGGGGATCGGATGGGAGCGCCACCGCACCCCGTCGTATTCAAGCAATGAATGCGACGCCACGTAGATGCGGCCCTGCGGGTCCTGGAGGATATCGGTCGCGAGGACGTCGGCGCCGATTTCGGGCCCGCCCCAGGTCCGGACCACGGCACGGGTGGCGCCGAGGGCGGCGGGGAGTCCGGCGGCGACGGCAAGCGCCAGCCGCACCGCGGCAACCAGGGTGTTGCCGGCGGACCGCGAGGGACGGGGACCATTCTGCCGCACAGCGGAAGCAAGGGGAGCCGCCGCCGCAGGGGCGATGTCAATTTTTCCGTCTACCGGAATTCGGGTAATCCGCCGGATCGCGTTCCGCGGCGCAGGCTGCGGCGATGGGCGGGTGATGAAACACTTGCTTCGACTCCTGCTCGGAATCTTCGCCAGCCTCCTGCTCACCGCGGGATTCGCCCGCTCGGCGGCGGCGCTCGATCCGCTGGCCCGCGATCTCAAGGCGAACCAGCCCGGTGCGGTCCTGCTCCCGGCTCCGACCTGCGCGACGGAGTGCAATCTGGCGGACCGGCAGGAGTGAGCGCGGCGATGTCATTCAGCCTCGCGCCGTTCCGGTTTCGCAACGTGCTGCGCGTGCGCGGCGGACCGGTGGAGCGCATCGATACGGGACTGCTGCCGGTGCGGGGCCGGCGGGTTTTTCTGGCCAACGCGACGCTGCGCCCCGGGCTGGTGCCGCGGACGGCGCTGCACCTGTTCAGCGACGCCGCGGGCAGCGGCACGGATCGGGACTCGACGGTGGCGCGGCACAAGGCTGTCGCGGAGGCGCTGGAGCGGTGGGCGTTCCATGCGACGGTCAGATCGGAGCGGGCGGCCGATTTCGGGTTCGACCTCGATCCGTCTTCGACGGGGATGGCGGCGTTTCCCGGGATTTTTCGACGGCAGGCCCGGCGCCGGGCCGTGCTCGAGGCGATCGAGCGCTGGTCGTTGATCGCGTGGTGGGAGGGGACCGCCGCCGCGGAGCGGGTGTCGACCGACTGGCCGGGGGTCTCGGCCGTCGCGATCGACGGTCCTTGCGGCGGCGTGACGGCGGTGGTTTGGGCGCGTTCCAACTGGGGAGGGTATGTCTACGGGCACGCGGCCGAAGAAAGTTTCGGCGCCGCCTGCGAGCACGCCGTGGTGGAGATGGCGCGGCATGAATGGGTGCTGCGGGCGAAATGGTTTCGGGAGGTCGCCGCCGGGGCCCGGACGACGCCGGAAAATATCCTGGAGCGGCGCTGTCTCCATTTCGCGACCGACGAGGGGCATGCTCGTTTTCTCGCGCGGGTCGAGGCGCAGCCGGACCGGAGAGGGGGCGGTCCGCCGGAGGTCATCTGCGACGCCCCGCTGCCGGGCCCGTGGTCGGCCTACGCGACTGTCTGGCGGTTTGCCTTCCGGCCCCCGAGTCCGGCCTACCGCACGGGCGGGGAACGCTACTTTTTCCTCTGAAGCGCAGCCTTCCCCACCGGGCCCGGCCCCGCGCGCGCCGTCCAAGATCATGAAACTGCTGTTGCTCGAAGATTCGACGTTCGATGCGGAACTGGCGCAGCGGGCGATTGCCGCGGAGTGGCCCGACTGCACCGTGCGGTGCGTGCGGTCGCGGCGGGAGTATGGGGAGGAATTGGCGACCGGCGGATTCGACGTGATCGTGTCGGATTTCAGTCTCGGCGACGTCGATGGCTGGGACGCCCTGCGTCTGGCGCGAGTCCATGCGCCCGACACCCCGGTGATCTTCCTTTCCGGCACCATCGGCGAGGAGCGGGGCATCCAGGCGCTGAAATCCGGGGCGGCGGACTGCGTGCTGAAAGACCGGTTGCACCAGCTGGTGCCGGCGATTCGGCGGGAGATTCGCGCCGCCGAGGAACGGCGGCAGCGCCGTCGCGCCGAGCAACGCAGCCGCGAGCTGACTTTTTGCCTGGACCAGGCGCGCGAGGCGGTGGTCGTGCTCGATCTGGAAGGCCGGGTGACGTTCTGGAACCGGGGCGCGGAGGGGATCGCGGGTTGGAGCGTCGCGGAAGCGATCGGGCGGGATTTCGACGCGGTGTTCGCTCCGGTGCAGTCCGGCCTTTTCCGCACGATCTGCCAGTCGGCCGGCGGAACCGGCGAGTGGTCGGGCGAGGTCGAGGTCCTGGGTCGGGGACAGGCGCCGCGGCTGCTGGAATGCCGGGTGTCGCTGACCCGCGGCGAGGATCAGGTGCCCTGCGCCTGGCTGGTGCTGGGCACCGACATCTCCGAACGGCGCAGTGCCGAGCGGCGGGTGCGCGAGCAGGGCGAGATGCTCAACCAGGCGCGGGAAGCGATTTTCATCACCGACCTCGAGCACCGGGTGCTCTATTGGAATGCCGGGGCGGAGCGGCTGTTTGGCTGGTCGGGATCGGAGGTCATCGGCCGGACGGCGGAGCAGATCTTCGAAGTCGGATCCGCGGCGCACGTGCAGGCGGCCGCGGCAGCGACGCTGAGCCACGGCCACTGGCACGGCGAGATGCGGCTCCAGCACCGGAACCGTGCGGCGGTGATCGTGGAGTCGCGGCACACCCTGATCCGGGACGACGCGGGGCGGCCGAAAGCCCGGTTGTGCATCAGCACGGACATCACGGACCGCAAGCGCCTGGAAGAGCAGTTTCTGCGGGCGCAGCGGATGGAGAACATCGGCCTGCTGGCCGCCGGGGTCGCACACGACCTGAACAATATGCTCGCGCCGATCCTGCTCGCGGCGCCCATGGTGCGCGACCACCTCGTGAACCCGGGAGCGCTCGCGATGCTCACCACGCTCGAGCGCAGCGCCGAGCGCGGGGCGGCGCTCGTGAAACAGATCCTGTCGTTTGCCCAGGGGGCGAGCGGCGAACAACGGCCGATGCAGGTGAGGCACCTGCTGCGCGAACTCGGGGCCGTGATCCGGGGGACGTTTCCCAAGTCGATCCGGTTCGAGGAGCGGATTCCGGCGGATCTTTGGCCGATCAAGGGAAACCCGACGCAGATCCACCAGGTCGTCCTGAACCTGTGCGTCAATGCCCGCGATGCCATGCCGTTGGGCGGCGTCCTCAAGTTGCGCGCGGAGAACCGTGCGGTGGCGCCGACGGCGGTCCCCGCGGCGGAGGGGGCGCGGGCGGGCCTGTTTCTGCTCCTGGTGGTCGAGGATTCCGGCTTGGGCATCACGCCCGACGTGATGGCGTGCATGTGGGATCCCTTCTTCACGACAAAGGAAGCGGACAAGGGGACGGGGCTCGGACTCTCCACGGTGCGAGGCATCGTGCAGGGGCACGGCGGATTCATTGTCGTGCGTTCGGAGCCGGGGAAGGGGGCCGCGTTCGAGGTCTATCTGCCGGCCGCCGATGCGGTGGAGCCGCCGGTGAGGCCCGGTCCGGCCCGCGTGGTGCCGGTCGGAAACGGAGAAACCATTCTGGTGGTGGACGACGAGCACCACGTGCGCGAGATGGTGACCACCCTCCTGACGCGGCGCGGTTACCGGGTGCTGACGGCGACCGACGGGGCGGAGGCCGTGGCCGTGTTTTCGCGGCGGATGGCCGAGATCCGGCTGGTGGTGACGGATCTGCACATGCCGAATCTCGACGGCGCGACGTTCGGCCGCGCCGTGCGTCGTATGAATCCCGCGGTCCGCGTGGTGGTCGCCAGCGGCCTGTCTTCGCCGCTCGGCTCGCGCCCGAGCTTCGCGCCGGAAGAATTCGCGGATGCCGTGCTGGCCAAACCCTTCCGCCCCGAGGAACTCATCGGCTTGGTGCACGACTTGTTGCAGACGGGCGGACGGCCTTCGCCGGGAGGCGCCGCGGCGCAGGCTTCGCCGCCGGAGCGTTGGCGTGGTTCCGGGGCATCTTCGCGCGACGCGGGCGCCTGACGTGCGGACAGCGACCGCACGGTGCGGCTCAGTAGAACACGGCGCGATCGAGCGTCCGGTATTGAATGGCCTCCAGCAAATGCGGCGCCTCGATCGCCTCGGCGCCGGCCAAATCGGCAACCGTGCGGGCGACTTTCAGAATCCGGTCGTAGGCGCGGGCCGAAAGGGAGAGCTGCTCCATGGCTTGCTGCAGCAGGTCGCCGAGGGCCGGAGCGACGAGGCAGTGGCGACGGATCTGGGCGCGCGTCATGCGGGCGTTGGAAGTGACCCGGCTGCCTGCGAAGCGCGCGTGCTGGCGCCGGCGCGCCGCGGCCACGCGTTCGCGGATCGGCGCGGACGCCTCGCCCGATCCGGCGGTGCGGAGGTCGGCCAGCGCCAGGGCGGGGGCTTCCACATGCAGGTCGATCCGATCGAGCAGCGGACCGCTGATGCGTGCCCGGTAGCGCTGGATTTGTGTCGGCGTGCAGCGGCACTCGTGCCGTGGGTCGCCGAGGTAACCGCAGGGGCAGGGATTCATCGCGGCCACGAGCATGAAGGCACAGGGCAGGGTGACCTTGCCGGCGCTGCGCGAGATGGTGACATCGCCGTCCTCGAGCGGTTGGCGGAGCACCTCGAGCGCGGAGCGTTTGAATTCGGGCAACTCGTCGAGGAACAGGATGCCATGGTGGGCGAGTGAAATCTCGCCCGGGCCCGGGATCGTGCCGCCGCCAAGGAGCGCGACATCGGACACGGTGTGGTGCGGGGCGCGAAACGGCCGCGCGTCTCCGGCCGTTTCGCCGGTGAGGGTGCGCCCGGCGGCGGAATGGATGCTCAGGATCTCCAGGCTTTCGTCGAGGGTCGGCGGGGGCATGATCGACGCGATCCGTTTTGCGATCATCGATTTGCCGGAGCCGGGCGGACCGATCATGAGGAGGTTGTGGTTTCCGGCGACGGCGACTTCCACGGCGCGGCGCACCGCGTGCTGGCCTTTGATTTCGGAGAAATCGGGGTCGTCGGGACGTCGGCCGCCGGCGGCCGCGGGCGCGCCGGGCGGTCGTCCGGGCACGGGCGAAAGCGGCAATTCGCCCGCGAGGAATCGTGCCGCCCGCTCGAGCGAGTCGACCCGGATCACCTCGATCCCGTCGACCAGGGCGGCTTCCTCGGCGGAAAGCGCGGGGAGCAGGAGGCCGCGTTTTCCCAGCTGACGGGCGAGGCGGGCCATGGCGAGGGCACCGCGCACCGGACGCGTCGCGCCGGAGAGGCTCAGTTCACCGGCAATCAGCCATTGGGAGAGGTCTCCGGCGCGGAGTTGGCCGGTGGCCGCCAAAATGCCGATGGCGATGGGAAGGTCGTAACACGGGCCCTCCTTGCGCAGGTGGCCGGGCGCGAGATTGATGGTGGTGCGGGTGCGCGGCGGCTTGTAGCCGCTGTTGCTCAGCGCGGAGAAGACGCGGTCGTCGGACTCCTTGACCGCGGCGTCCGGCAGGCCGACGAGAATGAGCTTCGGCTCGCCGGCTTCACCGGCGTTGACCTCGACGTGCACGGCCTCGGCGTCGATGCCCTGCAGCGCGGCGGAGGTGATCGTCGCAAGCATGGGGGCGGCGCACCGGGCGCCGGGGGGAGGCCGGGCGTCGCTATTTGGCGGCGTGAGCTAACGAACGCGCGGTGCGACGCTTGATTTTCGCGATGTTTTTTTCGACGGCTTCGAGGTAGGGGTTCGGGCCGTGGGGGTAGGGGCGAGCGAGGAAGCGATACATCGCCTGAAAGTCACTTTCCAGTTTCGGCTTCACGAACTTCTGCCAGAAGATCGGGGTGCGCAGCTTGAGATCCTCGGCGGATTTGAAGGCGCGCCGGTGGGCGGGAAGATGGATGAAATCGTCCGACTCCTGAAACTCGTTGAAGAGCGTTTCGAGTTCGTCCGGGTAGTCGGGGGCAGCCATCTGGCCGAGGTAGTCGGACGTGGCGAGGGCGCAGCCGATAATGCGCTCGATCGGATCGCGGAAGTGGAGACGGCTGATCTCCTTGGTCGGGCCCGTGCAATTGATCGCACCGAGCACGGCTTCGACTTCGTAGTCGTTGGCGCCGAGGGTGGGCAGATAGGACGCGGCGAAGGAGCAGCTGCGCAGGACGTGGCAAAACGTATATTTGGCCCCCGTGCCCACGTTGTCCGAACGCAGTTTCAGGTAGCCGGCGTCGTGCAGCAGCACGGCGGAGACGGCCAACTCGAAATGTCGGGCGTCGACCTGCGGCTCGACCTTGGCAAGGTGCCGGCCCTCCAGCAGGTGCGTGATGCAGATGCAGGCCTGCAGGGTGTGTTCCAGATCGTGGTAACCAAGATCAACCGGCGCGTAATCGGGATGGCGGCCGAGGAAGAGTCGCTCGATGTCGGCGAAGAGGGTCTTCAGCCAAACCAAGCTCGCTCCGGGATAGAGTGCGGCGAACGTCCCTTCGACATAGCGTGCGACCGCGGCGGCGTTTTTGGAGTCAACGGGGGGCAACATATCCTGCGCTGGTTTTGGGAGGAGCGTAGATCGGTCGACCCGGAGACCGGTGGGACGAGCGTGCGGCGATTAAAAATTTGCAGATAACATGCGCAAGATCATTTCTGGGGTGAAACTACTATATGAACTCATGAAAGTCGGGGTCACGGGTGGCATGGGGTGCGGCAAATCGACGGTGGCGGCGCTGCTGGAAGCGCGGGGGTTTCGCCGGCTCGATTCGGATCGAATCGTGCGCGAATCGGTGCTGGTCGACGGGGATGTGGCGGAGCAGGTCAGGCAGCGCTTCGGCCCGGAGGTCTTCGATGGCGGCGGACAGTTGGATCGCGCGGCCTTGGCCGCGCGGGTTTTTGCGTCCGACGACGAGCGACGCTGGCTCGAGGCCCTGGTCCATCCGCGGGTGTTTGCCGCCTGGCGGGCGGCGTTTGCCGGGGCCGACGCCTCGTGGGTGATCGAAGTGCCGCTGCTCTTCGAGCAGGGTTTGGAGAATTGGTTTGATTTCACGATTTGCGTCGCGCTTTCTCCGGCCCAGCAACTCGCCCGACTGGAGCAACGCGGCATCCCGCGCGCGCTCGCCGGGCAGCGAATTTCCAAGCAACTGCCGCTGG
>JACCEA010573942.1_pt1 | contig 21713 bp, 10 predicted proteins | sample 7449851 | NCBI WGS metagenome assembly JACCEA01 (sample SAMN15323453, study PRJNA562643) | freshwater metagenome | isolation source: river surface water | place: USA:Blue River Watershed | collected 2017-08-18 | reverse complement strand
CGGCATCCGCCATGCGGTGTCGCCGGTCGCCTTGCCCGCCTTCAGCAGTTCGTCAGCCAGTGCGTCATGCGCATCGTCATGACGCGTGAACAGGCCGGTGTTGTGGTGGCCCAGCGCGGTCACACAGGCGCCGGTCAGCGTCGCGATGTCGACCACGGCCGCCGGCTTGAAGCGCTCGAGGAAGCAGGCCGCCGTGATCGAGCCACCCGGCGGGCCGCCGATGTTGGCGATGTCGGCGAAGTTCGACTTCAGCTGTTCCTGATAGGCCTCTTCGATCGGCATGCGCCAGGCGGTGTCGTTCGCCGCCTTGCCGGCTGCCAGCAGTTCATTGGCCAGCTTGTCATGCGCGTCGTCATGACGCGTGAACAGGCCGGTGTTGTGATGGCCGAGCGCGGCCACACAGGCGCCGGTCAGCGTCGCGATGTCGACCACGGCCGCCGGCTTGAAGCGCTCGACATAGGTAAGGGCGTCGCACAGGATCAGGCGGCCCTCGGCATCGGTGTTCAGGATCTCGATGGTCTGGCCCGACATCGAGGTCACGATATCGCCCGGACGGGTGGCTCGGCCGGACGGCATGTTCTCGCAGGTCGGGATCACGCCGATCACGTTGAGCTTCAGCTGCATCTCGCCGATCGCGCGGAAGGTGCCAAGCACCGACGCGGCGCCGCACATGTCGTACTTCATCTCATCCATGCCGAGGCCGGGCTTGAGCGAGATACCGCCGGTATCGAAGGTGATGCCCTTGCCGACCAGGACCACCGGCGCATCCTTGGCCTTGCCGCCCATGTGCTTCAGCACGATGAACTTCGGCGGCTGCTCGCTGCCATTGGTCACCGACAGGAAGCTGCCCATCTTCAGCGCTTCGAGCTGCTTGCGGTCGAGGACTTCGACGCCGAACTTGTGGTCCTTGGCCAGCTGCTTGGCAGTGTTGGCCAGATAGGTCGGGGTGCAGATGTTCGGCGGCAGGTTGCCGAGGGTCTTGGTCAGGTCCATGCCGTTGGCCAACGCCACCGCCTGCGCAACGACCGTCTTGGCGCTGGCTTGCGCAGCGGTGTCGACTGCGAACGCGATCTTGCGCACGCCGGTCTTGGATTCATCTTTCTTGCTCTTCAGGCCGTCGGCGCGGTACACGCTCTCGCGCAGCGCGATCACCTGCGCACGCAGCGCCCAATCGGCATCGCGGCCCTTCACGCCATCCAGCGGCAGCGCCAGCAGCGCGTCGTTCGCGCCCAGCGTAGCCAGCACGCGGGCAACGGCGTGCGACGCTGCGGTGAAATTGCGGTCGGAGACATTGTCTTCGCTGCCCAGTCCTACCAGCAGCACGCGCTGTATCGCGGCGCCCGGACACTGCAGCAGCAGGGTGCTGCCGGCCTTGCCGGAGATGTCGCCACCCTTGATCGCGGCGCTGATGAGGCCCTTGTCATCAAGGGCCTTGGCGTGCGCGGAGAGCTTGCCGTTTTCATAGACGGCGACCACGGCGCATCCGGTCTTGTGCTGGGCGATTGCGTTTTTCGTATTGAAGGCTTTTGTGCTAAAGTCCATGGCCACTCCTGTAAACCCTGCCAATTATAGTCCCCGAATGATTTTTCAGCGCGCCATACGCCGCGAGCTGCTGAACACGGTCGGCGCGGTTTTCACGACGCTGTTCTCGATCGTGATCACTGTCATGCTGATTCGCATCCTGGGCGACGCTGCCGCCGGCAAGGTGGCCTCGGGCGACGTGGTTGCGCTGCTGGGTTTCTCTGCCCTGGTTTATTTGCCGGTCATCCTGTCGATGACGGCCTTCATTGCCGTGCTGCTGGTCGTTGCGCGCAGCTACCAGGATTCCGAAATGGTGGTCTGGTTTGCATCCGGCCTGTCGCTGATGCGCTGGATACGCCCGGTGCTGCAAGTCGGTTTGCCGCTGGTTATCCTCACCGCACTGCTGTCGCTGTGGCTCACGCCCTGGGCCAGCCGCCTGTCGTCCGAATACAAAGAGCGCTTCCGGAACCGCGAGGATATCTCACGCATCTCGCCCGGCAAGTTCCAGGAATCTGCCGCAGGCGATCGCATCTTCTTCGTTGAAGGCCTGAGCTCGAATGCGAGCAAGGTGCAGAATGTGTTCGTCAGCCAGCGCGAAGGCGGCCAACACAGCGTGGTGGTGGCGCAGGAGGGCGCGGTGACGCTCGACGAGCGCGGCGACAAGCTGCTGGAGCTCGGCCGCGGCCGTCGCTATGACGGCGAGCCTGGCGGCCAGGATTTCCGCACGATGGACTTCCAGCGCTATGTGGTGGTCGTGTCGCGGAATGAGAAAGAGCTCGTGGACAACAAGTCCGCACGCGTGATGCCCACGCTGGACCTGGTGCGCGACCCGACGCCAATGAACAAGGGTGAACTGTTGTGGCGCATTGCCGTGCCGCTGATGTGCCTGATGCAGATGCTGCTGGCGATCCCGCTGGGCTTTGTGAACCCGCGTCGCGGCCGTACGCTGAACCTGATGATTGCGCTGGTGCTGGCGGTGTCGTACAGCAATGCCGTCGGCATCATGCAGGCCGTGGTCGCGCAGGGCAAGGTTGGCTTCATGGTTGGCTGGTGGCCGCTGCATGCGGCGGCGCTGGCGGCGATCGGGCTGCTCTTCGTCTGGCGCAACAACACCAACAGCGCCTGGCATCCGGCGCGGCTGCTGGCCATCGTGCGCCGTGTGCTGCTGGTCCGTAAGTCGGAGGGCGCATGAAGGTCTTGCGCCGCTATTTCGCCAGCGAGATCTATCGCTCCGTGCTGTTCGTGCTGGTCGCCTTCCTCGCGCTGTTCTCGTTTTTCGACATGATGGGTGAGGTGCGTGCGGTGCACGGGCCGTACCGCATCGAGCATGCTTTCCTGTATGTGACGTTGGGCTTGCCGGCCTATGCGTATGAGCTGATGCCGATCGCCGCGCTGATTGGCACCATCTACGTGATGGCGCAATTCGCGGCGCGTTCTGAATTCACCGTGATGCGGGCGTCGTCGTTGTCAATGACGGGTGCGGTTCGGCTGTTGTTGCGCATTGCCGTCGTGCTTTCCTTGCTGACCTTTGTACTGGGTGAATTCATTGCGCCCAAGTGCAGCGAATTCCGAGAATCCTTCAAGCGTCGCATCGAGGGCGCTGCGATCTCGGCGGAATTCCGTACCGGCCTGTGGGCCAAGGATGTGCTGCGTGACCCGGCAAGCCGCGAGGCGATCGGCTCGCGTTTCCTGAATGCGCGCAAGGTCGAGCCGGATGGCGTACTGCGCGGCGTGCAGGTTTATGAATTCGACCGCAACATGCACATGCTGGGCATGGTGTCGGCCGACCGGGCACGTTACACCGGTAACGGTAACTGGCAGCTGGATCAGGTCGACGAACTCAGGCTCAAGCCCGTCACCTCGCCGTCCGAGCGCAACCAACCGGCCGTCACCGTGCGACGCAAGCTCGACACCAGCGTAATGAGCTCGGAGATCACGCCCGACATCATGGCCGTACTGGTGGCCGAGCCGAACAAGATGTCGGCTGTCGACCTTGCGCTGTTCAGCCGCCATCTGCAAGAGAACAAGCAGCGTACCGACCAGTACGATATCGCGCTGTGGACCAAGCTGTTGTATCCGTTTGCGGTGTTCGTGATGATGGCCGTGGCCCTGCCGTTCGCCTATTCGAATGTGCGCAGCGGTGGCCTGTCGCTGAAGATATTTGTCGGCATCATGATCGGCGTGTCCTTCCAGCTGATCAATAGTCTGTTCTCGCACATCGGCCTGCTCAACACCTGGCCGCCAATCGCTACGGCCGCCATGCCCAGCCTGCTGTTCTTGCTGGGGGCGGTGATGGCGCTGTGGTGGGTCGAGCGGCATTGATTTGGCACGTGCTCCTCTGAGCACAATTTGCGCTGGTGCCCGATAATGCGGAGCGACGCCCGATGAGACGGGCCGGACTGAAGCAGATACCCGCCCTTTTTCGAAAGCAGATTCCGATTGCAGAACCATGAGCTCCCCGAAGAAAAAAGCCCTCGTCCTGTTCGCTCACGGTGCGCGTGACCCGCGCTGGGCGCAACCTTTCCAGAAATTACAGCAGCGCGCGCAGGCACAACTGCCTGATGCGGAGGTCGTACTGGCGTTCCTTGAACTGATGGAGCCGCGCCTGCCGGCGGTGGTGACCGAGCTGGCGGGCAAAGGGATGGAGCAGGTCAGCATCGTGCCGGTGTTCCTGGGACAGGGCGGCCATGTGCTGCGCGACCTGCCGCCGATGGTCGATGAACTGCGTGCTGCCTATCCGCAGCTGCAGTTGCAGGTGGCGGATGCGGTGGGCGAAAGCCCGGCGGTGCTGGATGCGATCGCCGGCTACTGCGTAAGCAGCCTGACGGCATAAGGCTTCAGCGCTCGCGCAGGCTCTCGCTGGTGTTCTCCAGCAGCGGGCTCAGGAAGTACTCGATCACGCGCCGGCGTCCGGTCTTGATCTCGGCCACCACGGCCATGCCCGGATGCAGCGGCCTATCCCGGCCATTCACCTGAACCACCGAGCGGTCGACACGTATCTTGGCCAGATAGGTCAGGCCATGCTTGTCGTCGCTGACGGCATCGTGCGACAAATGCACCACCCTTGCCGGTATCGTGCCGTAGCGCGTATATGGGAAGGTTTCGACCTTGACCTCCACCGCCTGGCCGGGCTTCACGAAACCGATGTCCTTGTTCTCCAACATTGCATCGATCTCGATGGGCTGCCGGTCTGGCACCAGCAGCATCAGCACCTGGGCCGGCGTGACGACACCGCCTAACGTATTGACGGCCAGTTGCTGTACCGTGCCGTCGATGGGTGCGACAATCCGCATCAATTGCTGTCGCGCCTGTGCCTTCAGTAATTCCTGCCTCAGCGATTCGGCCTTCTGGCTTCCCTCGGCCGCGGCATCCAGCTGCAGGCGGCGGGTTTCGGCTACCAGTGCGCTGCGATGCCCCTGCGACTCGCGCAGCGCGGCACGGATCTCGGACAAGCGGCTTTGCTGCGTGGCCAGCTCGCCTTCCTGATCCAGTCGCGCCTGTTCCTTTTCCATCCACGCGTGGCGCGACACGAAGCCGCGCTCCTGCAAGGTCTGCAAGTCCTGTGCGCGGCTGCGCGTGATCGGCAGCGTCCGCTCCAGCTTGCGCACGAGTTCCTGGGTCGAGCGCAGCTCCGCCTCGCGCCGGTCGATGTCGGCATCCAGCCGCGCCAGCCGCGCACGATATTCCGCGTGCATGCTTTCGGCCTGGCGCGCAGCCTCGGCGAGACGTGCAGGCGGGATGTCGGGCGCAGTCATCGCCGGCAGATGGCCACTGGCCAATGCGGACAGCATCGCCTGCGAGCGCAGCGTTTGTAATCGGGCTGCGACCCGTTCATTGTCGATCCGGTCGGTGTCAGCGGCGGCGACTGTCGCATCGAGTTCCAGCAGCAAATCGCCGGCATGCACGGCATCGCCATCGCGCACCCGGATGGATTTGACGCTGGCCGTCTCGAAGGCCTGTATCGCCTTGCTGCGCCCGCTGGGGACGATCTTGCCGGATGCCGTTGCGACCACGTCGACCTTGCCGAACATGGCCCACAGCAGGGCCAGCAGCGTAAACGCGCAGAGGAGCCACAGCGCGATGCGCGGCGCAGGCGAGGGCGGCGACCGTTGCAAGGAAAGCGCGCCGGCCAGAAACTCGGCTTCCTCGGCGCGGTAGCTGGGGCCATCCAGCGCCTTGCGTACCGACCATGCCCGCCGCAGGCAATCGACATAACGGGCACCGAGCGCGCGCAAGGCGGCCCCACGCATGCGCAAGCGTGTAAAGGCTGCGGCGCTCATGCCTGCTGCATCCGGTGCAGGCGCGCATACAGGCCGTCATTGCGCGCCACCAGTTCATCATGCGAACCCTGCTCGACAAGCCGGCCGCGATCCAGGACCAGAATGCGGTCGGCGTCGCGCACTGCCGACAGCCGGTGCGCAATGACCAGCACCGTGCGCTGCCTGCAGATGGCAGCCATGTTCAGTTGAATCGCGCGTTCGGACTCATAGTCCAGCGCGCTGGTCGCTTCGTCGAAGATCAGGATGCGCGGGTCGCGCATCAAGGCGCGCGCAATCGCAATGCGTTGCTTCTGCCCGCCCGACAGGCCTGTGCCATGCTCGCCCACCAGCGTGTCATAGCCCTCCGGCAGGTCGCAAATGAAGCCGTGCGCACCGGCCAGATGTGTCATCTGCATGACCTTTTCCAGCGGCGCACCCGGGTCGGACAGCGCAATGTTTTCGCGGATCGTGCCCCGGAAAAGCTGGCTTTCCTGCGGCACCACGCCGATCTGCCGGCGCAGCGATGCGGGATCAACCAGCGCGATATCGATGCCATCGATCAGGATGCGACCGCGCTGCGGCGAGTGCAGCCGCTGCAGCAAGCGGGTCAGCGTACTCTTGCCGGAGCCCGAGCGCCCGACGATGCCCACCACCTCGCCAGGCTGTATCGTCAGGTGGATGTTCGACAGGATGTCATTGCCGTCGGCGCGATAGCGGAAAGACACCTGGTTGAAGGCGATGTGTCCTTGCAGCGATGGCAGCGAAACGCCGCCGGCCGCGGCTTCACTGTCGGCATTGAGGATGTCACCGAGACGCTCGACGGACACGCCCACCTGCTGGAAATCCGACCACATCTGCGCCAGCCGCATCACTGGCGTGGCAACGTGCCCGGCCAGCATGTTGAACGCGACCAGCTGCCCCACGCTCAGTTCGCCATCGATCACCAGTCGCGCACCGAGCCACATCGTGCAGACCGTCACCAACTTGCCGACCAGGGAGACGCCATTGCCGGCCCAATTGCAGACCATGGATGCGCGGAATGCGGCTTTCACATAGGCGGCCAGTTGCTCCTCCCACTTGCGGCCCCATCTCGGCTCGACCGCCATTGCCTTAACGGTATCGATGGAGGTCACGGTCTCGACCAGAAAGGCCTGGTTTTCGGCGCCGTGCCGGAACTGCTCGTCGAGCCGACGCCGAAGGATGGGCGTGGTGACGATGGAGAGCGCGAGATAGCAGGGCAGGGAAAGCACGACGATCAGCGTCAGCAAGGGGCTGTACAGCCGCAACACCGCAATGAAGATCAGCGAGAATGTCAGGTCAAGCACCAGCGTGATCCCGTTGCCGGTCATGAAGCTGCGTATCTTTTCCAGCTCGCGTATGCGCGCCACGGAGTCGCCAGCGCGTCGTTTCTGGAACCAAGGCAGGGGCAGCGACAGCAGGTGCCTGAACAGCCGCGCGCCAAGCTCCACATCGATACGGCTGCAAGTGTGCGAGAATACATAAGTCCTCAAGCCGCTCAGCGCCACCTCGAACAGGCTCACCGCCAGCAAGCCGATCGCGATCACGTTCAGCGTGCTGAAGCCGCGATGGACCAGCACCTTATCCATCACCACCTGGAAGAACAGCGGCGTCACCAGCGCCAGCAGCTGCAGCACGATCGATACGATCAGCACTTCCGCCAGCAGCTTGCGGTACTTGACTACCGCCGGGATGAACCAGCTGAAATCGAAGCGTGACAGCTCGCCGGCCAGCGATGTGCGTGACGCAAACAGGATGAGCTCGCCGTTCCAGCGTTCTGTGAATTCCTCCAAAGGTAGCCAGGTTGGAAGTGGATCTGAAGGGCGATGGATCAGTACCCGGATTGCTGTGTCACTGGATTCGACACGACCGAGGATGCCGAAGCCACCGTCGCGGTCCAGGAAGATGGCTGGAACGGCCATCTTGTGCAAGCGATCGGGACGTACTCGCCGGCGATCTGCCGCCAGCCCGAGTCGGCGTGCGGCATGCAATATCGCCGCGGCAGAGAATGCACCGTGCTGCTCGCCGTACTCATGAAGAAGTTGCTGCGGATCCGACGCGATGCCGTGTCCGCGTGCAATCGTGACCAGACATACCAGCCCGGAGGGCAGCGGGCTGGTATCGTCGGAAGCTGTGGCATCATCGGCGGCTGCGATGTCAGTATTGTGCATGGGAGGCTTCATGGGCTGAGAAGTCGAGAGTGAACATCGCGATTGCAAACTTCGCAAACGCGACATTCGCTAGTACGATTACTCAGTCCGCAGTTCCTCGGTCCGCAGTCACTGAGCGCCCGGGCTTTCAGCTCAACGCGCCAGTAGGCGCCGTACCAATTTTTTGCGTCGCCATCGCGCTCACGAGCGCTGAAGCAGATATCTGGCTGCCACCGCCGAAGCTGAACCATTCAATGCCCGCTTGCGCGTTGATGCTTCCGTCGGCCTTGAAGAAGTCCATCACGGTGACGCTGCCGCCGGCATTGCGGAAGCCTGCAAGCAGGTCCGTACCGGAACGGCTCAGCGACAGGCCGCTGGCGTCAACGACGTCGATGAATTTCAGCATATCGATGCCGCCACTGTCGATCAGGGTTTTCTTGCCGCTGCCACTGAGCACAAGGTACAGGTCATCGCCGGTGCCGCCTGACAGCCCATCGTCACCGGCACGTCCATCAAGCGTGTCATTGCCGGCATCCCCGAACAACTGATCGTTGCCATCGCTGCCGCAGAGGTAGTCTTCACCTTCATCGCCGTGCAGGATGGAGCCGAGCCAGGACGCGCGGATCTTGTCATCCTTGCGGCTGCCGGTGAAGTTGGTGTGCTTCCAGTCCAGCCAGCCATCGAAGGCGAAGTCCTTGTCCGTCAGCCCGGACCACACCTCGCCACTGGCGAAACGGATCTCCGAGATCAGGTCCTTGCTCCACAGGGGCTGGGTCGATTCGCCTTCTGCATACACGCAGATCTTGTTGGTCGACTCCTTGTCCCTGATCGTCAGCGAGTACAAATCCCGGCTGATCTGCAGGTCCGAGGGACGGATGCCTTCGCCGAACCGGATGACGTTACGATCTGCAGCGGATGGCGACTCTTCAATGTTGTCCGAACCCCAGCCACGATTGAAGACATAGGTGTCGCTGCCGATGCCACCTGACAGGTAGTCGTCGCCTGCACCGCTGTTGATCGTATCGTTGCCGGGCCCTGCGAAGATCTGGTCGGCACCGCCACTGGTCGTGATGGAATCGTCGCCGTCGCCGGCATCGATCTCGCATCGTGATCCGTCGTCAATAACCAGGATGTCATTGCCGGGAGTGAGCGCAAGGATAAGCGGAATGTCCTTGTCACGCAGCCCGTTCCAGACTGTGCCGTCTGCGAACTCAATCGACGAAATCGCGTTGTTTTCCGGATGCTTGTAAAAGTCTCTGATCGTCACCATGCTCTGGTCTTCAAGTGCATACGACGTGGCGTTATCGTAGACCACGATGTACAGCGACTCGCGGTCCCGGTACAGCAAGGTATACCAGGGAGAGATGCTGGCGCCGAAACGTAACGTGTTTTTTTCGTCGTTTGCCGCCTTGTCGATGATGGTGTCCTTGCCGAAGCCGCGCTCGAACAGGTAGGTATCGTTGCCAGCTCCGCCAAGCAGCATGTCGTTCCCGCCACCGCCGGCAAGCAGATCGTCCCCGCCTTCACCCCACAGGTATTCATCCGCAGCAGATCCTGTCAGCTTGTCGTCGCCTGCAGTTCCGAAACGTGCAGCAGCCATCGAAACGATGATGCTGGCCGCAAGGCCGCCAAGGTCGGTTGCCGTGATCTTCAAAGACAGGGGTTTGAGCAGCTGGCTGGCGGCCGGAGTGCCGCGCAGGGTGGCCGTCGCGGCGTCAAAGCTCATCCACGAGGGGAGCTCCGAATCGCCAGCCAGCGTGACGCGATACGCCAGCGCATCGTCCTTGTTCGGGTCGGCAAACAGGGACTCGGGAATCCGGAACTCATTCTGCTGGCCTGTCATCCAGCCTATCGTCTCCAGCGGCTGCTTCAGCACCGGCGCGCGATTGATCTCCGAGGTCACCAGCGTAAAGCTGACGCTGCTGCTTGCGCCCTGTCGGTCGGTAGCGACCAGCGCCAGCTGCAGTTTGCCGGTGTCGGCCGCTCCCGGTAGTCCTTCAAGGACAAGCCGCTCCGGATTCCAGCGCAGCCATGCAGGCAGGGCAGAGCCGTCAGCCAGGCGCGCGTCGATTTTCAAGGGATCGGCGGCATCCGCATCGATGAAGAAGTTCGGCGCAATCTCCAGCCGAAAGGGCTGGCCCTCGCCGGCAAACTGGGTGGGCAGGTAGCCGTAGACCAGCGGTGCACGGTTGCCCGCTTGCGGCGCCTCGGCCAATTGCTTTAACAGGTTTGCCAGCTGGTCGGCGCCGAGCAGCGATACCTGCTGCATGGACGGATCGGCCGGGGTGCTGCCGCTGCGGTCGAGGCTTTCCAGACCGAGCCAGACATCCGCAGCCTGCTTCAGGCTGCCATCCTTCATCAGCAGACGTGTGTAGACACGGACCCGGACATCAGCGCCTTCAGCGCGGTTCAGCACGTTGGCATTCAGGTACAGGCCTTGTACTCCGGCCTCGGCCAGGGTCCGCAATTCGCCCGGATCACTGACGCCATTGCCGTTCTTGTCTTGCCAGAGCAGGAACTGCGTCCATTTGGCGTCTTGTACGTCAAACAGGCCATCCTGGTTCTGGTCGAATTCCTTTTGCTGCAGGGCCTGAAGGTCGCTCAGCGACGGATCACCGACATGGGTACCGAACGCGATTTCGTCGAGCCGATTGATCCGGCCATCGCCATCGACATCGTAGGCGAGCATTGCGTCGTTGGCGCCAATCCAGGCGCTTCGACGGCTCACGCCATCGACCATGAAACTGACAGCACTGTCGGCGATATCCTTGAACTGGAAACCATCCTTGCCGAGGTCGACAACAATCGGATCCGCGTTGTAGCGACCTGTGAAGGAAATGCTGATCTGTGACTTCGCTCCGGCGGAATCGGTGGCGCTGAACCAGCTGGTCTCGGTCGTCGTCCTGTTTCCTGTCCCGCTACGCGCCATGATCGTCGCGCTGCTGATAACGCCACCTCGGGAGTCGGGAGCAGACGACGTTCCGGTAATCGAGACGCTGCCGCGCAGGGGATTTCGCTCGGTGGCAAAAATGATCGTCTGGCCGACATCCGGGTCCCAGGCGTCAACCTGCCACGTGGAGAATGTGGCGAAATTTCTGAAGATACTTCCTGTAATCCCCGCCCCTGTTTGCCGAACGGTGACGTAAGGCGCATCGTTTACTGCAGCAACCCTGCCGTAAGACTTCTGTGTAATCTCACCGCCATTCCCATCGGACACCGTGAACTCGAATTCAATGGTGCCGTTGTAATTCAATGGCGCGCGGATCGCGACGCGCTGCTTCGCTTCATCGTTGATGACTTCAACCGGTTGCGGATTGGGCGTTCCGGTCGTGTGCGCAGCCGCTACTTTTACGATCTTCAGCGCGTCGCCCTCGACATCGCTGGCGCCTGACAGCAGCAGCGTATGCGATAGGTAGCTCCACGCCGACTTAGTCGGATCCGTCTCGCCGCCGTCTTCCAGCATCTGGAAGCCGACGGCGTTGACGATCGGTGCATCATTGACCGGGCGCAGGTTCACGTTGATCGTCAGTGGTGCAGATACTGCCTGATCATCCGTCATCGCGACGCAGAATTGCCGCAGGCCGCTGACGTCAGGTGCCCCGCGGAACACCAGTTCGCGACGCGCCTCATCGAAGCGTACGCGGTCGCCGGCATTGATAGCCTTGAGAGACGCAGGATCGATGCGCAGGACATCGCCGTCGGCATCCCAGAACATCTTTGCCAGCGCGGACTCGGCAATACGGATTTCCTGATCTTCATTTCCTGCCGGCTCGAAGCGAGTGCCAGCCATCAGGACGGGCGCATCGTTGACGCCATTCACATCGATGCAGGCGATGGCCGTTGATTTCGCGCCCTGATCATCGACAACCGTGTATTCAAAACTTGCCGCTCCCGCGAAGTCTGCTGTTGGCTTGAAGCGCAACTGCTCGCCCGACCAGGCCAGCGTTCCACCGGCAGCGTTACCTACGCCAACCAGCTTGAGCGACTTTTGATCGCTATCGACATCGGTCGCACCTTCCAGCAGGCGCGAGGCGGGCAGCACCAGTTCCGTGTCTTCGATTGCGGCGAAGCGCAGTTGCGGGAGAGTGGGGGCGTCGTTGACTGCAGCCAGTGCAATGTCAACTTTGGCCTGAGCGAAGCCTCCGGCGCAATCGCTTAGCGTGTAACGGAAGCTCGCGGTCCCCGTGCGGTTGGCATCGGGGGTGAAGCTGATCATCCCGTCCTTGAGCGTCACAGTCCCGCCCTCAGCCTGATCCACCGCGACCACGGCAAGCTTCTGCGGCTCGCCGCGTGCGATGTCGATGTCTAGCTCGTTCTTCAGCAGCAGCGCCGAGTCGATCAGCAGGCGTTCATCCTCGCGGCTGTCGATATGCTCGCCGGCGGCTTGGGGTTCATCATTCACTTGATCGATTCGGACCAGAGCGCGCCCGGTCGTGGCCAGACCGGTGTCATCTATCACCGTATAGCTGAAGCTGGCCTCGCCGTTGAAATCCGCATCTGGCGTGAACACGACTTCGCCGCTGGCTTCCATGAGCACGCTGCCGTGCTCGGCCGATCCCACGGCAGTGAGCTTCAAGGGCTTGGAGCCAAGACGAGCATCCGAATCTACGTCGAAATCATTGCGCAGCAGCAGGTGAGGAGCGATCCTCAGAACCTGGTCCTCACGCGCATTGATGACGCGTTCTGCAACCACGGACGGAGCGTCATCGACGGCAGTCAACGCGATGCGGATTTTTGCAACGGCACTGGCGCCGCGACTGTCACGAACGATGTACTCAAGCGTATCGGAGACACCATACTGATCGGATGGCGGCGTGTAGTGGATCATGCCATTGGCGAGCAATTCAGCCCGGCCAAGCGCCACGCGCGCGATGCTGGTCACGCTGAGACTGTCACCCTCGATATCCATATCATTTGCAAGCAGCACCTCGGTATCGATCAGAAGCGGTACGTCTTCGAGGGATGCAATCGACTCCCCGGAAGTGCGCGGCGCATCGTTGATCGGCTGTACCCTGATCGACACCTCGCGCTCGTATACGCGGCCATACTGGTCAGCCAGGACATAGGCAAAGCTGGCGTCGCCATTGAAATCCGGCTGGGGCGTGAAGCTGATCCGGCCGCTCTGATCATCCATGGTGACCTTGCCATGGCTGGCGCTGCGCACACCAATCATTTGCAACCGGATCTCGGGATCGCTGGCCGCCAATGCCAGCTGCGCTTCTTGCGCCAGTTGCAGGTAGCCGAAGCCGACCGAATTGTCTTCATCGGTGGCGATATGCAGTGCGGCCAGCCTAGCGACCGGCTGCGCGGTGCTGAAAACCGGCGCCGCCTGCGAAGTGGATGCAGTCTGGGCCGGATCGCTGCTGACGGTAGCGGTTTGCGTGACCAACCCGCCAACCTGCGCGCCCTTGGTCACTGCTAGCAGGCTGTAGACATCGGTGGGATCTGCCCTCTGTTCAGGTGCCTGCTCAGTCGCCTGGTCCGATACGGGAGTGGCCGGTGACGCATCGCTGCTGATATCGCTGGTGCCCAATTTTCGGCTTGGCACCCAGCGATCATCGAATGTACCTACGCCTCCCAACGACTGAGACTGCGGCGGATCGCCGATGCGCGCAAGATGGGGGTCCGCTCCCAGATTGCCTGAAGGATTGCCCAGCTTGCGGAAGCTGATCCGTAATTGTTCCAGTCGTTCCCGGACGCTGCCATCGACCCATACATCGTCATCACCGAAATAGATCACCGTATCTTGTGCGCCAAGTGCCTGCCCGCTGGCGCGCAGGCCTTGTACGATGCTCGCAAAGTCGGCCGATCTGGGGTTCCGCCCATAGCGGGCCGCCAGCGCCTCCAGCTCGACACGCCGGCTCGACGCCAGCGCTGGCGACTGCAACTCCATCAGCACAGTCATGTCGTCGACCAGCGTGATGAAATTCTCCCGCAACCCATCCTCATGCAAGACATTCAGGTTGCCGGTACTCTCGTCCATCGCAAGCTGTATGCCCTCGGTATGGGCAAGCAGGTTCAGTTGCGCGATAGGGGCGTAGCTGCCGTCAGCGAATCGCAAGGTCGATGTCGCAAGGTCGATGGATTCCACCGCCAACGATGCCAGGGCCTTGTCGGTGTCTGCATCCGGCCCGAGTGCGACCGAGCGCATCTGCAGGTCGAACACCTCAAGCTGGCCGGTGCTGCCATCGCCATCGAGGTCAAACCAGAGGCGCAGCTGCCGATAGGCAGGATCTTCCCGGGTTATCTGTCCATCGCCGTTCGCGTCGAAATAGGCCAATGAAGCCAGACCGTGCTGGTCAAACGGGGTGTCGGCACCATTGAAAAGCTCGCTGCCATTGTCGATCAGGCCATTACTGCTACGGTCGATGCCAAGGATCGCATCGCCGGGCGCCACCCACTGCGTGGCCTCACGGAAGCCATCGCCATCAATGTCGAACCGGGTCACATGCTGGTTGCGCAGGCTGTCGAGGTCGGTGCCGACATCGCCGGGCAGGTCGATGACTTGCACGCCATCGTTGCCAAGGTCCACCGCCAGCAGCTTCAGCCATTGCAGCGAGACCGTTTCACGGGCGGCATGGTGGCGCGCGAAATCAAGTTCCTGCGCCGGAGTCGCACGGGCAGCCTCGTTCGGATCGATCGGATGATCGACATTGAACTGGTCGACGGCCGCTTTTGCCGCGGCCATCGCAGCGCGCGCCATGTCCACCTGATCGGCCACGACGGCCTGCGCCGCCACGTTCCCCCGCTGTGCAGGGCTGTCGTCAGAGTTCGACAGCATCAAGCCAACTTTCGCCGCCGCTTCCCAGTGCGCATTGGCGCGGTCAAATTCTGCTTGTAGCTGCGAGCGCTGCTTCTCGACCGGACTACGCCCACGCAGCCATTCGCCCTCGGTTTGCCAGTGCTTCTCGTCCGTACCGAACTTCGCGCGCAGATGATCGATTTCCCATTGCTGGACCAGGGCCTCGGGCAGTGCCAGCGTTTCGCCGTACAGCTTGACCAGATCCAGCCGGGAGATCGCGACATAAGCAGGGTCGTCGCGCATAGGATCTTTTTGCGCCAGCACGAAGAAGTAATTGTTGACGCCGTTGTCAGTCCGGCTCGGCCAGGCCGAGATTTGCACCGTCGGCATCCGCGAAGCGATCAGGCTCAGCGCGCTTTGAGGCGTGGAGATATGGGCGTTGGCCTCGGCCAGCAGGCGCTCCAGCTTGGGAATCAGCTGGTCCAGCTCGCGCCGCAGTATGCTGGCGCCCAGCGGATTCGACTCGCTGATTCGGTAGCGCAAAGCGCCGGAGTCGTCGCGGTAGAAACTCGCCGTACCTTGCGGAGGCGGGGGCGGCGGGTCGTCAGCCATGAAGCTGTCCAGAGCGAACGCCACGACAACCATCACGATAGGGTTGATCGCAACGACAGCGCCCGAACCCATCAGCGCGGAACTGGTGCTGGAAAGATAGCCGATGCCATTGATGGCCGACACGACAGTCGCGCCTGCCGATCCGATCTGCCCGGCCTCGATCATCTTGCCAAGGTTAGCCAGATTGGCGATCGACAGCATCGCACCGATCTGCGACAACATGGCCGATTGGGCCGAGCTCAGGTAGCCGGTGCCGTTGAAGCGTGCCGCCAGATAGTTTGTGCTGTTCAGTAGCCCCACCGTGCCGCCGACCTTGGCGAGAGCATCGCCGGATTGCAGAGAACGCAGCGAGCTGACCAGCGCCAGCCCGCTCGAGACGTCGGCGACCATGCCATCGAAATGCGTGGTCACCATTCCCTGCGAACGCGCATAGTCGAGTGCGATGCGAGCGGTGGACAGGATGATGCCGGCGGTGTCTTTCTGGCGGAGAGCGGTGAGGAAGTCGGCGATGTCGGAATGCAGTTGATCCTTGGCTTTGGCACTCGACTCAGCTGCTTCTGAGACGCGGCTGCTGACATCAGATTTTTGCTCGTTGCCTTCTGAATCAATGACTTTGAGCACCCGCGAATTTGTTTGAGCGTCGACTGAATCAATGAGTCGATAGGACTTTTCCAGAACTTCAATATCCTGCTCGACTCTGGTTTCAATCAGTGAACCATCAGCATCTTTCCGAACGATCCGGTGGATCGTGGCATCGAGGCGTTCCGTGCTTTCTGTTTCAACCAGACGACCTTCGCTGTCGTAATCAGCCACGAGCCTTGCGCCGGGAGCGTAATTCGAGATCAGCTTTTGCCGAAGAGTGTTTCCCTTGTCATCCTGTAGAACTTCGAAAGAAAGATCGGAATCATCGGCAGATCGAAGCTGAATCTTTTTCAATATCCCGGCATTGGTCTTTTCTGAATCAAATGCCAGCCACGATTTATCTTCATCATCATAGAAGACCCCGCGCTGATCACGATCAGTGAGCAGGATCGTATTGTCCTTCCTTAAGATACTGGCGGATTCTGACCAGAAAAGTGCTTCTCCAGTGCTGCCGTTCGCCATGCCTGCGATGCCTGATGGCAGGTCGAAGAAATAATCCGCTGCATCAGGGTCAAACTGGCTCGATCCGGCATAGGAATCACTTTGCTTTCGCAGAAATGCCTGATACGCATCAATGGGAATCTCGCCAGCTGATCCATCGTTTTCAATCAGCGTGGCAGACTTTCGAAGGTCCGACAGAACTGCAATCCGTCCGGAGTTTTCTGTGACGATGGACACGGTTTCGCCAGCAGAGGCGATGAGTGCTTCCTGCAATGCAGCAGATTGCCTTTCGTTCGATGGCAATCCTTGCGACGGGCCCGAGCTGGATTTGAAGTCAATCGCCGATTCCGGTAAGCGTATGACTTGCCCGGTTCGAAGACTGTCAGCATCGACGATTTGTGGATTGGCCTTGAGTATGTCGTTGACTGAAACCTGATTGCGCTTTGCTATGCCGGAGAGCGTTTCTCCCTTGAGCACCACATATGCGCCATCCGTCCCGCGGTAGTCGGGTGATGGTCGAAATTTGATGACGGAAGCCACCGTCTCTTGTAAGGTGTTTTGGGACGCAGTTGTCTTATTGAAATCAGTCTGATTTATTGCAATAACTGGCACCGTACCTTTCAAGCTGGATGGCGCATTAGCTGCACCAGACTTCACTTCGACAGAATCGATGTATTCGACTACGGCCTCGCAGGCGCTTGTAATAATCCGTTGCGCCTCAAGTCCAACTACTGCATTTCCAAAAAACTGAGTTACGTGGCTAACCAGAGTTCCTGCTAGTGTCGCATGAATCCCGAGGCTTACAGCTACCCCGCCAACTCCGCCAATGACTGTACAAACGGGATGGTCTGTTCCGCCGGCCGTTGCGACGTTAATTACCGTCCCTACACCTATGCCAATCCAGCTTATAGGACCTGGAATCGCGCCCTTTTCTCCGGCGACATAGGCTAAGTAGCTATACTTCGCGCTGATTGCAGTCCCAACCACATCGGCTGCCAAATTTGCCTTGCCCGATTCCCCAAAATAGCTATTTTTTTTATAGTTAGAGATAAAGCGCTCTAGTAGCTCATTTGTGGCTTGCCGCTTTTTATCTTGTTCCATGTCCGCAGACCTTCATTTCTTCAATTAGATTTTGGTTTCGCGTGCTTTATTTTTTGCACAAACAATCCCAAGTGAAATCCATTGCAGTAGGGGAGGCTGAAAAACATGATCCATGTGTAAGTCAGGACGACGAAATTTTCACTCGCTTGGTTTGTAAATGGCATGCTTCTCCCGTATCCATCCACATGCGTTGAGAAGAACGGAATAAGCAATGCAATTAAAAAAATTGCGCACGAGATCAGAAACCTTTTCCAAGAGGTATCGCATGCGATTTTTTTCAGATTCTCTTCATTTAATTTGAGAGATTCACAGAGACCAAGAAAAAAATGGATCGGCATACTTGCGAACATTGAACTGAATAGAACTCCCAACTGCGGCGTGTAGCCTTCCCAATTGTTTTTTAGCTCACTCAGGCCTGGATAGAAGGGGAGAATGAATTCAACGAGTTGCTTTCCAGCCGCTGAAGCAGACCAAGTTGGCGCTAGTAGAAATCGATTTACCGCGAGCGTTCCAACAATCAGCAAGATGCTCATGCAGTAATACGGTTTCAGATCCAGATTTCGGCCGTAAATTGATCTGAGTGGCGCTTGCAGCCCGGCATTTTTTGCGGTTGATTCTGCTTTCAATTCGCCCTCCACTTTGATGATCGAACTTTTCGTTTGTAGAAGTACCAATGCCACGGATCGCCGGTTGCTTCTATCGGCGACGGGATTCGGACGTGCGTAATGGCTTTATTTGTCGACAGACTGTCGACTGTAAAGATCCTTTGTCACCAAACCTTGATGCTTGACGCTTTTATTTGATTTGCTGTCTGCATTCCCTCAGCAGAAAAGAAATTTCGCGGCAAAGGTGCTAGCGTTTGAGACTTCTCAGCGTTGCTATTGCGATGGATAGTGCGATGGTGACGCTAGTTGCTTGATGGCTTTCCGAGTTTTTATTGAGTGCTTGCGAAGTTGCTTTGAAAAGCTGTGGTCAATACAAAAACTGTCGCTTGATTGCGTCACTTCAAGGCAATGCGATTTGCGGAATTTAGCTGGCTTGGCTACAGCATGTTCAGTCCTGTTCGCGCTGGCTTTATCTGATCATCATCAGAATCAAACCTTTGGAGTTCGCAGCCCTCATCATGTTGGACTGAACAAAGATTGAACAAGGTAATGGCTGTGACAGCCATGTGCCTGGCTTATTCGCTTGAGGTTTGTAAACCTTCTATCGGCCTAAGCATGAGATCTGGGATGAATGACGATGTTCGTGCCAAGAACATGACTAATCATTCGATCGTTTCACGCGGTATCTCTTCTTGGCTTCTGCGCTCGTTCATGAAGTCGTCCGATGCTCGCTGTGTGCTCATGAAAAAGCTGTTCCATGCATCCCCCGTTGGGGAGATGGGGCAGTCATTTATTGGTGGATCAATCAATCCGTTCATGTGACCTCCGGTACGCCTAAGTGCCAAGGTGAAACCTCAGGTTGTCTTGCGTACAAGCTTAGGTCACCCGCTTGGGATTGAAGGATTTTCGCAGAAGGATCTCGCAAAGAACATGATCAAGCGGGGACCTGTGTCGTCTTTGAGCCAATGCGTGAGGTATCGGCAGTCACAGAGCGACGAAACGTAGGCGATCTCCAACAACATTGGTAGAAAACAATCTGGTCGTAAGGCTACAACGGCTTCGGTAGCTCAGAAACTGACCCATGACGATGATGATTACGATGCTCAAGCCCAGCTCGTTCCGAAATCGCAAGATCAGGTAACCAAATTCCTTCTCGCGGCAATTAATGGCCTGTGCCCGGCTTTGCAGGTGACGACTTGGTGCGATCTAGGCGCAACATTTCTGCCGCCCCTCACTGGCATTGAATCATTTGACAGCTCTCCTAGCGCGATAAGCTGGTGCTGCAATTGCTAGCAAGCGATCCTCTTGCTGGCCGCCCATCCCAGGCGCGGCGGGAGTGCAGAGTGGCCGACGACTACGACAGTCCCTGGAAAGCAGCGATCGAGCGCTACTTCGCCGACTTCCTGCATTTTTACTTTCCGGCCGCGCATGCTCGGATCGACTGGTCGCAGCCGATTGCCTTCCTTGAACAGGAATTGCGCGAAGTGGTCCGTGATGCCGAACTTGGCAAGCGCTTCGTCGACAAGCTGGTCCGAGTGAGCGGACAGGATGGCCAGCAAGAGTGGCTGTACATCCATCTGGAAGTACAAGGCAGTGCACAAGCGAGCTTTGCCGAGCGCATGTTTGTCTACAACTACCGGCTCTACGATCGCTACCGCACACCGGTCGCCAGCCTGGCCGTGTTGGCCGATGATCAGCTGCACTGGCGGCCGACGGCCTTCGGTTATGACGTGCTCGACTGCCAGATGGGGATCCGCTTCCCCGTCGCCAAGCTGTTGGACTGGTCAGGCAGTGAAGCGATGCTGGTGGACAGTCCTAACCCGTTTGCGATCGTCACCCGTGCCCACCTGGCAACCCGTGCGACGGCCGAAGATCCGCAAGCTAGGTGCATGGCCAAATGGCAGATCGTCCGTGACTTGTACCGGCACGATTGGGACAAGCAGAAAGTGATCGAATTGTTCGGGGTAGTTGACTGGATGATGCGGCTGCCCAAAGAACAGGAGCAGGTTTTTCGGAAAACTCTGGAAGCGTCTGAGGAGGAAATGACGATGCGTTATGTGATTTCTATCGAACGTCTTGCGCGTGAAGAAGGTGTCGAGCATGGGATCGCGCAAGGCATGCAGCAAGGCATGCAGCAAGGTATGCAGCAAGGTATGCAGCAAGGTATGCAGCAAGGTCAGGCACGCTTGCTGGCCCACTTGCTGACCCAGCGTTTCGGTGAGTTGCCCGATTGGGCACGAGAAAGACTGGCATCTGCTTCTGAAGCTGAGCTGCAGGCGTGGGGCGGGGCGGTATTGTCGGCAGATGCGCTACAAGCCGTGTTTGCAGCTGGACAGCACTGACACACTCGCTTGCGCGCAAGACGCGCTGCAAGCCCTTGAGCAGGGTGTACTCAGGACCGGCTGCGCAGCGCCTCGCCGATCATCACCAGCACCGGACCTTTGCATTCCGGGATGCCGTTCACCATGTCGGACAAGGCCATGCGCATCACGCGCTGGTCGGCGCGGCTGACGTTCTCCACCGCGATCACCGGAGTCTCGGGCGGCTTGCCGGCTTCGAGCAGTCGCTTGGCCGTGGCAATGGCTTCCGCGCCGCCCATGTACTGCACCAGCGTATCGCAACCCGGCAGAGAGGCCTGGTCGGGTTCGCCGGGGGCGGTGGTGGAGGTGAAGAAAGCGACATTGCGCGCGACGCCGCGCTTGGTCAGCGGCTGGTGGATGGCAGCGGCGGCGGCGAAGGCCGTGGTGATGCCGGGGACGACGTCATACGGCACACCGGCCGCTTCAAGCGCGGTCAGCTCTTCATCGGCGCGCCCGAACAGCATCGGGTCGCCGCCTTTCAGGCGCACCACGCGGTCATAGCGGAATGCGCATTCAATGATCTGCTGGTTGATCAGCGCTTGCGCAGTCGAGCGCTGGCCGCTGCGCTTGCCGACCGAGATCAGGTCGGCGTGCTGGCACAGTTCCAGGATCTCGGGCGTGACCAACGCATCGTGCAGCACGACATCGGCTTCGGCAAGCAGCCTGGCCGCGCGTACGGTCAAAAGATCGGCAGCGCCGGGGCCGGCGCCAACCAGCCAGACCTTGCCCGGTTGTGTGCGGGCAGGTCGGGCAAGGTGGTCAGACATGGAAGGGATCAGAGGCGGATCATGCCCGCAGCCACGGTCTGGTGCGAGATTTCGTCGATCAGGATGAAGCTGCCGGTGGCGCGGATCGCGTCATACGCATCAGCCGCCAGCGGCTGCTGGACGGTGAGCCTGATCGTGGCGATGCCGTTGAGCTTGAGCTCGGTACCGTCGTGGCGTTCCTGCGTATTGATGTCCAGCAGGGAGTCGATGGACTTCACCTTCGCAGCCACCTGGCGGGTGGTGTGCTTCAGCCAGTACTTGCGGCGCAGGTCCAGCGGCTCTTCGGACAGCCAGCAGACATCGGCTTTCACGTCCTTCAGGACGGTGGCCGGTGCATCGGCGGCAACCAGCATGTCGCCGCGCGAGATGTCCACGTACTCTTCGAGCAGGATGGTGACCGACTTGCCGGCCGAGGCCGACTCCAGCGAACCGTCGAGCGTGACGATGTCCTTCACGGTGGCCGTCTGGCCCGCCGGTAGCACGGTGACCTTGTCG
>JACCEA012341557.1_pt1 | contig 21717 bp, 16 predicted proteins | sample 7449851 | NCBI WGS metagenome assembly JACCEA01 (sample SAMN15323453, study PRJNA562643) | freshwater metagenome | isolation source: river surface water | place: USA:Blue River Watershed | collected 2017-08-18 | reverse complement strand
TTGGCGACGTAAATACGTACGAGAACAAATTGAAATTGATCTTATGTGGATTCCACGAAGGAACCTTGGCGGTTCAGTCGGCATTTGCGCGTATTTATCCGGACAAAAAGAACATTTTGAAGTATACCACCGTTAACGGAGTTCAGGGTTTTTAACTTATATAATGATTCAAAAAAATACAATTTGTCCTAAAATATATTTAAATTTTAAAATTGTTAACATATTAATATTCAGTTGTTTTAAAAATTTAAAAAGACATATTTGTCTCTATAACAAAAACAGGTAATTTGTCCTAAAATCAACTTTCGAATACAGCCCTGGCGTATCTTTGTCGCATCAAAAAGTAAAAAACGCTATTAGTAAGAATTATGCTAAAAAATCAATTTCATAATGGAATGTGTTGGGCAGTATTTTTTTTCAATGAATAGTTGATGGAGGGAGTTTTTCACTTTTTGCTGAAGCCTTCCGTTGTGAAGGCTTTTTTTTTACCAAGTATTTTTTTTAGTTATGAGAACATATGAATTAGAACAACAAATTACTGACACGAAGGATAGATTCATTCAGTATTTGAAGGCGAACTTAAACCTGATCAAGGTAGAGGCTCCACTTTTTGTGGAAAAAGGAACGGGTGTGAATGATGATCTGAATGGAAGTGAACATGCAGTGTCGTTTACAATCGATGCTTTGCCAAATCGTCAGTTTGAAATTGTTCATTCATTGGCGAAGTGGAAAAGACAAAAACTGGGCGTTTTAGGAGCGCTTCCTGGAGAAGGGATCTATGCGGACATGCGCGCCTTGCGAACTTCTGAGGAATTGAGTGCCTTGCACAGTGTTTATGTGGATCAATGGGACTGGGAAAAAGTGATAGCGAAAGAAGAACGCAACCTGGACCAATTAAAGAAAACAGTTTTGTCGATCTACGCATCCATTTATGCGACAGCAGTGGATATCCGACGAACATATGGAATTACCCACGACTTACCGGAACAGATCACTTTTTTACATGCCGAGGATGTGTATGCGAAATACCCGCATTTAACAGCAAAGGAGCGTGAAAATGAAATCTGTAAACAATACGGAGCGGTCTTTTTAATTGGGATAGGAGGAGCGCTTCAACATGGAGAGCCTCATGACGGTCGCGCACCGGATTACGATGATTGGACGAGTGAAACTGCTGCCGGATATGCCGGTTTGAATGGGGATTTGTTGCTGTGGAATACGGTGTTGGATCGCGCCATCGAGATCTCATCCATGGGTATCCGCGTGAATAAGGAGGCTTTAGAGCGACAAATAAAGATCAGTGGAAATGAAGAACGCGTATCCTTGAAATGGCATCAAGCTTTGTTACGCGAAGAAATGCCGCAAACAATCGGAGGTGGAATCGGTCAATCTCGATTGGTGATGTATCTATTGAAAAAATCCCACATCGGTGAGGTACAAAACAGTGCATGGGATACCAAACAAATTGCTGAAGCACAATTATTAAGTAGTGAATTGAACTGAAATGGAATAAGAGATGAGAAATAATGTAATTGCTATTCAAGGATCGGTGGCATCATTCCACGACCAAGCGGCTAAGAAATACTTCGGAAATGAGGTGACGATCCAGGAATGTGGTTCGTTCCGTGAAGTGTGTGAAAAGCTAGCAAAAAACTTGGTCGATTATGGAATCATTGCAATCGAGAACAAAGTGGCAGGTTCCATTTTGTTGAATTACCAGTTGATCGAGCAGTATGAACTGAACATTATCGGGGAGACCTATTTACCTGTTGAGTTGTTCGTATTGGCAAACAAAGGAGCAGAGTTCCATGAGATCAAGGAAATCGTATCGCATCCTATGGCCCTGGGTCAGAGTCAATTCTTCCTTTCCGGTTTGCAAGATGTTCGCGTAACAGAATACAAGGACACTGCAGAATCAGCGAAGATCGTGAAAGAAAATAAGGACTTGCATACAGCGGTGATCGCGGGAAGATCAGTTGCGGAATTATACGACTTGGATTATTTGACGGGGAATGTATGTGATGAAAAAGTGAATTACACGCGTTTCTACATTCTCACAAAAGGGAAATACAATGTGGAGCATCCGAACAAAGCATCCGTAAACTTGATTACAGGTAACCATGTTGGAGCACTGAACGAAGTGTTGGAGATCGTGAAAGAATACCAGATCAATTTGAGTAAGATCCAGAGTATTCCGATTCCGGGTGATGATTCCAGTTATATCTTTCACCTCGACCTTGAATTTGAAAATAGAAATGTATTGGACAATGCCCTTGAAGCATTGAAGAAAAAAGTGGTGTCATTAAAGGTGTTGGGAATATACCAGGCTGCAAACAAATAAGTCATGGAAAGAAAAGATTATCAAGTAATTGCTGGGCCGTGCAGTGCTGAATCTGAAGAGCAAGTAGTGCAAACAGCATTAGCAATTAAAGATATTGGAGGGGTAGATTATTACCGCGCAGGTATTTGGAAGCCAAGAACGAATCCGGGAGGTTATGAGGGACCAGGAGTAAAAGGACTTTCTTGGTTGCTTCAGGCAAAAAAAGCAAGTGGTTTAAAGACCGCCACCGAGGTTGCAACAGCAAAACACGTTGAAGATGCGTTGAACTTTGAAGTGGATCTGTTGTGGATCGGAGCACGAACGACGGTTAATCCTTTCAGTGTGCAACAATTGGCTGATACGCTGCGTGGAACAGATGCAACAGTTTATATTAAAAATCCGGTCAATCCAGACCTCAAGTTATGGGTAGGAGCAGTAGAGCGCATTTTAAAGGCGGGCATCACTAAGGTGGGTTTGATTCATCGTGGGTTCTCCCAATACGGTAACAGTCGATTCAGAAATGAACCCTTGTGGCAGATCCCGATCGAAATGAAGCGTTTGTTCCCGGATATTCCAATGATCTGTGATCCTTCGCATATTGTTGGAAAACGAGATGGATTGTTCGAAGTCCTACAAACAAGTATTGATCTGGATTACAATGGTGCCATTATTGAGACACATCTGGATCCAAATAGCGCCTTAACGGATAAGGACCAGCAGATCGAGCCGCTTGCGTTAAAGGCTGGCTTGGAACAGTTGGTTTGGAAGAAAAATTCGTTGGATACACCTCAATACAGCATCGAACTGGATGGTCTTCGCAAACAGATCAACGTACACGATGAACAATTGATCCACTTGATCCGGAACAGGATGAACATTGCCGAGGAAATTGGTCGCTTGAAGAAAGACAATCAAGTGACCGTTCTGCAGAATAATCGTTGGAACGAAGTGTTGGACAAAGCGGTTCTTTTGGGCACTTCATTGGATCTAAGCGAAGATTTCATTCGTCACATGATGGAATTGCTTCACTTGGAAAGTATCCGCCTTCAAAATTCTTTACAGAAAGTAGAACAACAGATTCATTAGGTCATGCAATCCGAAATTAAAACGATACGACCATTAGTAAATAAGTGGATACAGGGAACACTGAAAGCCCCGGCTTCTAAAAGTTACGGACAACGCGCATTGGCTTGTGCCATTGTCAATCCGAACAGAACTGAAATCCGTGGTCTTGGACATTCCGATGATGAAATGGCCGTTCTCGAAATTGCCCGAATGTTAGGTTGTGAAGTGTTGGTTCACGGTGATTCTGTCCGCATTTTGTCTCGTGGGGTGATCAATTTGTCAGAAACGGTGATCAGTTGTGGAGAATCTGGTTTGGCAACTCGCATGCTTATTCCGGTGTTGGCCAATAGCGAGCGGATGATCACAGTGCAAGGTCACGGCAGTTTGTTGAATCGATCGCTTGCGGTATACGATGATCTGTTTCACGATCTAGGAGTGATATTCGAATCAACGAATGGCAAGTTGCCCGTAAAGGTGAAGGGTCCTTTGTTGCCCAGAACGATTCGTGTAGATGCAAGTAAAAGTTCGCAGTATTTAAGTGGCTTGATCATCGCTTATTGTGCTTCGCCTTTATTAACGAATGCGACCATTGTTTGTGAGAATCCGGTATCTGTGCCCTATATCCATCTCACCCTGGATGTGTTGCGTCAATTTGGTGTGCATGTGAGATTTGAGAGGAATGAATTGCATTTTTCAGGTCCGTATACATTTGAACCGGCGCAATTACAAGTAGAGGGTGATTGGAGCGGGGCATCCTTCTTGATCGCTGCAGCTGCGATCTCAGGATCAGTAAAGATCACCGGACTGAATCGTTATTCTAAACAGGCAGATGTTCAGTTTTTGAAAGCGATTGAAGAATATGGTGCTGTATATCGGTGGGAAAGAAATGATCTTATCGTGCGCAGTGAAAAACGAATAGGATTTGAATTTGATGCCACCGATTGTCCGGATTTATTTCCACCTTTGGCAGTGTTAGCAGCGTTTGCGACGGGAGAAACGCGGATCAAAGGTGTTCATCGACTGTACGACAAAGAAAGTAATCGTGCGTTGACGATCCAATCAGAGTGGGCGAAATTTGGAGTGCAAGTAGCACTTAATGGTGATGAAATGGTGATACACGGAATAGATAAAGTACAAGCTTCAGAACCGATCTTGGCACATGGAGATCACCGAATTGCTATGGGAGCAGCTATTTTGGGACTTTTTGCAGAAGTAGAAACAACTATTGAGCAGGCTAACGCCGTAAATAAGTCATTTCCTGAATTCTATTCATATATCGAAAAATTGTACAGAGATGGTAGGAATTAAATTGTTGCACTTATATAACGAATTGAATGCAACACAAATCAACGAACTTAAAATTCTTTGCGCAGTGCATCAGGATAAGCGCTATCGCATATTGTCATACATGCTTGAAAAACCGGTAGAGGATTCGGAGGAGCTTTTGGTGAAATTACGCGAGCGAATTGAATATTTTTGGCCGAACTCACCGGACAATGACCTGAAATTCCGTCGTATCTCCATGTTCGTTGCCTCGCATTTTGAATCGGTGATCATTGATTCGTATTTGCACAAAGAAACAGCAGAAAAAAGTGCGTTGTTGGCTAGAGCAGTAGAAAAGCGCGGCAATTTGTTGTTGATGCAGCATTACTACAATAAAGTGTATCAGGAAGGGAAGAAGTCTAGCGACCGCACTTCTCAAATACGCGGATTGAACGGGAAATTGCGTATGAGCTATGCCTCTCAAAATGAAAAGGATCTGGAAGAGGCACTCCGTTTGAACGAAGAATTACTGGAATCGCTCAATTTGGATTACCAGTCTAAATTGGTTGATTACTATTACAATTCGTCCAATATTTACCTAGAACAAAATGTGCTTCTTGCTCATAAAAAGGAACAACTGTGTGATGCGATTAAGGACTGCTTGTCACGAATCAATCATTCCGTTTTTCGTGCGTCGCTTTTTCTGTCTTTGGCGAAGTTTAATTACAACAACTCACTGCTGAACGAATATTTAGAATTGGCTAACGATGCAATGTTGACCGTGAAGGAAAAAGACAAAGCATATTGGGATTTACAAAGAAAGATCAAGTTTCTGGAACTGAGGTTGCATTTCTTTTCCGGAAAGGATTTGGAATATTTGATGGACTTGTCGGATAATGTCGTGGATGAATTCGTTGGGTATTCGATAATCAATAATAATGTGCTTTTCTACAAGATCCTGTTCTTGATATTGAAAGGAGAATTGGCGATTGCTCAAAATATGCTGAAGGAAAGTAATATTTACTTCCAGGGCGACTCGGTGATCTTGAAGCAATTCTTACTGGCCTTGTTACAAGAACGTCTCGGAGAGGATAAAAAAGCTCTTCAACTCTTGAATCAATTGATCTATACAGACAATTATCTGGTAGCGATCTTTTCGAGATTACTCTATATCCGCATTTTGTTGCGCAGAGAACGATCTACTTTGCTTAAGACAACGGTTCAGTCGACGCAACGGATCTTGAAGAAAAATCAACACAATCCTTTAGGTAAAGAAGCGCATCAGTCGGTTTTGAGTTATTTCAAGAAAATTTCCAATTCAACGAAAAAGATCAGTTGGGAACCATCAGAACCCTTGACTGTATTGCATACATATTTAGTAAGCGGAACATAAAAAAAGAGCTGCCATTTGGCAGCTCTTCTTGTTTTTAGTGTTTGTGACCTCCTTCACTGTGTTCGTGGCCTTCGTGACCTTCATGTCCGTGATCCTCTGTTTCAGAGCAAAGTCCGACAATCTTATGGAACACATCATGCAAGGCAGAAAGCGCTTTTGTGATCTCTTCATCACTCGCTCCAGCAGCAATCTTTGCTTGTAGTTTTTTACTGTCAACTACCAATTTATTGATATGCTTGCGCACTTTCTTATTGTCCAATTCAGCAGGAACTTTCGATGCTTTCAAAGCTTCCGCTTTTTGCACCATTTCGCCGATGCGTGTTTTGATAGGTTGTAAATTTCCCTCTTCACTTGGGTGGAACGTTTGAGACATCACTTGGTGGAAATCCTTCATTTCTTTCCAATTCTTCAAAGCGTCTTGCGCGTAAGCTGCGGTTCCTAATGAGATCGTCAAAGCGATCAATGCAATCATTTTCATATTTTCTTTTTTTTTATATTGTATAAATTCTTGATCAGATGGTTGTAGGTTGTAGCAATTGTGGTGGCTTCCAATTCTCCTTCGTGATACTTTGTGTTAAACCTTCGTTATTCGGAAATGATTTTTCTGATTGGACATCCGGCAACGCCAATGTAATCGGTGTCACCCAATCACTTACTAGAAAAGTAATTGTTTGATGCTGCTTCAATTTGCAAGGTCGTTCACAAGGCAGTTTTTCCTTTTTACGCTCAGAACAGCATTTTCCACATGGTTTATTCTGCGCTACTTTTGAACAGGTTGTGTTGCTTGGTTGAGCCGACTTTAAATGGGAAAGTTGATGTGGAAGATTGCCAAATTGCTGCATAACTCCCCAAAGAAGAGTTAAAAGCAAGGTATGCGCAATGAGCAGTCTCATAGGTACAAATGTACACCATGAGACCTTTTTAAAACATGATCTGGATTAGTATTTCTGATCCTTAACGATTCATTAACGAAAAAAGCCGGCATTTAGCCGGCTTTTTCCTGTGATTGATGTCACTATTGTTTTTTCACCAATCTTCTTAAAATCTTTCCGGTTTCAAGATCTTTAACTTGCACTAAATAAGTACCACTTGAAAATTCTGAAAGGTCAAGAGTTGCTTGATTGGTAATTGTGCGTTTCACTATCGGCGTTCCTTTAGTATCTATCACGATCAACTCTGCATTTTTGAAATCGCAATTCAATGTAAAGATTCCGTTACTTGGATTCGGATAGATAGTCACTTCTTCAGCTTTGACATCAGAGATTCCAGCGGTGAAGTTCGGGTCTTTCACAATACCACCCCCAGCATTGATGATCCAGTTATTTGGATCGATCCCAATGATGTTGTTGATGTTACCCGGATTAGGTATGATGAACACGTTTGTATTTCCTGTAATCGCAAAACGGTAGTTCGTGTCAGCAACACCTGCACGGTCAAAACGCAATTCCAGATCATTCGTGAATGTTGGTGTGACGGAAGGCTTGGAAGTTGTGTGATTGATCTCGATGATCAAATCTGCTCCCAAGTCGTTCCAACGAACAGAATAAGTTGGGAAGCCTTCACCGAAATACCATTCTTGCATGAAATTGGTGAAATCCATACTAGTTACATTCTCGGCAACTGCTTGGAAATCGATACCCAATGCAGTTGAGTCTGCATACAATTGCTGGAATTCTTTTAAAGTAGCAAAGAACAGAGAGTCATTGTTCATCTGGAAGCGCAAGGTATGAATGATCGCTGCACCTTTATCATAGGATAAACGGCTCGAAAAAATGCGTCCGTCGTTCAAAGAATCTTCTACCCAAACACTTCCTCCAATTTGCGACATGATGTTGTTGTGTCTGTCAAGCATATCACTCACTTGCTGCCCTGGATACAGATCGGCCAACATCAGATATTCTGAGTATGAGGCAAAGCCTTCATTTATCCAGATATCAGCCCAAGAACGACAAGTGACATTGTCTCCAAACCATTGATGAGCCAATTCGTGTGCAGTCAGTGTATTATTAAAGAAACCTTGTGTGGTCATTGTTTGGTGTTCCATACCACCGCTGATTGGAGCCATGCAGTGACCGTATTTCTCATCGGCAAATGGGTAAGGACCATACAACTCCGCGAAAAGTTCTAAGAAATCCGCTGTTTCGTTAATGTCGGCCTGGAAATTCGGTAAAGTATTTGGGTTGTTGTAGATGAAATTTTGGATCAAAACAGGTCCGGAACCAACAGGGTTTGCGGTTACGTTATATTCTACATATTGTGCAACAGCTACTGAGATCAAATAATACGCAATAGGATGGCGGTGTTTCCATTCGAATCGGTGAGTTCCATTTCCAAGATCAGTTACCTGCTCCAAGACTCCGTTTGAACCGCCTTTACATGCCGTTGGAACCGTAAGCCAGACAGCACAACTATCTGCCTTGTCGTTCAAGTGTTGTTTAACAGGAAACCATTCGTATGCCGAAAACGGCTCTGAAAGTGACCATGTTACTTGATTTCCCCAGGAAGGTGAAGATGCATTTGTCATCCCGCCACCGCCAAGTGGGTTCGTTGCAGCGGTTGGAGGAGTTCCATTATATTCCACACGGATCACGAAATTCTCACCGGCATTTTTAGTGACAGGTACTTTAACAGCGCTATTCGTTCTGTTGTAAGCCACCGGAGTTCCGTCGACAGAAATTTGACTAATTGTAAATGTTGGATAGAATTCAAACAAAGCTGAATCCATAACAACCCGAGCATGCGCATGAATTTCACCAGAACCGGATAACGTAGTAGTCGTGTTTGTCATGTTCAGATCCAAGAAATAGTAGTGAACGTCATAACGTTCTGTTTCAGCTATTTGAAGTTCTGAAAACGTGTTGCTTTTTAGTTGACTACTGGCATGCGCTTTTACGTGTGCACATGAGCCGCTTTTTTCTTGGGCAAATACCAATGTAGGAAATAAGAGAAATGCCAGGAGATGTTTTTTCATGTTAATAGTTTTAGCGTTGCCAATTTAACACAAATGTCCGGCATTTCTCTTACCATTCATAATTCAATTTATGCAGTTCACTCTAAATTATTGTTTCACAAATTTGATTGCTACATGCTTTTCTTGGGTATTCACTTGGAAAATGTAGCTGCCCTTGTCAAATTGTGAAATGTCTAAAGGTAATGCGATGATCTTTCCTTCAGTATCAGGCAGATCGATTACTTTGATCACGCGTCCTGATCCATCCAAGATAGTCATTGTTCCAGAAGATTTACTCATATAGATCAAAGAGGTGTAATCACTGGAAGGATTCGGAACCAATGAAAACAACTTGATCGATTCCTTGCAGAATATACTCTGAATGGAGGAAGAGTGAACGCCTTGATCATTTGTTTCAACAACTCTACAATAGGTTGTTTTACCCGGATTTAAAGGAACACGACTAGAGTAGTAATTCGTTGATTCCGTTTCACTCGAAGGAGCGTTCAATGAAGTAATATTGGTCCATTCTTTTGTGTCTTCAGAAACTTGAATTGTAAAATGCAAGGTCTCATTTGTTGCTTTCGGAGCTTTCCAATGAAGATCAATGTAGCCTTCTTCACAATTCTCTTCGTATTCCATATCATACAAGGACAAGCCAAGAGGTGTACAGCTTACTGTTGCGGTTCCTCCGAATTGAAGTGGAACATTTGTGGACGATGAACTGTAGTTCGAGAAACAAATGATGTATTGTTGACCGGCAGTTACAGCCAATGGTGGTTCATAGTTTCCTGCGTTTCCTCCTGCAGGTATAACTGAGGCTAATCCAGTTCCTCCGGTTGAGGAAGCGTTCCAGTTACAACGTACGGGTGCAAGCGTGTTTCCTGAAATTGCGGCACATGTAGCAGGTCCGGTATATGGATACATGATCCAATCGTAAAATCCAGCTTGAGCACCGCCTGCACCGAATGAGAATTCCAGATTTCCTGAGCCACTAACGTTGATAACCATCCAAGTAGAATTGGACTCACCGATTTGTAAACAACCATCGTTTAAACTTCCCCATGGATTGAAAGGACCAAAAAATCCATCATAGAGAGGGTTTCCAAAACTTCCTGAGGCAGGAATTTCATTAACCAAACCAAATCCATTCGGGTCGATTTGAAAACCGAGGTTACTACAAACATTTACGTAGCTGCTACAATCGGGTGCAACAATAGGTGGGGTGGTGACCGTGGCTTGAATACAAAAGTTGGTAGAATAAGGTGCGGACCAATTCGCAACAACAATGTAATAGGTCACTCCATTCGTAAGTATAGGGGTGTTTACGGAATAATTGGCCGTTGAGGCTCCTGCGACGGCATTGGCAATACAGTTAGCAGTTCCGGGACAGGCATCCAAAACGAAAATACCCGAATACGTGGCTGTCAAACCTGAAAGAGCAATGTTCAATGCTTGTCCTGTGCCAACAACACTATACCAATACTCACCATCGTTGTAAGAGGCGTTACACGGGTTCCCGGGTGCAGTTCCTCCATCCGGAAAACTTCCAGCATATGAATTTGTATTACAAAGAGAGGTGTTCAATGGAAGGTTTTGAGCTGAGCCACATGTGGAACCAACAGGAGCGTTGTATACGCAAATATTTCCGGTTGTGTTTCCAGCTGGAGCTCCAGTTCCCGCATTATTTATAGAGAAAATAACGATCAAATAGGTTTGGCCAATAGTTGTTGGAACTGTTACTGTTTCGTTATTTCCGTTTCCAGTTTCGGAACATGCCAATTCCGTTAATGGACCGCCGCATGCACCAGAAAGCACCATTAATCCCGGGTTTGCTCCAGCGATAGTCGCATCCGTTATGGTTACAACCGTAGACGTTGAAGTTGCGACAAAACTAAAGAAGCCGTCTACGAAGTTCGTACCACAACTTGGTTCTGAAACGAAATTATCCGCAAACGTGGAAGGAACAGTGTATGCTGTATTTACACAAGCAGCATTCACCGGTAATGTATTTGCAGGCAATGTGGCATTCGCACAAAGATCTGCTTGTGAAAATGTTGTGAATGAAATTGTAAACAACACTATTCCGAGTAGTAAGGATGTTTTCATATTATTTACAATTTGAGATTGATATTGATACCATTTCACCTTCTTTGTAGTCGTCTGTATAGAAACAAGAAACAGTGTATCCATTGTTGGTGAACCAATTGATAAAAGAAGCTTCCTGGATTTGACTTGGATCGTAAATTGCTAAGAAGACATGCGTATATCTGTCCATGCGACAGGTTCTAATACCAGTTGTCTGTTTAAAATGTTCCGTTATCGAAATTTCCTGGTCCGGACCAACAGATTGTTCAATAACAATCTTGGTGTAGGTCATCTGAGATTCCAATTGGAAACTACAAATTACAGGAAGGACAATTAATAAAAATAGCAGTCGTTTCATGTGTTAGAAGTTTAGTCCGTTTTTAAATATAACTTTTGCGACAAACTAGACTCCTGAGAATGAATATTTTGGGCTTATCATTGAGAATTTCTTAATTTCTATTGAATAAAACGATTTAGCCAATTCTAAGTTAGCTTTTCTTCTTCTAGGATCTTAATGAAATGAAAGCCTCTTGGTGCATAGCCTTGATTGTAGTAAAAACGATGCGCTTTGAAATTGTTGCTGTAGGCATCTAACACCATGATGTGACATCCGAGATCCTGTGCTTTTTGTTCTAGATATTCTTGCATCAATTTCCCTGCTCCTGTTCCACGAGCACTGGCTTTCACAACGACATTGTCCAGTTCCAAATAGGGCCCACACCACATTTTCGTTCCTAACCAATAACCACTTATAGCAATACACTCATCATTTTGCATGACTGCAATTTGTCCGTAATTGTTGCCGAGCATCTTATCCAATAATTGATTGTAATAATCAGTGGTCAGATTGGGATACAATTCTTGCATCACATCCAGGTGTGCCAACATTTCTTCCTTGGTCTTTAATTCTACAACGATCATAACCGGGGTGTTTATAGGTTCGTTTTGAATAATTCGTAAATGCGTCGGTATTCATCTACCCAAGCCGGTGTGTACTGAAATCCATGTGCTTCCGTTGGGTATATAGATAAGTTGAAGGTCGTTTTTCCCAATTCGATAAAGCGCTGATTCAAACGAACGATATCCTGAAACTGAACGTTGTCGTCAACAACTCCATGTAACATCAAAAGCGGTTTTTTTAGTCCTTCAGCAAAATAAATCGGACTACTACGACGGTAAGCCAAGGTATCAGTTCCTGGGTAGTTCAGAATGTTACTTGTGTACTCGTGGTTGTAATGTGCCCAATCAGTTACAGAACGCAAGGCTGCGCCACACGCAAAGGCATCCGGAGTTTTTAGTAATCCCATCAAAGTGATAAAACCACCGTAAGAACCACCATAAATACCAATCTTGTTAGGGTCGATACCATATTTGTTAACTATCCAATCTTTTGCATCCAAGTAATCTTCCAGATCCTTTCCTCCCATGTTTCGATAGATCCCTGTCCTCCAGTCTCTACCATATCCTTCACTAGCACGGTAATCCAGGTCTAAAACCGTATAACCTTCCGCGATCAATTTTTGGTGGAACAGCATTTCTCTGTGGTAATGACTCCAATAGTGATGCGCATTTTGTAAATAACCCGCTCCGTGAACAAAAAACACAGCTTTTCCATTCGGGTAGACTGGTCGGTAAACACGTCCATAAGCCACTTTACCATCTCTGGTTGGGATCTGAACGATCTCAGGGGCAACAAGTTTGAGTGCTTTGTATTCTTTTGAAGAACTGAATGTAACTCGGTTCTTTTTGGCAAATTCTGTGTTTGCAGCGACATACAATTCCCACGGTTCTAAAGGAGTAGAGTAGCGTAGGGCCCACGTTTTCTCGTCTGGTGACAAAGACCATTCAATGCCGAAATTACCCACGAAAAGTGAGGTGAGTTTCCCCGTTACAATTTCCAAACGATACCCGTTTTTCACTCCGGGGTGAACTTTGTTGGCAATTAGGTAGAAGGATTTGCGGTCTCTGGATAATTGCAATTCCTGAACTTCCCAATTTCCATTGGTCAATGCCTTACGTTGCTTGGTCTCAAAAGAATAGGAGTAAAGATGTGAATAGCCACTTTCTTCACTCTGGAAATAACACGTTTTATCGTCTAACCAACCCAAAACGCCCGGTGAATCATCCCATTCCGTAATGCCCGGTCCGGCAATCCACGCTTCGTCGTATTGATGGTCCACCAAAACGAACTTTCCGGTCATGAGATCTAACTGAACGATCCAACGATCTTTATTGTCGTAAGTGCGCAGATCTACAAGTGCATTTCCCGTTCTGTCATGCGGAACAACAGCTGGTATGGCAAGTGGGCGGTTTTGTTCGAAACTCGTTTCCGTGCGACCGTATTCCTTGAAATACGCCGGAATCTTTCGAATATCCGGCAATTCGTCGAAATTGACAAAATACAAGGAATCGCTGATCAGATCCAAGATGCCCAGTCGACATGTGGGCTCTTCGTTTCCGACTTTCGGACGTGCATTTTCGCTTTTGGTAACACCGTTTTCTGTCACGAAATTGCCGTAAACAGTTGGAGGTGTTTCTGCTTGTTTCTGTAAAACAACTATTGCATAATCTCCGGAAGCAGAAAGGGTAATGGAGAAGATGCTTTCATTCTCTTCCTTTTGAATGATACACGGCGTGTAGTATTTGGCACGTTGATCTTTTTGAAATGCACGTTTGGTATCTTGTTCTACAAAATAGGGGAACAACTCGCGCTGCTGTTGTTGCATCGGTGTTAGTGCCGGTTTCGTTGTGCTCGAGCGTTTTCCAATTTTTGTTACCTGTTTGATGCCACCTGCAAAGGGATCGTACACATACAGATCATCATTCATCATGAAACTTACCAGTCCAGTTTTGGAGGCTACTTGCAAAGTCTGTATTCCTGAAGCTGCTGCAAACAGTACAACTTTCTTCTTGGTTTTGAGATTGTATGAGATGAGATTTCCTCCTTCGATTCCGTAGAAAATGCCATTGTAGACTGTAGAGTAATTTCCACAAGGTGCCATATTCGGCAATTCCTGTTTGGAAATAGGTGCGATCTTTCCGGTGCTCAATTCGTAGCGATAAGGAACGAAATCGGGTTTGTTCTCCGGATTCCAATCAAAAACAAGGTATTGACCATCGATTGTCCATTGAGGATTTCTAGGTGAATATCCAGTAAATCCTTCTCCTTTCATGATCTCCTCTAATTTGATCTCTTGACCAAAAAGGATGCATGTGAAAGAAATAATTGCAAACGATAAAATCCAGTTGCGTCTCATAAATCTTTGATTGAAGTCTAAAATTAATGGATTCCGCTTAGATGGTGATGCATCGTACCGCTTTCAGATTATTTTTGTTGTATGAGATGGCTTGGCTTAATATGGATGATTCCTGTTCTGGGGTTTGGACAATTTAACGGAAACACAACACCCAGCTATGATGAATTGATCCAAATCTATAAACAATGGGATGCCGATCATGAGGAGATCGAATGTTATGTTGCAGGGAAATCGGATACCGACAAGCCGTTGTACGTCTGCTTCATCAACGGGGCGGGTGATTCCATTGCTACCTTTTCACAAGCCAAAAAGCGCACGGTAATTTTGATCAATAATGCTATTCATCCGGGAGAGCCCGATGGTGTGAACGCTTGTTTGTTGTGGGTTCAAAACTGGTTGGCAAATGGAAAGTCAACCAAAGAACTTCCACTTATCGCCATCGTTCCTGCCTATAATGTTGGAGGCATGTTCAATCGTTCCGGAACATCTCGAGCCAATCAGAATGGGCCAGAGGAATATGGATTTAGAGGAAATGCGCAGAATTTAGATCTCAACCGCGATTTGATCAAAATGGACGCGCCGAATTCCTGGGCTTTGATCCGTTTGTTCCGCGAGTTGGAACCGGATGTGTTTGTAGATACGCATGTTTCGAATGGTGCGGATTACCAATATACCCTAACCTTGATCCACGGCATGCGTGAGCGTATGGACGCTGGTTTGAGCCAATTGATGGATGCATCCTATTTTCCGGAGATGAACAAATACCTGAAAAAAAAGCAATGGGATTGGTCACCGTACGTGGAAACTAAATCGGAAATTCCGGATTCAGGTTTGGTCGCTTTTAACGATCTGCCGCGCTATGCGCAAGGTTATGGAACATTACTTCATACACTTGCTGTGACGGTAGAAACGCATATGCTCAAAGCTTTTCCTGATCGCGTGCGTGCTACACTGGATTATTTGACATTTTTGATCGACTGGACCGGAAAGCATGCGGCGGAATTGGAATTGGTTCGGACTAAAGCCATTGCCAAAGCCAAAGAAAACAATTACTACAAGTTCAATTATACACTAAGTGATCGCTGGGAAACGATTGAATTCAAAGGGTTTCAAGCTACCTACAAACCAAGCGAAGTGACTGGTCTGAATCGCTTGTATTACGATCGATCAAAACCTTGGAAACGCAAGGTTCCATACTATTGTTACCATCAAGCGCAAGATTCAGTTCGCATTCCAAGAGCCTACATAGTTTCATTGGAGGCAACAGAAGTGATCGATCGATTAACGCAAAATGGGGTAGAATTTGAGGCGCTTCAACGCGATACATTGGTTTTGACTTCGCTGCGTGTGGCGCATTACGAAAATGGAAACAAACCATACGAGGGACATTACTTACATCGCAACATGCGGATCAAAGAACAAGTTGATACACTGGTTCTGCCAGCCGGGTCTATCTTGATCCGCACCGATCAAGATCTCCGAAATTTTATCGTGAGTGTATTGGAGCCGGCAACAGAGGATAGTTATTTCGCTTGGAATTTCATGGATGGATATTTACAACAAAAGGAATATTTCTCTCCTTACGTTTTCGAGGATTATGCCGCCGATCTGTTGCGAAAGGATGCACAGTTGAAAGCTGAATTCGAAGCGAAACGAGCTGCAGATGAGAACTTTGCTAAAGATGCATGGCAACAGTTATTTTTTATCTACCAACGCAGCCCTTTGTTTGAAGAACATACATTCATGCGCCTTCCTGTTTATAAAATGTACTAACAGTTACATTTTTCACAGTTTAGGAGTTCCTGTTTCCGACTAAATAAACTAAATCGATTTAAATTAATTGTCTTAGATTTGATTTGCTAAACAATTAGTATGAAACGAATTTTAGGAATACTGCTTTTATCAGCAAGTTCGCTGATGGTTCACGCCCAACAAGATACGGTTTGGGTGCAGACTTACACCTTCGACACGATCGTTACGAGACGCGCGAATTTTACTTTCCCGCAAGAATTGGATACGATGCGTTTTGAGAAAGTATTGATGTATTACAAATTGAAATGTAGTCCTTTAACAACCTGGGATCAATACAATTGCGGTGAGTGGGATTATTTGACTTATACCCGAGTTTTTGATCATACTGGCGTGTTTGATTCTGTTCGCGTGGATGGTTCACATTACAAGATCAATACTCTGTCTCCAGCAACTTACAATTATGCGCAAAACCCGTATTTTGATCAGCGTTGGAGTGCTGTTTCCAGACGTAGTCCGTTGGCAACAACCAATAATCCAATTGCAGGAACTGCTACCACACCGATCGAGTTTGTGCGCAATGGTGCTCATGGAGGTAGATTGCAATGGGTGGTTACTCAAGCGGAATTGGCTGCAGCAGGAATAACCATGGCTGGAGATCTGCAAGGTTTGACTTTGAATTTCCTGAATAGTATTTCTGCTTTGCAAGGTGTTCAAATTCGTGTAAAACACACAACTAATTCAACATTAACCGGTTTTGAAACGACTGGATTTACAACGGTATATGCGGATCAATGGATGAACTTGGCAAGTGGCCAGCAGGCATTGCACTTCTCCACACCTTTTGCCTACGATGGATCATCTAATTTGATCATTGAGTTGGTTTATGAGGATGCGCGCTTAGGATTGAACACGGCGTCTGTTTCAGCTTTGACCACAAGTGGAAATACCTTGGGCTACTTCAATCGTAATGGAGTTTTTACAAGTAACGGATCTAATTTCGCTTCTATTGACATGAATAATGTCGATCTAGGTGGCGACGTAACCATCGCTTTTTGGGCTAAGGGTAACGGAAGTTATTCAACTAACACTTCCATCTTAGAAATGGTGGATTCCTTGAATCAGCGCATTTTTAATATCCACATGCCGTGGTCGGATAACACGATCTATTTTGACGCAGGTGAGGGGCCTGGCTACGACCGTATTTCAAAAGCTGCAACAAACAACGATATTGAAACGTGGCATCATTGGGCATTTGTGAAGAAAACATCTACCGGTCAAATGTTCATCTATCGCGATGGAATACTTTGGCATTCAGGAACAGGATTGACCCGACCTATTGGAAAAGTAGATAAGTTCATTTTGGGATCCAATTGGAACCAAGGATACATGTATAAAGGTTCGATCGATGAATTTACAGTTTGGACAGAAGCTTTAGACGCCGCAACACTTTTGGCTTGGAAAGATAAGCAGGTAGAGGCTTCTCATCCGTACTATGCGGACCTGGCTTTGTATTATGACTTTGATGGAGAAATGGCCATGGTGGACCGTTCTATTCATGATCGGTTGGGAATGTGTTCTGATGTGAATATGATCGAGGCATCAGCGTATCCGGTTGCCGGAACTACTTCGGTAACTGCCATTCCGGAAGTTGGATTCATCCAAGGAACCTACAGTGCTGCCGTTAATGATTCTGTTTTGAGCGCAGTTTTCGCACCGATAGATGTTGTTTTTGAGTATGCTCCATCTGAGAACTCGTTTCATATAGTTAGTACCATGACTGCCTTTCCAAGCGGTTCGATTGATACATTGGCAGAAAACGGAGCAGTAATCTCCAGTATGGGTGTTGCGCCAGTTTTTCAACTAATTAATGACACGATTACTTATTACAATTCGCCATTTGAAATTGTGAATGACATTGAGATCGGTCGCTACATTACGCCTTATGGAATCGGTTTCGACTTAGGTCCAAATGGATTTACTTGGATCTATGATGTGACTGACTATCAGAAATATCTGCATGGTGTAGTGGATTTAGCCGCTCACAATACGCAAGAGTTGATCGATTTGAAATTCGCTTTCATTGAGGGAGTTCCTGCGCGTGACGTACATGACATCCAACCAATTTGGAATAATTTCCGCAGTTACAACTACGGTGAAATGGACAATGATGTTGTGTTGCAAGAAGTCGCAGTTCCTTTGTCTGATACGTCCGATATGTTCAAGATCAAAACGCGATTTACAGGACATGGTCACAATGGATCAGTGAACTGTTGTGAATGGGATTCTAAAGATCATCAGATCTTAGTGAATGGTGTTCCGCGTTTTACATGGGAGATCTGGGAAGAGAATGCTTGTGGTGAGAATCCGAACATTTCTCAAGGTGGTACATGGCCGTATGCTCGTGAAGGCTGGTGTCCTGGTGACATGGTGAAAGAATACGATCACGACTTAACCCCGTATGTTCAGCCTGGAGATACAGTATTGTTGGATTACGACATTGAAGACGTTCCTGCAAATGACCAAGCTCAGGCTGGAGGGAATTATGTAGTGGCAATGGACTTGGTTTCTTATTCATCGCCAAACTTCCAACACGATGCAGCCATTGTAGACATCTTGAATCCGAACAGTTACGAGTATTACAGCAAATGGAACCCAACTTGTTCCAATCCGCGCGTGATCTTGCAGAATAACGGAGCACAACCTTTAACGAAGTGTAACATTCGAATTTGGGTAACTTACGGTTCGTTTGTAGAATACGAATGGACAGGGAATTTGGCTTTTTTGGAGAAAGAGATCGTAGAAGTTCCAATCAATGATCAGGCTTTCTGGTGGGGAGCAAATCCGGATGAGCGCTTCCATGCACAAGTTTGGGCTGTTGGTGGTTATCCAGATTTGGATGAGTACGCAGCGAACAACTACCGCAACGTTGCTTACAAGTCGGTTGAATACATCAACGGACCGTTCTTTGTTTGGTTCCAGACCAACAACAAGGCCAATGAGAATTCATGGAAATTGCAAGATGCAGCCGGGAACATCATTTTCCAACGCAATACCTTGACAAACAACACTGACTATAAAGATACGTTCGATCTAGCTCCTGGTTGTTATTCGATCACCGTGGAGGATACAGATCACGATGGAATCAGTTTCTGGGCATCTCAGCAGTACGAAGGTGAGACCGGAGGTTATTTCCGTGTGCGCAAAGTAGGTGGGTCAATCGTAGAGGCATTCCCGGGTGACTTTGGTAAATACCATCGCTATGATTTCTCTGTTGGATTTGCATTGGATGTTCCGGATTACGCAGCGAACGAAGAGTTTGTAGTATTTCCGAATCCTGGAAATGATAAGATCCGCGTAGAGTTCATTGGTCAACTCGGCAATGAAATTTCCTTAGACATTGTAGATATGAACGGACGTGTTGTTTCTCACAGTTCTTTGGAACAACAAAACGGCACTTATGCAATGGATCTGAATATTACTGATCTGCAGAAAGGATATTACTTAGTTCGCTTGACCGGAAAAGGTGGAACACGCGTAACTCCATTCGTAAAGCAATGATGAGTTTTAAATGATTGGAACGGGAGTCTTTAAGATTCCCGTTTTTTTTGCTCCATTTGTTCAATCAACGGGGCGATGCAATGAGTTGGCAATCCCATGACAGTTGAAAAACTTCCTTCAATTCGCTCCACAAAATGATGACCGATCCATTCCTGAATACCGTAACTGCCAGCTTTGTCAAATGGTTTGTAATGTTCAATGTAATAGTTGATCGCCTTTGAAGGGATTTCTTTGAAAAAGACGATAGTTTCATCAGATTGAACAAACTTTCCGTAATGCGACTGTAGGCAAATACCAGTAACCACTTTATGCTCCTTGCCACTCAAACGCTCCAGCATTTCTGCTGCTTCTTCAGCACTACTGGGTTTTCCTAAGATTTGTTGGTCTAAGATCACTACCGTGTCCGCACATAATACGGCGCTTTGTCCATCGATGAAGGGAAGTACCGCTTCCGCTTTCTTTTCTGCAAGAAAGGCAGGGACATCAGCGGCCGGCATGATTGGATCAAAGGATTCATCCGTGTCTTTTACTAAAAGTGTAAAATCGTAGCCCAATGCTGACAACAGCTCACGACGACGCGGAGATGCTGATCCCAAGATCAAGGAAAAGGTTGGTTTAACCATAGAAATACCAATAAAACGGGAAACAGGTTCCAATGATCATGATGATCTTGATCAAGCCGTTGATCACCTTGAAATGCTTGCGTTCACTTGCTTTTAAAAGAAGGATCAAGGCTAGTAACCAACCTAAGATGATGAGAATCGCCGGTGAAAATGCGATCAAAAAGTCCATGTGGTAGATCTGCCAAGCCTCCATGATGAAAGGAATAGGCAGGATAAACAAGACAATCATCAATGAAAATGCCAGCCATTTCGTTTTTTGAATACCCCAAACGATTGGAATGGTTTTAGCGCGCAAGATCTTGTCTCCTTCAACGTCTTCCATATCCTTGATGATCTCACGTACCAAGTTGAGTCCTGTTGCGAAAAGCGTAAAGAACAATACGAAGAAGATCTTTAAGTTCATTCCCGTTAACCAACTTTCCTGTGCTGTTGGGAACAAGTCGTTGGAATAGGGGTGAGTGATGTCTAGAAAATAGATGCCGCTCAGAATTGGCACCAATCCAGTCAAGCTGGCGATTAGAAGATTTCCAATGAAGAATTTGCGCTTAAACTGCATGGAATAGAACCACAAGGCGTTGATGCTGAATAAATGAATGAACACATACCAAAATGTTTCGTGCTTCCAACTGAGGTAACATGCCATCGAAAAAGCGAGTGCATTGAACAACCAGTGGGTAACGATGGCCCAACGTGGTTTGATCAACTTGCCGATGATCACCTTTTCTGGTTTGTTCACCTTGTCGGCTTTTACATCGAAGTAATCATTAATGATGTTTCCACCGGCAGCGATCAGGATAGTAGAAAATACAAGAATGAAATAATCCAAGGCTTCATTCCCGTATTTAGTCTGATTTTCCAGATAAGGCAAAAAGTAAATACGCACGCTGTACATGGTCAATGCGATGACCAATAAGTTGATGGGGCGTATTAAGCGAAGAAATGCCATATTATTTCAAGATCACGTATTCGGTGCGACGATTTTCCTGGTGTGCTTTCTCTTTTTCTTTATCCGTTGTCATTTTTGCAATGGCTTCATCCGTAATGATTGGTTTCGTTTCACCATATCCTTTCGAAGTCAATCGTTTTGCATCAATTCCCTGAGCGATCAAATAATCCATTACTGATTTAGCACGCGCTTCAGAAAGTTTTTGGTTTTCCACTGCATCGCCACGTGTATCGGTATGACCAGCAATTTCAATACGCAGGGTAGGGTTGGACTTCAAGAAATCACGCAGTTTATTCAATTCAATGAACGATTCCGGACGCAAGGTAGCCTTGCTCAGATCAAAGAATACATTCTTCAATGTAACAGGAATTCCAGGTGATGAGATTGGAACCATTGGTACATCCATGTGCACCACTTCCTGATTGTCCGGAACAGTCATGTTGAAATTCTGCGAGAAGAAGTTGTAGCCTGGATAAGAGACGTTTAACACGTATTCGCAGTT
>JACCEA010969475.1_pt1 | contig 21734 bp, 22 predicted proteins | sample 7449851 | NCBI WGS metagenome assembly JACCEA01 (sample SAMN15323453, study PRJNA562643) | freshwater metagenome | isolation source: river surface water | place: USA:Blue River Watershed | collected 2017-08-18 | reverse complement strand
TCTTCAACTTCTTCCTCTTCAACTTCTTCCTCTTCAACTTCTTCCTCTTCAACTTCTTCGTCTTGTTTAGGAGGTTCAACTACTTTTTCCTTTTCTTTTGGGGGTTCAACCTTTGCTTCTTCTTTTTCCTTTGGAGGTTCAACTTTAACTTCTTCGTTTTTCACTTCTGCTTCTTCTTGTTCTTCAGGAAATGGTTCGGAACGAACACTTACCGTTTCATCTTTATCATTCCAATAACCAATGTATTTTTCAGAAGGATTATTGAAGGCATCTTGAGGATCTAGAAAGGCACGCCCGCTAATTTCTTCACAAAAGACAACATCTGAACCAAAAGTACGAACATTAAAGTTCATTCCATTTAACGTAACCTGTTTTTCTTTCTTGTTTTCATGAATGAGGTTATGAAATACTTCTTTTACTTGAATGGGAGAATTAGGAACAGAACTGTGAATGCTTTCTTCATCCAACGTCAGTTTAGAAATAATGTCCATTCCAACAGGTTCAGTAACACTAGTTGATTTGAAGAAAGGAGATTGTTTCACTTTGTCCTGAGAAGTAGTTAAATGTTGTACAATTCGTTCAAGTTCTTCGACGCGTCTGCGTAGATCAACAATTTCATGCGAACTGTGTGATGTATGTGACATGACAGAATTATCTTTCCACATCACAACATGAATAGGGATTTCATCAATAGGCAAGTTACTAAAATTCATCTTTTTGCTCACGAACTATAATTTCATAAAATCAATTTTTTAAACTTAATTTGCTGTTAGATGTACGAGTTTTTGCTTCTTGCTTCAGAAGTCATATTGTCTGCGTATCCTCTTTTAATAAAGCTTACAGACACATCGATACCATTTCAAGTGGGACTTCGTATGATAACCTTTACTTCATTAGCGTATTTTGTTGCGCATATCACCAACACTCCTTTCCATATTCCTGATTTTCTTTCCAAAGAAACTCTTGCCACTGGTTTATTAAATCTCGCTCACGTTGGAACAAGTTACACAGCCTTTGATGAACTTACCGCTGGTAATGCCATGGCCCTCTTTTACACCTACCCAATCATGAATATCATCGGTGCTTCTCTTGCCTTTGGTGAATCAATTGAGCTTTCCAAACTTCCTTGGATTGGTTTGGCAATGGGAGGAGCCATTGCCCTCTCACAACCCACCACAAAGAACTGGACTCTGTTGGGTGTTGTTAGCGCTCTTTTAGCAGCAGCAACCGAAACAGGAATCTATTTATGGTTCCGATCCAAAGGGGATGATCCAGAACAACACGGTCCATGGACAAAAATGGCACAAATGTATGGTGGTAGTTTTTTCTTGTGGGCAATCATCATCGCCTTTTGCTTATTTGTTGGTTTTTACAATATGAATATCTTTAAAATTTCATCAAAAGGATTGTCTGGTGTTCTCCTCTTTAACAGTCTTGTTGGTTTCTTAGGATACGCTCTCCGCTTTTACATTATTCCAAAAGTATCAACTGTTGCCTTTAGTGCATTGAGCTTCTTTGGAGTTGTATCTGCTTACGGTCTTGGCTGGTTGTTTATGGGTGAAACGGCAACTGCTACTCAAATCGCTGGCGCAGCCGCAATTATTGCCTCAAACGCATTCTTGCTACGCAAAGAAATCGTATAAATAAAATTATAAAAAACTCTTTTACATTGTTTAAAACAACTTAAAAAAGTTTGCCTCCGAAGGGAATCGAACCCTCGACCTTCTCTTTACGAAACATTGCTACGCTTACCCTAAGGGTTGGCTTTAGCAAGCAAGCACTTACAAGAGAGATGCTCTACCACTGAGCTACGAAGGCCCTTTCTATTACTATCATAATAGAGAAGGTCTTATTGAGAATTGAACTCAAATCACAAGGGTCAGAACCTTGCGTAATTACCCATTATACTATAAGACCAGTTTGCGCCTGCCGAGAATCGAACCCGAGTCTATTCCTTGGAAGGGAATCATTCTACCACTAAAATACAAGCGCTGAATTGAACACTAAAGCGACATCTAGAGGATTTGAACCTCTGCTCCCAAAGGGAAGTAGATTTCAAGTCTACCGCGTTAACCGCTCCGCCAAGATGCCATTTCGTAGCTTATTCGAGTCTACCGCTCTGCCAAGATGCCGATTTGTGTGAGGTGTTCGTCCCACACAATCTACTGTCGGAACTTTTGTTTAGGCCATTTTACGCACTAGAAACTAACGGACACATCGCCAGGGCGTCGGATACTTAAAATAGAATCCAATGTACTTTCTTTATCTTTCAAAGGTTTGTTACGTTTCAAACGTAAAGCACCTCCTTGTTCGCTCCATGCCTTGAAACGATCCACTGAAAATCCTCCTGTAAATGAAGTTTGTGTTATACTATCATAAAAATCAACAGGTTTTGTATCTAAAGTTGCTAAAATACTTACCATGGGTGGTTGATGAACATCAATACGAACCTTCTTTTCGGATATGAGTTGGTAAAATTGTTCATATGAGTATGGACCGCCATAGATTTGTAGGCTTTCACAGGGTGGCGCAGGATGAATACGACCATGCGTTTTATACATACGGTGTAAGAGAGCCATACGTTCCCAACGTACATGAGAATCAATCTTCTCCTTTAACAAATACGATAGAGCGCATTCTGGATGAGAAAAGTTACCATACACGTGATAAATTCCATTTTCTTCTTTCACAGGAATGAAAAAGGGGGAATGTTGAAATGTATTGGCACAATAAAAACAATGAACATCTGTTTTTTCAGGAACTACAAAAGTTTCATTTGGTTTTGAAGAATAGCAAACAAGCAACTTGGCTGTTTTAGGAATTGGAACAATCTCTTTTTTTTCATCCATATCAGTTTTTATCGAGTGTTTTTCTTGTTCTTCCTTTACTTCTGGATGATTTGCGCTGAGTTGAACGCGAATCGCTTCAGGTGTAGGAGCCATTTTCCAACTATCTTTCTCAGTTCCATTAATGGATTCTTCTGCTATTTCTTGACCTACTTCAAAATAACATTGATTTTCGTCTTCATATGGTTCAGGTTGGTTAGGAGGATTTGGATCGTATCGTATTTCGGTGCTTACGCTAAATTCAACTTCAGAACTTTGAAAGGGAAAATGAACAATTAAAGGTTTGCGAGGTTCAGGTGTAAAAGTTCCTTCAATTCCTTGGGGAGTCACAACGGCTACAACTTGAATAGGTTTCTTTTCCTTTTTGACTCTTGGTTTTTTACCTTCTGCTGGCATACTAATTCACAAACGTCTGTTCTCCTTTAGACATCTTAATAATTTCCAAAATATCGTTTTAACGATATTTTGGAAAGTTTTACGATCATAATTAAGATTTTCCAGATATTTTTGAAAATCTTACAGACATCTTGGTAATGGTAGGGTCTTGGTCTAAGGTATTGGAACACTAATGGCCAGATGGCAATTCTGCTTCCACCAGAACAATTGCCCGATATTTTTCAAATTATGTTAAAATATCCAGAGGCAAGAACCCATATGCTTTTTTTAGGACCACCTGGTTCGTCCAAAACAACCACGGCAACTAGTTTTGCTACAGCTCTTCACGGTAATGTAACCAACCGTTTTGCGAGTCTTCTTTTTTTAAATTCCAGTGACGAACGAAGTTTGGAAACCATGCGACAAAAAGTTTATCCTTTTGTGGAATCACGAATGCAAAGTTTATTTTTTCAAGACGATGAGGCTCCTCCCAAAGTCATTATTTTTGACGAAGCAGAAACACTAACGGACCAAGCCCAATGCGCTTTACGACCTTTGCTCCAACGTTCCACAAAAGAAGTAATTTTAATTTTTATTTGTAATTCCCTTTCACACATTCATCCGCAAATCCTTAACAAATTTCTTATTGTTCCTTTTACACCCACATCAGGCATTCAACTTCAAACTATTTTACAAGATAAGGTTCCGCGTTTGGATTCCTTGTACCGTCGTGGCGATATTCGTTTCTTCAAACAATGTCCAAAAGATCGCAGATTAATTACCGAATTTTTGTTCAAGTTTCTTCATGCGCGTAATAAGGAAGAAGTGTTTGCGTTGGCAACTGCTCCAGGGTCTCCATTCCGCGAACGCATCACGTGGTTTTTATTGTTTCAACAATCCCTTTTTACATTAGAAACGAGAGAATTAAGTTTGTGGTCTGCTTTAACGGCAAGCGAAACACAACCTTATTTAGACGAAAATGTGTTAAAGGAATTGTTGTGGAAGTTGTGGAAACGAAGAATGACAGCTTCTATTAAAAATTGATTTTCACCAATCCCTTTAACACCCGCAAAACAAATGGATCCCACACAACTGAAAATTTCCCCTCTTCGTATTTCCACAATGGTCGTAACTGCTCATCTTGGAACAAGCATAGACCTCCAAAAAATGATGGAGTTGTTTGATGAACGCGCAATTCCTCTTTCTTGGCCTGGAGAAGGTTTCTTGAAAGTCGAATACAAACCAATTTTGTCTGTTAAACCTGATGCGACGGCATCCGAACTTCAACGGGCAAAGCAAAAGGCAAAGCAACAAGAAAAGATTATTGTTGGAACGTGTAGTCGTGACGAACTCACTAAACGCAAAAAATCCAAAAACATCTTCTTCAATCAATCAACTCTAGTTGTTCGTCGTGAATATATGAAATCTCAATCTGGTAATCCCGTTTTCAAAGAGGTGAATATCAAACTCTTTAAAAATGGTGGTGTTCAAATGACAGGCATCCCCTCTGACTCCTTTGCTCAAGAAACACTCGCCTGGCTTGCCAAAGAACTTGGAACCTTCAGTGAGTCCGTTCTAGAAAGTGAAGCAAAACCTCATCGCTATAACATTCAGCTTATCAACAGCGACTATCAAGTAAATGGTTCTATTAACCGCGAACGACTCCACGAAATTCTTACCGAGCAATATAACTTATTCAGTCTCTTTGAATCTACTATTTATCAAGGTTGTGATACAAAGTACTATTACAATGAGGAAGCTCCAAAAGACGCCCCTGAAGGTATTTGTCCTTGTGGTAAAACAGTTTGTCTAGGTAACGGGGACGGACGAACTCTTGGACAATGTAAAGAAATTACCATCAGTCCCTTTCACACAGGAAGTGTTATCATCACAGGAGCTCGTCGCTTTGAACAAATTGAGAAAGCCTACGTATTTATCAATAAAATTTTAGTAAAACACTGTCGTGAAATTATTAAACCTTTTCCTGAAAAGGCAAAGACAAAGTAAAGGCAAAATTTTAATGCGGATTTTTTTCTGTTAAAAGCCCGACAACTCCCGACAGAAATGTCTGCCCAACCTCCTTCGACTTCATCTTCAAATGCGGCGCCAACAGCAACTCCTCAACAACAAGTAATCATGCCCTCTCCAACAGCTCTTGTACAAGCAGCCAAACTTGCCTTAGCTCAAGACAAACCCATTTTACTCGATTACTATACCGATAGTCATACTGGCAAGGCTATTATGGGTGAAGATCCTGAAGTCAAAGAAAAGATGTTGGTAAAATCCAATGAAGAATTTACCAGTCAAATTCAAAACGTATATAAAATTCCTTCAGGTCAAGGTGATGCCTTTGATTACATTGTATTAACTGAAAACTCTATTTACATTGTAAGTGGAAAAATGGCCAAACGTCGTATCAATGCTAAAACGTTGAAACGTGATGATTAAAGCAATTTCGCAAAACATGTAACAGAAATGGATATTGACCCCGAAGATCTTTCAGCGTATTCACTCAAAGATCTTCAGCAATTGCTTGAAATCAATCGTCAGACATTGGATTACTACAATAAAATGTTAGAGAATAAGGATGGAAAGCTAAGTGAAGACAATCGCAAAGCGATAGAAATGTGTAAATTACAAATTCAAACTGATATGACTGCTATTGAAGTTGAAATCGCAAAGAGAAAAGAAGAGTAATAAAAAAGACAAAAATCGTTCATTAGTTTTTATTTGTTTAAGCACAAAAAAACTGATAATCCCAAAGTATTTTTCCAAAAAGTAAAACGAAATGGAAAAATACTTAACAAACTATCAACCCAAAGTCAAACATCAAAGCACCCTTGAATTGTTAAATGACCAACCCCTTTTACAATTACAAAAACCAATTGTTCTTGGTGTGTTAGGACATTCCGATAATAGCGAATGGAATCGTGAGACAATCATGAACAAGGTCATGTTTCCCATTATTGGTGAGCAAGAACGTATTCCAACCGTATTATTGTTGCCAAGTGAAGGCGCAACTTCCCTTTTACTGGAAGACTGGGCAGACCGTCAAGTAATTCAATCGAGTGTCTTTGAAGCCGATTGGGCAAAACTAGGAAAACGCGCAAAAGCGCTCCGAGATGCGCGTATCATTAAAGAGGCAACTCATCTTTTGATTTTCCTTGGCAAAAAATCGGACTATTATGAAAAAATAGCAGTCCGAGAAGTAAAAAAAGGGAAAGTTGTGTATTGTGTGGAATTTGAAACAAAAGACTTAGTTGAATACACTGTCTAAGCCATCATTTGATTTACTTTACCACTTGTTTCCGATTGATTAGCTAAGAGAGCACGATCACAAATAATATAGTAAAACATCATCATAATACCGGGAATTGCGGTTACGATTAACGCTTGGATAGCCATAAAGAGTCCCGCTGCGCCCAATTTTTTCAAATTGAACAAAGTGCCCACCGTCGCAACTAAACTAAACGCAAACAATATGGCATATACAATGAAAAAGACATAAAAAAAGTCGCAAACGGATTTGCTAGAAATCTGTTTCATCCATTCAGGTTCCATTCTACTCTGCGTATCTTTTTTATACAATACGAATAGAATGGCCTGTATGTCTCGTAAAAACTCTAGACGTAATCGCAAGAACTCTCGTAAAAATTCTAGACGTAACCGTAAAAACTCTAGACGCAACTCCCGTCGCAACAATATGGATATGAATATGCCAATGATGGGTGGTGAATACGACCCAAGCAAACTTAGCTTAGATCAAGGAGAACAATATTTGGAAGCACACAAAACTCAACGTGGTGGCGCAGCTCCGGTCGGAACATATGACCTAGGCTTACCAGGAGACCTTGTTCCCTCTTCACGAGTTGCCGTTTTAAACACTGCTCTTGACCAAATAAAAGGTATGAGTGATTTTGCCCAACAAACAGGAGGGCGTCGTCGTAAATCCAAGAAGTCTAAGAAATCAAAGAAATCCAAAAAGTCTAAGAAATCAAAGAAATCCAAAAAATCACGCAAAGGTTCCCGTAAAAGTCGCAAAGGTTCCCGTCGTATGCGCGGTGGAGCGTTAGCTGGAGCTCCCATTAACAGTCCCAATATGTTGTTGAGTCCAATGATGGCTGCGAAAGCCGGCACAGCTGACTTTAGCAATCCTCTTCTTAAATACTAAACTGAATTACATGAAAATACTTTGAAGAATCGCCTTGTGCGTTTCTAATGATTTCTTTTCCGATTCGCTGGCAACTACCGTAATAGTCACCAACAAATCTCCAAAACTTCCACCCGGCCCCTCTGGTCCTTTAGGACCAGGCATGCCTTTTCCTTTGATTCGCATTGTTTCTCCACTTTGGATTCCAACAGGAATGTCAAAGGTGTATCCATCCTTATGCGCAGGATGATGCTTCACATCCCTTTTACATCCCAATAAACTTTCGGATAAACTCAATGTAAATTTTGAACGTAAATTCATACCTTCACGTTTTACATCCAAATCTTCATCTGCTTCCACAAGACGGAATAATAAATCACCTGGTTTTTCATAGCCAATTTCATCGGAACACATTCCTTCAAATGTTAAAATATCACCCGCAGAAGAACCAGGCTTCACATTGACTTCAATAACTTTCGGTTGTGAAACCACACCTTTTTGGTCACAAGTTGTACAATTTGCTCCTTTAGAACGACCTTCACCTTGACAAGCTGTACATGGTCCGCGATTTATCGCCATCATACCAGGACCCATTTGTATCATTGTTTCTCTGACACCTACTCCTTTACATGTATCACACGTTTTCCAATTCATACATCCATCACCATGACAAATATCACAAAAGACTTGACGACCTAATTCTATTTGTATTTGTTTCCCGTGATAAAAATCATTGAGACTTAATGGAAGTTCTTGAGTCTTGTTATTTCCTTTTGATTTTCGTACTTTTCGTTTCACACCACCGCCAAACATATTTCCAAATAAATCATTTATATCAACATTCATATGAAAACCACCTCCACCTCCGCCAAAGGGAAAGGGAAAGGGAAACCCACCTGGAAATCCACCACCTTCTTGTACACTTCCAGTTACATCATAGGTTTGACGCTTTTCAGGATCAGATAATATTTCGTTTGCGCGATTTACTTTCTTAAACATTTCTTCATCCCCCCCTTTGTCAGGATGATGAATTCTGGAAAGTTCTTTGTAGGCTTTACGAATTTCATCGGCTGAAGCAGAACGGTCAAGTCCCAAGATTTTATATAAATCTTCTTCACTATCCGATTTCGCATTGTGATATCCTGACATACTAATCAACCAACCATCAACGCGGTTTAGGCTTATAGTAATTCAAGCTAGGCAAAACAGATGGTATTCCAAAGCCGACTCTTTGGTCAAGAACAAATATTTCAACAAATTCGTGAATCATTCCATGAACTCCCACATTTATTTATAACTGGTCCGCCAGGTTCTGGCAAAACAACCTTTCTCGAAGATTTCGTATCGTTATGTAAAAAAGAAGCTCCTTTCAAACTTGAAAACGTCCTTTGGCTCAGTTCTGAAAAAGACCGTGGAATTCACACAATACGCGAAAAAGTAAATGATTTTTGTAAAAGAAGTCATAAAGGACCCAATATGCTTCGCTGGATTCTAGTTGATGATGCCGATACACTTCCCCTAATTTCACAACAAGCATTGCGAAGACCTATGGAACAACATTTTCATCTTACCCGTTTTATTTTTGCGAGCCGTCACGTCAGCAATTTAATTGAACCGCTTCGCAGTCGTTGTCTTCATTTAGAGCTTGAACCCATTTCCCCCTTTGACGCCCTTCCTTTGTACATGAAACAGTATTCTATTTCTGAAGAATTTTCCAAAGAACTCTTTGATTTTTGTGTTCGCAACTTTATAACAATCAATGAAATGAAATCAATTCTTCGTTTATTTTCAAGTTTTTTAAAAGAAGGTCTTTCCAAAGAACAAATTTTTACCAAACTTAATTGTTTATTACCTATGTCAAATAAGTTTATATCCAAATTAATTCAAGCATTAGGCGAAAAGAATGAAAACCAAATTCGAACGGCAATTACAGACTTGTTTCAAAATGGATATCTTTTAGATGATATTTTACTTGGAATTGAAAAAGGAATTAGTATTTACCCAAGTACAGACCCCGACGTGCGATTTCGTATTTTACAATTTACAATGTTAGGTTGGATTTCAATTCAACAAGGAAAAGAACATTGGTTGGATACAATGGATATATTAGCAACAACCTTAAAGCAAGAAATACATTAGAAGGTAAAGAATGCCGAAGTTATTTAGAGAAATTCCTCCAATAGCATTAATTGAAGAACTTTTACTAACATGTGGGATACATTCGATACATGATACAAGTTGGTTTCAAAAACATCAAATACAATGTGAAGCCTTTGAACAACTTTTACCTATTCTTGAACCTTTTTATATTCCATGTAAAGCAAGAGAATATTTATACACCTCTCTTACACAAGCACGTGTAATAACAATATTACGTCAAATACTTCGCGTACATAACGTAAATCTTGTTTCAAAAGAAAAAACATGTGGTTCTGAAAAACAACTTTGGTATCAATTACAAAAAATACAATCATCAATACCCCCTTTAACAGAAGATGTATTTATTAGTTTTACTTAGTTTTACTTTTTTCCAATAAGTGACGAAGAACTAAATCTGAATTCATAATTTGTTCTTCAGAGGAACGTAAAATCCAACCAAAATAACGACGGTTAAGCATATCTTCATAAGGAATGGGGACATACACAACAGATTCTGGAACTGCGAATGGAATACGTCCTTCTGTTCCTGCTGCTAACAAATCTTCCAATTCTAAATTTTTATTGGTACGTGGATCACGACCTAATTCTTCCTTGTAACGAACTTCCACTTTGAATCCTTGCGTACAATCAATCCAATCGGATTTAGCATCTCCTCGTACTTGGCGACCACCTAACTGATATGTTAGCCGTTCGCGACAACGTTTTTCTATTTCAACAAAAACAGGATGTTCAATTTGTGGAGACCACAGCGCACGAAATCCGGGAACTTCAGACCCATACATAGGTGTCGTATCTTGTCCATATGCGACAATTGAATCTTTTGGTAGGTCACCAAATCCTTTCAAACAAATAACAGAGGGAGATAACCAAAGCCCCCCATATTTTGCTAACACTGCATTGCGTATCCAATCGTGTTCAGGTTGGGTCACACGTGATTTTGGATTTTGAAGGGAAACAGGTAATTTATCATATCCGCCCATAAGTTCGGCTACACCATTCAATCCCCCTATGACTTCTACACGATACTTGTCCTTATTGGCATCAACAATAGTTTTATAAAAAGTATTCAATACGGGAATGTTAATGACTCGACTTTGACGAGTTCCGAAATCATACCAAACACGGCTATTTACATCGGAATCATTATAATACAACCAAATCACAGGCAAACCCATACCCAATTGTAAGCTTTCAGGTGTAATTTCAGTTCCTTCCAGTTTTGGTAAGTATTTTGACGCTACAAACGCCGCAACAACAACAAGTCCTATTCCAAGTATGATTTGTTCTTGTTTCATTCTGCTAAGGCTTTCCAAAATATCGTTTTCTTTATTTATTTGTAATCACAAGGCGTTTCATTCGTTCAAAGTAATCATTTTCAGCTACCGCCTGTTGTGCCATACGTAGCTTTCGTTGTTCTTCTGCTCTTGCTTGTAATTGTTTTGCCATTTCTAATGCTTCCATTTCGTGGTCGGTAAGAGGTGGTGGTGCAGATTTACGAGATTTGCTCACTTGATCAAATGTTCGTTCTTCAATTTGAACCCCCGCAGTTTGATGACTAAAGGTATTGTATTCTGTATATGCCTTTTTCAAATCTGTAAAGGCTACTTTACCTTCGTGAGGGGCAACTGTAAAATCCTCTTTTGCACCTCGCCCTAACTCTGTGGCACCCATACGACTTGCTAAAGACATTTCTTGAACAACTAATGAATTTTGATTTTGTCCAGAAAATTTACTTTTTGCTTCATCCTCAAAAGCACGATTGAATACGTCGCGATTAAATTTACCACTAAACTGTGGTCCGCTTGTTATCGTATCATTTCCTTTTAACCAATCGCCATATCCGGTTTCTTCTGGATCTGGAATACGGGTTTGTTCAAACATTTTATTAAAAGCATTTAAGTCTAACTTATTTGGATTCAAAGATACTGGTTCTACATGCTTCCAACGATCTGCTTCCGTAGCACGTGTGCTCTGTAAAGCGTTTGGTGCTTCCACTACACCCTCTTTTGCTCTTCCACCATTAAAGTGTCTCAAGATTTCACCTAAATAAGCATACGCTCTTGTTACAGCTTCAAATTCCTTTTCAGAACCTCCTTTATCTGGATGCGCACGAACAACAGCTTTTTTATAAGCAGATTTTAATAATTCTTCTGTCAAGGCAACTTCTTCCTCCAAACCTAAAATATTCAAGCAAGCAGTGAAATAATTTAATGCTTTTTCATTTCCTCTTTGACTTGCCGTAATAGCAGTTGAAGTTTGTGACGGATTATGTAACATAACAATTCCACTTTGTCTCTGTATATTTGCTTGTTGTTGAGCCTTGTTCGATTGAATTTGTGGTGGTGTATATTGTGTGATTGATGTTGTTGCCTGTTCTCCTGGTAATTTCGGTGGATTTCCATTGGATTGAACCACTTGAACATAATCAATTAAATATCCATAAATTCCAGCTTGTTTGGCTGATTGAAGATGCTCGGGAGAACTTAAAATAGTTTGAATCATTCGAACTTTTTGTGTTGGTGATTGAATCTGTAAAAGGTTTTGGTACATTCGTAAATGCGCTTCTGGAAAACTATACCCTTGTCCCATTTGTCGTTTCTCTTACTTTAGAATTGAACGAATGCGTTCTACCCGCAAAGGAGGAACAAGCGCCTCACATTGCCACAACCATGTCCGACCCAATGAAAAAAATCCAAATGATTCTGGCCAGTACTGTGGTAATTTTTCAGGCAGTGTTTGTATGTCTTTATTTCGTATCAACTTCCAACTTTCCAACGGCAACACCATTGCCAATTGTTCTTGTGGTTGAATCCCACTTTGTTTCACAAACTTCTCTTTTATTCCAATTTTGGATCTATGTAAATCACTCCACAAGGGTGGAATCCACGCAGGAAACATCCATTCTGTATCAATCTCTTTTCCCGAATAATAATCCAAAACCCATTGACATCCATATACATATTCATTACACACCTTTGACACATATTCTTCACTTTTTCCTTGTGGATGAATCCAATTCCAATATAAGGTTCTCCAGTTATCGGATAGTTGCCCCTCCATATTCAATAAACCCTGTTCTTCCTTCCACTGTAAAGGAAGTCCTTCATTTTCCTTCATTCCCTGTAATACTCCCCGTCCTGCCTGTTGCTGTTTTTTTGTAATCATTCCAATCAATTTCTCTTCTTCATCTTTTGCCCATTCTCCACACAAACGTTGTAGAGAATTTACATCAATTTGCCCATTCGATTGAACGAGTGAAACTCCTGATTGTAATGCCTTTATTACATACTCATGTCCATCGTCACTTAGTTTATGAGTTAAACTATGGGGTAAAAAGTCATTTCCCATCAAAGACATCAAAGCAATATAATTAAATGTTTGACCTATCCCTTTGACACCCAATCGTTCCTGAAATTCACGTATATTCATACATTGATATTCTTGTGTGTCTCCTGGTACTTGCTGACCACCTCCAAACTCTTGTTTTTCACGAATGAGCCAAAGAGGAAGTTGAAGTTGTTGGCTCACAAGCATTGTCAATAAAATCAAGTCGGCATCTAAACCATATACCAACACATTCCCTTTTTCGTGAAGCTTTCCATTTCGCAACCAACGCAATATTTTATGTTCGCCTTCGCCAGGTTCATGAACCCCACTGACTTCCCAACCACGATGTTCCGACGCTAACTTTTGAAGCTCCACCTCTAACTTGTCCATAAACGCTGTTCCTGGTGTAATTGCATTACTGTCCCACGCACCCGCCGTTGATTCTTGTTTTCGCAACCACACTGATTTAAAACGACGAACGCGCTGTTGGCGAATTTTAGCCATTGGAACAACTCCATCCACTGCTATATAGACTTGCTTAGGGCGTTCTGACACAGTCCAAACCTCTTTTACTGTTTTTGAAACTTCACGTAAAAGCAAAGCTTCCCACGCATCATGAGTTTCTTCTGAATATACCGGCATTGAAGGAGCACGAATACAACGATAAATCAAACAATTAAAATCAAAACAAAGTGCTTTGACTTGTGATGGAGAATTTTTAGAAATCACTCCAGGATACTTTTGTAAGATACGGCGGAAATACGAAGGAATACCCATCTTCTTATTTGTCTGAATCATTCCTCCTTTAGACAACATAGTAACATAACAGATGGCAGACAAGAGCTTCTGGGATCAATTCAAAGAATATGTACTCATACCCTTTGACAAACAACTCTTATCCATTGCTCCAGAAATTGGTCATTTAGCTCCTGTTATTTTAACCATGGGAACAGCCCTTATATCCTTAATTACACTCAACTATCCCCTTTTTATGTTCGCTGCGAGTTCTGTAGAAGCACATTTGTTGTATAATGTAACAAAATTAATAAGTGATTATTTTGTTTCACCAATTATTGGTATTTCACAGCCTCGTGGTGCGGCCGAAGAGTCGCAATGTCGCAGTTATTTTCAATCCATGAGTCCTTCCCGATTCAATTGGTTTATGGAACAAGGTGTAAAAACAACATTCCCGAATCAACCATTGTATTGGATTTCATTCGCATCTGCTTATTTAATCCAAGGAATGAACTTTTTCTCACAAGAAGCTTCTGAACTTGGACCGCAATACAGTAATCGCCCCTATTTAGCTGTTCTTGGTGCATGTATGTTTATCGCCTTGTATGCAATTTACTTATTAATGTATGGTTGTGATAGTATTTTTACAATTCTCACAACAATCGCAATAGGTGTAGTGGTTGGTTTATTAATCAGTAATCAAAACTATCTCTTGTTTGGAAAACCATCTGTGAATATGATGTTTATTCCACCACTCGCAAAACGTACCGGTATGGATTACATTTGTGTCAGTTCATCTCCTTAGTTAGATGGAACAATTGTTTCAAGTACAAACATTATTAGGAGATGCTTTCATAACGCTTCCCCTTTTACTTATAGGATTTAGCTTTTTCTTTGGTACCCTTACTTCCAACATTGGTATGTTGTATTTATTTTTAGGACATCTGTTGATTGTCCCCATGATCTCCTTTTTAGAAAATGAACAAGGCCGTCCATGGATGGAAAATGGTCAATTGAATATTATCAAAGCCATCAAGTATGTCATATCGTTAATTACCGTATTCACTGTAACCTATAATACAAGTGCTACCGATGGATTAACAATTGCCAAGTTTGTCTTATTTCCAATTGTTGGAATTGCCCACATCATATTGAATAACTTGTTTCCTTCAACTGCTCCTTCTTCTGGCCAATGTGCTGTTATTCCAAACATGAAAGAAGGAGATAATATTTATAACAATCCAAGTTCTTGGTTAAATCATGTTACCTTCTTTTTCTCTTATGTGTTTGCCAATGCGACTGCCTTGTACAACTACCCAACACCTACTTTAACACAATCTGGAGATCCTGATAATGATGCTAAACGCCAAGCAAGTCTTGATACACGCGTCCGCAATCGTAAATGGCTTACTGTAAGCATTATGATTGCCACGTTACTTGTCTTTTTAGTTTTACTTGTTTTCCGTTTCAATAGAACGCCTTGTGAATCTAGTTTCTTACGAAGTCTTCTTCCACTCTTTTTAACAAGTTCGTTAGGATTCTCTTGGTTCAATCTTGTATCTGAAAAATGTGGTGTGCGTCCTTCTGATATTCTTGGAATTGTTCAAGGATTCATTAGTCCTGATTTAATTGATAACCCAATAGTGTGTGTGGGGTCCTAAGAAATATCAATTTGCGCATTTTCAACATAATTTGTCACAAAGTTTGATAAATTAGCTGAACCAATTAACTGACCTGTACTTGCTGATAAGAGGGTTTGACAAAATATCAAATCCGTTCCTGTTACACTAAACGATTGTGTATAGTTATTATTTACATTTGTTTTACGACCATCGTTAGAACTTGTAATTGATAAAGTGGTTGTTGGTAAGTCAATAGTAAACCACATATAACAAATTGTTGGATCAAATGCATTATAATTTTGATTGGCCCACCAGTATCCTGAACGGCCTGAAGGAGTTGTATAGGTATTTGGAGCTGTTCCTATGTCTGCCATATTACTAAAATCACCGCTACCATCAGACCCCAAATCACCACCATTTGACCATGTAATAGTGCCGGATTTACAATACGCCATACCAATTTGTGGCCATACATTTGCTCCACTCAAAAAATAACCACTATTACTGCCTGCTATATTACATAATGTTCCATAATCCATATTTGCCACATCACTAAATCCACCTAGACTAATATAATTTCCTCCATCCCACATATCATTGCCACCATCACTTATATTATTTGTTCCACCATCAAATGCGTAACGGTAAAAATTTGGTATGGCACTAATGGTTATTGATGACGCATTGTTTTCATGCCATGTTGAAAAGTTTGAAAAATTTACTTGATTGAATAATGCTAAAGTACTTATATTTATAGTTGGTGATTCTTCACTGTAACCAACATCATTTACAGCTTGGACTTTAACTGTATAGACGCGATTTGCGACACAAGGTTTGATAAAACCAGTTGTCGCATTGGATTTGAGAGAGCGTTTTAAATCATTTGAGGCAACACGATTTCCACTCAAGTCATAAGCAGTGGCATACATAACTTGATGTTTTATCATTGAGTTTCCATCTTGTGTTGCTAAAGACCAACGAACATCTAAACCAAAGGTCCCTGCGGCATTTCCTGATAGGTCGGATATATTACCAGGACGAATACCTGGAATGACAGAAGGCCATGACGCTGTCGCACCCCAACCAGCTCCATTCAAAGCACGAAGCGTAAATGTATACGATTGACCTTCATTTAAGTTTTCAACCATATATGTTCTTGTCGAAGGTGGCAAATTGAATGTTAAAAGACCACTTTGTAATTCATAGTTCAAAATGGGTCCTGCTGGACTTGTTAAAGGAGGTTCCCATGTAAATTCAATACGGTTGCGCATAACCAATGGTCTTTTAAAAATAAGTGGAGCTGAAGGTACTGCCATCTATTACACATTAATTAAAAACAGGCCAACCAATGATGTAAATGTCGTTTCCATTCTTTTATTTCTATAAGATGTAAATGACCAACTTGAAATGACTCTTTTACACATTCCATATAGGAGAACCATCGTTCCCATATTTTATTTTCTTTTCCAATTTCATTGCTAAAGGGTGGTCCTGGAGGTTTGCCTAAGCGTTGATTAACCGCTTCATGAAAATTCCATATCCATATTCCAACATCCTTAGATGAGCTAGGAAGTCCGTATTTTTTTCTGTAATCAACTATATGTTTGCGACATTCAGGACAAGGTATAATAAATTCTAAATGATAAAGCAACCAAAGCGCCTCGCGATTTTCATCTGCTTGAAGTTTTTTTGTTACATTTTGTCCAGCTCTGTTTCCAATCGAATGTAAAAGAGACCAAGCAATCGGTCCCCACACTGCGGGTAATGGCATCTAAAAATTGAATTTGTTCAATCCACTCCTTTTACACGCAACAAAAATGTCGTATCCAGTTGTCGCAGAGTTTTATTCCACCTTTGAATCCATCTTGATGGCGAATGCGAAACGTCTCGTTGAAGATATCGCACATAAACAAGGTGCTAGCAACACAACAAATGATTTATGGAAAAAAGTAAAAGAAAAGATAAAGATTGGTTTAATAGATATTGAACTTCCAGACCCACTTCCAACGTATTGTTCGTTTCCAGTTGGCCATTCGGACGGAGCTATTAAAATCCGATGTCGCGCTCCTTGTATGCTTGGATATGACGCATGTCCCAATCATATTCAAAAACCAACCCCTTTAACAACAGAAGACGATACAGTGGATCGTATTTATGATTGTGAAGGAATAGTGTATTTTGTAAATGATAAAGGAATCGCAATGGATCGCAATGGAAAGCCAAAAGGAACTGTCAAAGATAATGTATTGTATTTATTTGAATAAGCTTTTCCAGAATATCTGAAAAAAGCTTAATTAACAATACTAAAAACTTTCCAAAATATCGTTAAAAGGATATTTTGGAAACCCTTATATTTAAAGGGTCTGCTTAATGAAAATTAACTAGTAATATGTAATAATATGGAAAGTTCAAATATTGTTGAACCATCACAATCTCTTTTTTCAATTGGAATCAAGATGACTCAAGAGAATCCAAGAGAACGTCATAAAAGACGTATTTTGAAACTAAGAAGCTTAAATAAACCAATTGGACACACAAAGAAAAAGAGTAATTCACCCAAAAGAAAAAAAAGAAAACAACGGAATGTACAAATGATTGTTCATCCTTTATGGTTTATTAAGTATTTCAAACAACTTACAGAAGAAAAGTTATTTTTTAAATATCAGCATTTTAATATTTTTACAAACTTATTTACAATTGAAGAAGAAACAGTTTTATCAAGTTGTATCCCATCTGTTGAACAACAAAACTGGTTTCTCCAAACTTGGTCAAACCCTCCCTTTGGCAAAGCAGAAGACTGGAGTGGATCAAACTTCTGGTCTCTCGAAAAAGTGGAACAGATAGAACGAGCTATTTTTAAAACAAACAGATTACGAGGAATCTTACGACGTTTTTTGAATCGCTGGCGTATTTCCCGTTTTCAAAAAGTAAATGAAGAAGACCTTTTTACTTGTGAAATACCAAAATATCCCGTTCAAGTTGTGGATTGGTCTTCCAAATCCATATGGGTTTTTGAAGCTCATAGCTTAATGCGCGATATTACAAATCGTCTTCTTCATCATGACGGATTGTTTGAAGTTCCATTAGCTCCCCGTAATCCATATACAAACCTCCCTTTAACAGCTTCGCAAACAATTAGCGTATGGTCACAACTCATGCGGTATCCTGTTCCTGGATCACTCCCTTTTACTGCGTATCGTGCCTCCCGTATGAATTTAAATAATTTTCGTTTTGAACACCGTATTTATTTAGCTATTCATGCGCTTCGTAAAACATTTGAAGACATTACCTTTTATGAAACAAAAGAAAAAATGTTGGATTTTATTGAACTTGCCTTTGAACGACAAGGAATTGATGTGAATATGGATGAATACGAATTTGTTATTAACCGTTTTCCAAATACGGAGCAACTCCAAAAATGGAAACACCTCTGCGAAAAATACCACGAGTTTGAAATCAAATACGCTGATTTTGATACGGCACGAGCAAAAGCTCATGATAAACTCTTTGTACAAACATATCCCCTTTTACATCAACAAGAAGAAATTAAAATAATTGTAAGAGAAAATCGGCCAGTATTACATACTTTACAACCAACTGTTCAAATTATCCCTTTTACAGAAATTTTGGCTGAAAATCCATTCCTTTTAACAATGATGCCTCAATCAAATGCGGATATGCACCAATTTGTTCAACAATTATTTTCTTCACTTCAATTTGAAAATCAAATCTAGGAACAGAGACATGAAAAAATTACTTTTCTTACTCTGTTCTTTTTTTACAAGTTCAAATACTCTTTCATGTGTAGGTGAAATAGGAGAGTTTGTGGATTCATGGACAATAATTAAAGCTCCCGCTACAGCGGATTCATTTTTATATTCCACCGAATCAAATCCATTATATTCACCCTCTTACTCATTAAATGATACAATACAAGGCGGATTTTCAAAGACTTTAAAACAATTATGGAATACAGATGTTTCGTATATTCTTTTTAACGACGAACCCCCTTTTTCTACGAGCAACAATTTTTCATTTGGTCACACAAAAGGATTACTCGCGTTGGACAACCAAAATACCGGCTTCTGGATACAACATTCTATACCTCAATTTCCAGTGGGTCCAGCAGAAGCCAACGAATATTTGGGGCTTCTCTCCAATGCCTACACGTATGGACAGAACGCTTTTTGCATCTCTTTATCGTCCCAAACCCTTGATCTATTGGCCTATCTCTTCCACCTTAATCGCCCAAACATCTACGAGTTCTCCCTTACAGATGAAATAAAAAATACATATTCAAATATAACTTCTTTAACACAAGATCATTACAGCGAAGAGTCTATTTGTGCGTACCACCCTATAACATCCGTAAAAGGGATAGAACATATTGTATTTGGAAAATCAAAAGAATGGAACAATGATTTATGGTCAGCTTGTGTATCCCCCTTTTTACAAACTAATTTGAGTGTGGAAAGTTGGATTCGAGGAAGTGCGATTGGGCCTTCCTGTGACACATATGAAGTGACAGATGTAAAATACGTTAATTTTCCAAACTTTCAAAGTTGGTCTGAATACGATGATCATAGTAAGTGGGCAACGTCAAATGATGGTCTATGGACTTGTCATGGAGATATCAATCGCATGACTACACAGTTTCAGAGAGGTGGTGGTGGAATATGTTATAAGGGAAATACAGATTTACTTGACGCAATTTCAAGTCAAACAACTTGTTAGGAGAAAATTAGTAAAATCTTACTAATGACGTTTCTTTTAGAAACTCATTATTACGAATTAATAAATCCTCTTACGAAAAATATGCCCCAACCCTTTTACCCAATCACTTTTAGATGTCACAGTGCCTAACCCCAAGCCAACTGCTGGAGATTCGCCGAGCGAAGGCGATGGTTCAGGGTTGTGGACAAGCTGTAAGCTGTTGCGGGGCAACAGGTATATCACCTTGTCCGCCAACTCCTCCAATACCCACAGGGACAGGTCCAACGGGTCCAATGGGTATGACTGGACCACGTGGATTAACCGGCCCCAAGGGTGGTGACTATTATTACACAAATACGGATACGGAAATCTGTCCGGTTGTTTCTCCTTGTGGAACAATTACGATACAGGTTGGTACTGGATTAGCTTACATATCAGGAAACGCTGTTCTTGTTGTTCAACAATCCAATCCTGCGCATTACTTTCGTGGGTATGTTGGAACCTACAACCCTTTGAATGGCCATATGACAATTATTGAGATTTATGATATTCACGGACCTTTTGACTGTGATTATTATGAAGTCAATTTGGATGGCACATTAGGTCCAACAGGAGCACAAGGTCCAACGGGTCAAACAGGTGCTACAGGTTTTACAGGTTCAACTGGTTTTACGGGTGCAACAGGCTTGCGTGGTCCAACAGGTTTTGCGGGTGGAACTGGTTATACAGGTCAAACAGGTCCAACAGGAACAACAGGTCCAACTGGTATTCAAGGTGCGACAGGAGATATAGCCTTTTACATTTTTGATGGTGGTGATCCTTGTACAGATTTTACAGCAGGTCCTGCTTTTAACGCAGGTGGTGTTGGTTGCGATCCTTATACAATTACAGGTCCTTCCGGTTGTATTGTTGTGAATCCAGGAGTTGTTATTCAATTACAATTACGTCACGGTACTGCGGAAGAATGGGCTCTCTGTTGTCCTGTTCTTGCGGTGGGTGAAATGGGTTACGAAACAGATACTGGCTTATTTAAAATTGGTGATGGCGTTACTGATTGGTGTAATTTACCTTATGGTGGTCTCAATGGTTCAACTGGCTCAACTGGCCCAACAGGAGCTATTGGTGCTACGGGTTATACGGGTTATACAGGTCTTCCAGGTGATAAATACAATTCAACAACTCCTTTCTCTCAAACTATATCCCCTGTAACAGGTGGTTGCGTTACTTTGAATGTGGGAACAGGATTGGCATATATTGCGGGTAACTCTATTGTAGTTGTCGATTCATCAAACTCTGGAAATCGTTTCGAGGGTATAGTTCAAAGTTACAACCCTTTTACAGGCGAATTAGTGATTTGTGATATAACAAATGTTCAAGGCACTTTTGGTTTGAAGAACTACAATGTAAATTTGGATGGAATTGATGGTCCAACAGGCTCAACTGGTTTTACGGGTTCAACTGGTGTAACAGGGGCAACTGGTTATACTGGTTCAACTGGTTATACAGGTCAAAGAGGTTCAACTGGTAATACTGGTGAAAAAGGTTCTACTGGTTATACTGGTTCAACTGGCTTTACTGGCAACACAGGTGAAACAGGATCTACAGGTCAAACAGGCGCTACGGGTTTTACAGGTCAAACAGGCGCTACGGGTTTTACAGGTCAAACGGGTGCTACGGGTTTTACAGGTCAAACAGGCGCTACTGGTTTTACAGGTCAAACAGGCGCTACAGGTCAAACGGGTGCTACGGGTTTTACAGGTCAAACAGGCGCTACTGGTTTTACAGGTCAAACAGGCGCTACAGGTC